>ENA-OSCG01000138-OSCG01000138.1-marine-sediment-metagenome-genome-assembly--contig:-NODE-138-length-11653-cov-6.456630_pt1 | contig 11653 bp, 9 predicted proteins | sample MGYA00237880_ERZ529332 | MGnify/ENA primary metagenome ERZ529332 (study PRJEB26373, sample SAMN05710708) | marine sediment metagenome | biome: marine; feature: ocean trench; material: sediment... | reverse complement strand
GAAAAGATAGATATATGACAGAAGTGCTTATAAATAAGGAGTAAACCTTATTCTAAGCCATTGATTGATATTGGGTGAAAAGAGTATCTGGCGGACAGACAGGGATTCGAACCCTGGAGACAGTTACCCGCCTACACGCTTTCCAGGCGTGCGCCTTCGACCACTCGGCCACCTGTCCGTTGGGGGTCTATATACTGCTCTTGGAGGCCAGATCAAGGTATAAACGCAAGCTTGGAATAAGATTTTCGGATCAGTAGTTTGACGGGAACATTGCCACAAAAATTCCCGTTGAGGACTACTTGCTATCGGAACCAATGCCCTTAATCGCCTTCCCTATGGCCGCCCCGATCTGATCGACGTTTTTCAGCGTCACATCGTGCTGCTCAAACGGAATTTCGATACCTTCTTCGGCAAACCGCCGAGCGATCGCGAAGTTGATATCCGAGCGTACCGTCAGGATTTGATTTACGTCGCGAATGAATACGCGCAGCTCGAAATCCAGTGAGCTGGCGCCGAAACTCTTGAACACCACCGAAGGGGCAGGATACTTCATCCCTCCAGAATGGTCGGTCGCAATCGACAGTAATACCCTTTTAACTTTTTCAGGATCTGTTCCGTACGCCACACCGATCGGCACTTTCACGCGTGCGGTTAAATCCGGTGCATTCCAGTTCAAAACACTGCCTGCAATCAGGTCCGAGTTCGGGATAACCACGGCGCACCGGTCAAAGGTGTCTATCAGTGTCGCACGGACCGAAATCTTGCGCACAATTCCCTCGTGGCCGCCTGCGATAATCCAGTCACCCTCCTTGATCGGGCGCTCTACCAGCAGGATGATGCCTGACACAAAATTCGAAACAATTGCTTGCAGGCCAAAACCGATACCAACCGATAATGCACCCGCGACAATCGCAAGATTGGACAGATCAAGCCCGGTGGCCGAAATCGCTGCCAACGCGGCAATGGTTACACCTGCATATCCCACGCCGGTTAATACCGCCGTTTTTCCGCCTATATCCATCTTTGTGCGCGGCAGTACGGTGTTGCGGAGCATCTTTTGCAACAGCCGTGTAATTGTGTAGCCAACTCCGAACACCACGACGAAAACCAGCAGGTCTGTCAGGGAAAAGCGGCTTTCGCCAATCGCGATGCCGTCGCTTAACCAGCCCCATATTTCCAGCAGATCGCTTGGTCGCGCCCCCCAGATCAACGCCAGCAATGGTAAGGCACCGAGCGTTAGCACAAAGCCGACGAACACAGGGATCAAGCGGGTTTGGTCTCGGCGAAGCTCGTGCTCGTCGCCCTCTATCCAATAGTCCAGAAATGTGCGGATCAGGTCGAACAGCACCAATAGTGTGGTTAACAGACCGAGCGTTACGATTGTCGGAAACACAAGGAATCGCGCGGCTGAAAAGTATCCGATTGCAGCGAATATCGGTGCAACGATCGCGAATACAAGCAGCACGCGGGACAGGATGGACGAGAATATGAATTCCGAAGTTTCCGCCTCGCCATTCGAATTCAGATCGGCGGACCAACCGGTTTTGAATATTCTGGACAGGCGATAAAACAGGAATGCCGCGACGAGAACCAACGGGAAGCCCAGTACCGCTTGCGTTCCTGTGGAAAATTCGCCTTGAACGGAAACCGCCGACAATAGCACAGACGCAGCAAACACCCCCCCCAACAAGACGCTCATCCTGTAGCCAGAGCGCGCGCCAGCGTCGCCTTCGCCCTTTTGTGTCGCGCCAAACACGCTGTGACCCAGCCACGGGGCGGCTATCAGGGCCAAGGCGATTTGTGGTAGCACATCGACAATTGCGGTGCCCCACGCGCCTGCCAGTTCAGAACTGCTAATGGCAAAAATCACCGCGGCAGCGCCCACGCTTGGAACCAGTAAACGGGCTAGGTCGGCTAGCGAGGATTGCCACAGCGTGACCTCCTTGCCTTGGGATAGTCCGCGTTTAACCAAATCGGCAAAACCGCGTCGCACGCCCAACAGCATCCACAGACCCAACCCTGCAAACAACAGAGCCAGCGGGGCTTTTTGTGCCAGCGAGGTCCGGCTTGCCGCTTGCGAGAACGTATCGCGCACTTCGCCAACCAGTCGGGTGGCATAATGTGAAACATCTTTAAACGCTTTGGGCCAAAGTGTCGGATCCAGCGGAGATGGCCCCAGTGCCATCAACGTGTCGGAAAAACGTGTGCGGATCACCGTGTTAATCTCGCGAATCAGCCTATCCGCACGGCGATAGCTGGCTTGGGCCAGCAGTAAGGGAACTGTTTCCTGAACAATTTTTGCCTCAAGCTCCGTTCGTCTGGTAGCAATTTCCAAAGCCTCGACAACCCCTTCGCTCGGGGGCGGGCCAAGCGCGTCGAGTTCGGTACGCAAAGGCGCGATTTTGCTTTGGCTAACAACCTCCAAGCCCAACGCCTCGCTGCGTTGCGCTACCAGTTCAGCGCGTAGATTTTCCAACGCGGCTGTCGAGGCCAGACTGGTTTCCAAAACGCCTTCCGCTCGCGTTGCCGTTGCGACCCAAGCGTTAACCATTTCTGTATCATCACTTTGGGCAAACCCCGCGTTCGCCATAAACATGGCAATCAATGCAGTCTGTAACGCGACAATCAGTATTCTCATCTGGTTAACCCTTTATTCCCTAACATCCGGCATATCGGCAGCCTCACCGTCCAGCCATGCTGGCACCGGCAGGCCTTTTTCACGCAAGAACACCGGATTAAACAGTTTTGACTGATAGCGCGTGCCATAATCGGCCAGCACGGTCACAATCATCTTGCCCGGCCCCATATCTTTGGCCATCCGCATCGCACCCGCCACGTTGATACCGGACGAGCCGCCAAGGCAAAGCCCCTCGTCTGCCAGCATATCGAACACTACGGGCAAGGCCTCGCTATCGGGAATGTTATAGGAAAAGTCCACGGACAACCCCTCAAGGTTCGCCGTAATCCGCCCCTGCCCGATCCCCTCCATAATCGAGGAACCCTCGCCTTTTAGCACCCCATTGGTATAAAAATTATGAATCGCCGCGCCGTCAGGGTCCGCCAACCCGATCTTGATGTCTTTGTTGCGTTCATGCAGGCCAATGGCCACGCCAGCCAGCGTACCGCCGGAGCCAACCGAACATATGAATCCGTCAATCTTGCCGTCTGTTTGCTCAAAAATCTCGGGGGCGGTTGTATCGATATGCGCTTGCCGGTTGGCGACATTGTCAAACTGGTTTGCCCAGACAACGCCGTTGGGATTGGTCGCGCTTAGTGCTTTTGCTAGCCGTTCGGAATAGCGCACAAAGTTGTTGGGGTTGGAATAAGGTGCCGCCGGAACTTCGACCAGATGTGCGCCAGCCAGCCGGATCATGTCCTTCTTTTCCTGACTTTGCGTGTCAGGAATAACGATAACCGTCTTGAAACCCATCGCCGCGCCCACCAACGCCAGACCGATGCCGGTGTTCCCCGCCGTCCCCTCGACTATGGTTCCGCCGGGTTTCAGGTCGCCCTTGGCGATGGCATCCTCGATAATGGCCAGCGCCGCGCGATCCTTAACGGATTGCCCGGGGTTCATGAATTCCGCTTTGCCGTAAATCTCGCACCCCGTCAATTCCGAGGCCTTGTTAAGCCGTATAAGCGGCGTATTTCCAACAGTTTGGGGTAAATCTGCATAGCGGTTCATGGTCATTCCTTCGTATTTATCTGCCAAACAGATTTATTTACCAAACCGGCCCGAAGCAAGGCCTAAACCCTGTGGAATTTCCTTCAAACCCAGCGTTTGTCGGCCGATTTAGTCATTTTGCCAACGATACCGGCCAGAACCACCATCGTCCCCATAATCGGCACATTCAACGCCATCTGCCCGTATTTAATCATACTCGCAGGAATAACTAACAGCGCATTCATCGGTTGATAATACGCATTGTCCTTGATGCCCCCGATCATGTCTTCCAATGCATACAGGAAAATCACCCAGACAAACATCGAGATCCCTGCTTTCAGGCCAGACATAATGCCCGTACCCTCGTCCTCCGTGATTTTCTTCCCCAAGCCGCGCCAGCCGACAAAAATCCCCGCAAGCACCGCTGCACTGGTCAATCCAACCGAACGCCTTGCAATGTCCGGATAGATATTCACCGCGACAGTCACAACGATAACCCCCGATATGGCCAACAATATCGAAGCAACCAGTTTTGCAGCCGTTGGCATCATGTCTCTCCTGTTACGAGCGTTTGCGACAGGGTAAACTTGGCGGGTCAGGAAGCAAGCAAAAATGTTAATTTTTTCTTAATCAGGATAGGTCGCTACAGTGTTTGATCCAGCGCTTTCATCAGTTTTTCCACCTCTTGGGCATTGGTATAATGCACAAAACTTAACCGCAGCACCCCGTGGGACGGATCAATGCCAAGCCCTTCCAGCAAGCGCACAGCATAGAAATCACCACCACCTGCCATGATGCCGTGCTTGGCCAAATCCCGCGCAACATCCTCGCCAGCACGATGAAGTCCCAGCGCCACAGTTGGAACGCGGCCTTCCGCCTTGTCCGCTCCGATTATGCGCACATCGTTGCGCGCGCGCAAATACTCCAGCAAAGGCGTCAACAGCTCGGCTTCATGCGCCGCTTGCAATTTCAAAGTTGCCCGCGCTTTTTCTGCTAACGATACATCTTTGTCAAAATGATGGTCATGCACCGCCTCGATATAATCCACCATCCCGGCCGAGGCCGCGATTTGCGCATGATCCGGCCCCGCAGGTGTAAAGCGTTTGCTGGGCGAGTCCGCATTGAAATAATGCCCCTGATTTGGCAGTCGCGCCGCCAAATCAGCATCGACATACATAATCCCCTGATGTGGCCCAAATGTCTTATACGCCGAGAACAAATAAATATCCGCGCCCAACGCTTTGATGTCTGGCAACCCGTGGGGTGCAAAACTGACGCCATCGACGCAAGAAACCGCCCCCGCCGCCTTCACCATCGCACAAATCTCGGCCACCGGATTGATTTGCCCGACAATGTTGGAGACATGCGGAAACGCCACCAGTTTCACCTTCTCGTCCAGCAGGTTCGACAAGTCAGACAGGTCCAGAAATCCGGTATCCTTATCAACTTTCCACTCACGAACCTCGATTCCACGCTCGACTAAACGACGCCAAGGGCCAGTGTTCGCCTCGTGGTCCTGATTGGTGACGATAATTGCGTCCCCCATCGACAGCATCTGCCCAAACGCCTGCGCCAACACATAAGTGTTCTGCGTGCTCGATGGACCAAAGCTAAGATCATTTGCCGGAATGTTCAAAACACCCGCCAAACGCGCACGCGCCTCGTCCATCTCGTCGCCAGCTAAACGCGAGGCCTCGTAAGGCGCATAGGGCTGCACCTTACGCTGTGTGTAATATCGGTGCAGCCGATCAATCACGAACTTGCTGGTATACGACCCGCCCGCATTTTCAAAAAACGCCTGCCCCTGCAACGAGGGTTCATCAAACGCCGGAAATTGCGAACGGATAAACTCTATATCAAGCTTAGCCATCAAAACCCTACCTTCTCGCTTTTCTAAATACTCAAATGCACTTACGCATTCACGTCCACGACAATTCGGCCCTTAACCTGCCCCTTTAGAATATCCTTACCCAATGCCGGCAAATCACTCAAAGTTGCAGGCTGGATCATGCTTTCCAGCTTATCCATCGGCAAGTCTTTGGCAATCCGCTGCCACGCCCGAACGCGGTTGTCATAAGGTTGCATAACACTGTCGATCCCCAACAGGTTCACCGCCCGCAACAAGAAAGGGATCACGGTCGTAGGCAGGCCCATGCCACCAGCCAAGCCAACGGCGGCCACCGAAGCTCCATACTTCATTTGGCCCAGAACCCGTGCCAGCATGTCTCCGCCAACGGCATCAATACAGCCAGCCCAGTTTTCGCTCTCAAGGGGACGTTTCGTGGTTTCGTTAATCTCTTCGCGCGCCACAATCTGTGTCGCCCCCAAAGATTTCAGGTAATCCGCTGTTTCCGGCCGCCCTGTCACCGCTGCAACCTCGTAGCCAAGGTTCGCCAAAATCGCCGTCGCGACCGAGCCAACACCCCCCGAAGCACCTGTCACCAAGACCGGACCGCGGTTTTTTTCCAGCCCGTGATCCTCAAGCGCCATAACCGCCAGCATCGCCGTAAACCCGGCCGTGCCCACCGCCATCGCTTGGCGCGTTGTCAAACCATCGGGTAGTGGCACCAGCCAATCCGCTTTGACCGAAGCCTTCTGGGAATACCCACCCCAATGCGCCTCGCCAACACGCCAGCCCGTCAGAACAACCTTGTCACCCGCCTTGTAGCGGGGGTCGTCCGAACTCTCGACAACACCGGCAAAATCAATACCCGGAACATGCGGATAGTTACGAACCAACCCACCGCCCGGGCCAATGCAAAGGCCATCTTTGTAGTTCACACAAGAATATTCGACCGCCACAATCACGTCGCCATGCGGCAGATCGCTGATTTCCAACTGTTGAACAGATGCGGAGGTTTTCTTATCCTCGTCCCGCGTCACTACTAAAGCGTTAAAACCCATCTTACTTCTCCTTATAACCCTTGGGGACCGGAATATCCGGCAGCCCCTCGGCACGTTTTTGTAAAGCTCGCCCTATGACTACACGGCTGATCTCTGTCGTACCATCCACAATCCGCAGCATTTGCGACAGGCGGCTAAGGCGATCCATCCCGTAGGATTGCAACAATCCCATCCCCCCCATTACTTGGGTACAGGTATTGGCGGCCTTCACGGCAGCATCGGGCACAAAACGCTTGGCGTGCGCGGCCATCAACGGCCCCTCGGGGGTGCCAAGCGCATTTGCAGCCGCCTTATACAAAAGGCGCGATGTAACCAGATCGGTCGCAACATCGCCCAGCATCCACTGGATACCCTCAAGATCAAGGTTAACACCCTTGAACATCTTGCGGTTTTTAGAATAGGCCAGCGCCGTATCCAGCGCGCTTTCGATCAACCCGCAACACCCCGCCGCAATCGAGACCCTTGCAATATCAATCGCCATAAGCGCCCCCTGCAATCCCGTGCCAACGGCCATGATGATGTTGTCCTCGGACACCACCACATTGTCAAAATACATCTCGCTCAGCGGCAGGAACTCGTAGGACGATGTGTCATAGCGCGGACCAAAACTAATGCCCTTGGTATCCGCCGGAATGGCAATCATCGCCATATCCTTATGGCCCGGTTCATCGCTGGTTTTCACCACGGTAAAGTAAATATCCGCCTCGCCCGCCAGTGAAACCCACGCTTTCGCGCCATTAATCGTCCACGTCCCATCGCCGTTAACAACGGCGCGCGTATACATGTTCGCCGCATCCGACCCCGATTGCGGTTCTGTCAGCGCAAAATTCGCGAGCTTCTTGCCCGAGGTAAGATCGCGCGCCCATTTGTCTTTGAATGCGTCCGTTCCAAAGCCACAGGTCGCATACGTGCAAATGTTGTGCATGGACAGCGTGAATGCATAGGCCCCGTCACCTTTGCCAAGCTCTTCATAAACCTGAATACCGTCGCCCAGCGACAGGCCCTGCCCGCCCCATTCTTCCGGCGCAAAAAGCCCAGTCAAACCCAAAGCCCCCGCTTTGTCAGACGCATCACGCGGCCAAACGCCAGCCTTGTTCCATGCGTTCACGTTCGGTTTGATAACCTCGTCCGTGTGGCTGCGTGCCGCCGCCAGAATGCTTTCGATATTGGAGCCCATACTTGCCCCTCCCCGTTGCTGGTGTTCAAAAATAATGTCCCTATCAACCTTATCGCCGCTTCCACGCAGGTCAATTATCTGAACGCTTGTTCACTGGCTTTTGACGCGACGTAAATGGCGCTTCCGGGAATTTTCAACAAATTTTACGATTTTTTAATCAATTTCCCCAAGTTTAAAAGGACACTAATCATTTGGAGTGTCCACATTGCGAGAATTGACAAGGATAACCGCCATCGGCTCTTGCCGCATTTGCACCCCGTTCAAGGCGGCCCCCTCGACGCATCCGGTGATTAACAACACGGACCGCATCTATGGCTACACCCACACCAGCGCCGAGGCTTTGCAGCAAATCCGGTTTCTTCAGGGCGAGTTTACGCCACGGGCGGAAATCCTGCCGCTGTTGATGCCCAATACCGATATGGACGCCCTCGCAGGCCTTACGCATCCAACATCCGATATTTATTTTGTCGAGCTGTCCTCCACCAAACTCCTGCGGATTGCCGACACGCATGTCCAGCTGAACTATGTCACCCGCCACTTCGCCGATTTCTTCGCCGACAAGCAGCGCACCCTCGATTTTTGGCGGATTGCGGATGGCACGCAGGAAAAGGCTAAACAGGCATTCCTGAAGGAACAGGAAACTTTCCAAATCCTGTCCATGAGCGATCAAGACTTGCTGCGCAATCTGACCCGCACCCTTTCAACCCCCGAGAGCCTGACGCGCGACTTAACCGATATGCGCGATCGCCTGCCAAACGTCGTTTTCATTACCCATTGCAATGCTCTGACCACAAACAATGCGCCCATCGCCAGCCGTGCCGCCTATATCGCGATGGTTGAAGGCGTCGCGCAAAGTCTGAACCTGCCGCTGTTCAACCCGACGCCCTCCATGCAGGCGTTCGGGCAAGCTGCGGCGATGTCGGATGCACAAACCAGCCTCGCGCATTATTCCGAAGACTTCGGGAACTTTTTGTTCGATGGCCTATTCGAAAACTACATCGCGCCCAAACCTGCTCGTTCGCTAACTCCGTCCGCAGCCTTGTCGCAAGCGTTGCAACAGTTTCAGCACCGCTCGCCTGTCGCGTCGATCTCGCCACATATCGGCGGGGTCGCCTTCATCACCGGCTCGCTTGGCGCGGGGGGCGCGGAACGCCAGATGACCCGATTAGCCGTTGAAATGAAACGCAGCCAGTCGATCAGTGACCCCGACCAGATTGGCATCACCGGCCCTGTCGAGGTCTTCGTTTCCACCCTGTCCCCTGAACGAGGTCGCGATTTCTTCCTGCCCAAACTGCAAGATGCCGACATACCCGTTTCCATAATCAGCGAACTTCCAGCGGGGGCTTCCACCCTGCCGGAAAACCTGCTCCGCTTCCTGCCCCCCCAAACATTGGAGGCCGTGCGGCGCTTAACCCCGCACCTATCCGCCATGCGTCCCGAGGTGGCCTATATCTGGCAAGACGGCGCGGTTCTGGGTACGGCGCTGGCAGCCCTTGCCGCCAATATCCCGCACATCGTCATATCCTTGCGCGGCATGCCGCCAGACCTGCGCCCCGAAATGATGAAAAACGAATACTTCGACATGTACATCGCCTTGTCGAAAATCCCCGGCGTGACGTTTTCTGCCAACACCCACGCGGGTGCGGATGCTTATGCCCGTTGGTTAAGCCTGTCAGACGATGCGATCCACGTCGTCCATAACGCCGCCGATGCGATTAGCTCGGATGGAACCGATCTTGAGCGTAAACGCTGGGACAAATTCGCGAAATCCACAGCAGATGCCGATTTTACCTTCGGCGCGGTCTTCCGTTTCGACCAGAACAAACGCCCGCACATGTGGCTTGAATTCGCCGCCGCCGCGATGGTCGCCCACCCTTGCAGCCGCTTCATACTGGTCGGCGATGGCACCCTGCTGTCCACCGCGCAATCTTACGCCGAGGAACTTGGCATCGCGCATCGCTGCCTGTTTGTCGGCAAATCCCGCAACGTGGGATATTGGCTGTCAAAGATGGACGCGCTCGGCCTGACCTCGCGGCTTGAAGGGTTGCCCAACGTGCTTATCGAGGCGCAATTATCCGGCATCCCCGTCATTTCCACCCCCGCAGGCGGTGCTGCCGAAGCGTTTATCCCCAACCAGACCGGTTTCCTTCTCGGCTCTACCGAGCAGCCACAACTGGCGCAATTCCTTGGCTATTTCCTGACGCTGGCCACAAATAAGAAGCAGCGCGAAACCATGGGAAAATCCGCCGCCGTCTTCGCCGCAAAAACCTTCGCGATGGACAGCATCCTGCCCAAAACCCTGCACCTGTTATCCGGCACAGCCCCCGTCGAGCCTGCGCATAAATCGGTGGCCCGCGCGTGACATATCTGGCAAACGGCGCGTGGAACTGGGCCAGCACCATCCACACCATCATGCTACGCGAGGTCCGCTGCCGTTTTGCAGGCGACCCGTTGGGATATGCATGGACCTTTCTTGTGCCATTGCTGTGGATCGGTACGCTGATGTTTTTCTTCACCCTGCTTGGCCGCACCCCCGCGATCCCCGTGGACACTCCGGCCTTCATCGCCACGGGCGTCGTGCCCTACGTGCTGTTCCGCTACACCATCACCTCCATGAGCCGCGTCGCCAGCACCCACCGACACCTTATCCATTTCGGCGGCGTGCGTGTATCAGACCTGCTGTTCGCCGCCGCCTTGCTAGAGGTGCTGAATGCCATCGTCATCTTCGTCATGATCTGGATGTTGATATCCGTAATCTTCGGCCCAACCCCCATCCACAACCCGCTGGAATTCATCAACGGCCTACTGCTAACCGCCGTGTTCGGCACCGCCATCGGGCGTTTTGCCGCGATCCTCGGAATGGTCTCTGAAACCGCCAAACGCATGGTTCCGGTGGTCTTGCGACCAATGTTCTGGATCTCCGGCATCTTTTTCACGGTGCCCGAACTACCCTCGACCCTATTGCCCTACCTGCAATGGAACCCGCTACTGCACGCAATCGAGATTACCCGCTCCGGTGTCTTCCTCGACTACACGTCTGACTTCGCAAACATGGCCGTGCCGCTGGGTGTGTCCGCCGTATTCCTGATGGCCTCCTACGTCATGCAAACCGCCTTCAAACGCGGTCGCGACGGGATGGAGCTGACATGATCACCCTTTTCAACGTCACCCGTTACCACCCTGACAAGACCCGTCCAAACATCATCCTGAACAATATATCCGCACGGTTTGCGCGCAAGGAAAGCATTGGCATTCTGGCCTTGGGGGGGGCGGGCAAAACCACCCTCGCACGGATACTATCGGGTGTTGAGCGCCCGGATTCCGGCCACGTCCAGCGCCATAACAGCCTGTCGCACCCGCTTGGCAGTACGGCCGGTTTTCACGCAGGACTTTCAGGGGCCGAGAACGTCCGCTTCCTCGCCCGCCTACTGCGTCGTAACGTCACCGAGACCACCGACTACTGCGAAAGTTTCGCCGACATCGGGGCGTATTTCCATCGACCAGTCGGCCAATATGCCCCCGTTATGCGCGCCCGCCTCGGGTTTGCATTTTCCATGTCGGTCGAATTCGACACATACCTAAGTGACGGCATCACCAGCGCGGGGGATCACAGTTTTCGCGACAAATGCGAGGCGGCTTTGCTGGAGCGCCTAACCCGATCTGGATTGATCCTGATGTCGCGCCACGCCCGCACTTTGAACCGGTTCTGCACAAAGTTTTACGCCCTGCACGCGGGGCAATTGTTGCCATGTTCCTCGGCTGAAGAAGCGCAGGACATCCTCGATTACGCAGGCGGATACGGCAACACTTATTGGAACGAGGTCGCCCGACATGCCTGATAACGCCCCCCTTCAGTCGCCGAGTTTGGCACAAGAACAAGAACGCCTGCGCAAGTGGCGCGAGGTGCG
>ENA-OSCG01000137-OSCG01000137.1-marine-sediment-metagenome-genome-assembly--contig:-NODE-137-length-11654-cov-5.825761_pt1 | contig 11654 bp, 12 predicted proteins | sample MGYA00237880_ERZ529332 | MGnify/ENA primary metagenome ERZ529332 (study PRJEB26373, sample SAMN05710708) | marine sediment metagenome | biome: marine; feature: ocean trench; material: sediment... | reverse complement strand
GTGCGGCTGGTTGACCGTATCCGAGGGTGGCAGGGTGTTAAGGAAGGCCCGCAGGTCGATAATATCGGCAAGTTCCACGCGCGAATACGACGTGTACGGAAACGCCGGATAATAGTGCTGACCGTCTGGTGAAACGCCTTTGATCATCGCATTGGCCAAGTCCATCGCCGACCAGTTTCCGATGCCGAACTCGGGGTCAGGTGATATGTTCGGGGCATAGAACGTGCCGAACGGCGAGGCAAAAGCGCGGCCCCCTGTTAGCAGAAGTTTGGCTTCGCCCTTGGCCTTGGGGGCGGAATGGCAAGAGGCGCAGCCGCCTGCGTAAAACACATATCGGCCCTTTTCCACGTCGCCGTTGCGGGCGAATTCGGGGGATTCAGCCAGCGTTTCAGGGGCGGAAACTATCCACAAGGCAACCGCGACCAGTGCCGCGATTGCCAAGGCAATTTTAAACAATTTGCGCATTTACGCGCTCAGCGTTTGATACGGAAGGCTTTGTGGCATGCTTTGCAGTTGCCACCAAGGACGGAGAAAGCATCGCGCAGTTCTTCGACCGATTCCGGGGGGAACAATTTCGCATCATCCGAATCCGCGATGAACTTCGCGATGGCGGCCTTGAAGCCTGCCGCGTCGGTCCAGATGGCGGGGGCCGCGGAACTGCGCATATTTTCTGGCATCCCCGCAGGGAAAAGGCCGGATAACCCAAGCGCGGCAGTGTTGATCGTCACCAGTGCGGCCTGTGCAGCGAGAGGCTCAAACGGGATAGTCCCTTTCATCATGGCCGACACCAACCCCGCCGATGCGCCGACGTTTTGCATAATGTTAATGCGAAGCGTTACCGGATCATTAATGTCCGGCGTCACCAGATTATGCCCCCCCGCATAGGCGGAAACTGCGAGGGTCGCCGCTGCGGCAACTGCTAAAATACGTATAGAACTTTTCAAAAATTTATCTCCCGTTGATTTTAAGTTATTGGGGCGCGGGGTAATTGATTCCCGTCCCAACGGTCAAATTACTGTAAATCTTGTGGATTAATCAACAAATTATCGTGATTGCCTGTGGTGAGAAAATAAGCGATGTATAATGTTGATCGGGATCGGAGACCCTTGATGAAACGTATATTTTTGACAATTGCCTTGTCGGTTATGGCGACCAGCGCAAAAACCCTGACGAACACGTTGGGCGTCGCTGCATCTACGTTGCCTTATCCATGAAGGCGCAGAGTATGAATCGCGAGAATGCAGAGCGGGTCGGCATTCAGGTGCTCGGCTGGTTGGCGGGGCATGACGATATGCTGACGCAGTTTCTGGGTATGACCGGAATCGCGGCGGATGATTTACGCAGTCGGGCGCAAGAACCGGAGTTTCTGGGCTTCGTGCTGGATTTCTTGCTGACGGATGACGCAATGGTCATAGCGTTCTGCGAGGATACGCATATGAGCACGGATACCCCGATGCAGGCACGCGGCGCCTTGCCCGGTGGCGATGTGCCGAACTGGACATAAATTGCTACGCGCGTAATGGCCGTACATCACTAACAGTCACCGAGAAGTGATTGTTAGTGATAGCTGATCGGCGTGAGTTTCATGCATCTTGTGCTATTTGCTAAAGCACTTACGCAATTTCACAAAACGAGGATGATAAAATGATAAAAGCAATAGTTGTTGTACTTGGCCTAAGCCCACTTCTGGCATGCGTTCCGATGGAGGACGAGATGGCCATGGAAACGATGATGGAAGAAGGCGCCGAGATGCACGACGACACCATGATGGACGACGATTCAATGATGAGCGATGGCGATATGTCGTCGTAACGCTGATCCCGTTCAGCTGATAACCAGTTGTTCCAACGCGGCCCGCAGCCCCTCCGGTAACGGAACAGGGCGGCGGGTTTTTGCGTTTACATAGACGTGTGTGAACCGCGCCTCGGCAGCGGTATCTGCATCATTTGTGCCGAACATGCCAATCTCGAAGGTCACCGAACTGTTGCCGATCTTTGACACCCGCAGCCCCACATCAAGCGGTTCAGGAAACCCGAGCGGGCCGTGGAAGGTGCAGGATGTTTCAACCACCAGCCCGACGATCTTACCGTTCGGAATGTCCAAATCGGCGTTTTCGATCAGCCACGCATTCACCGCCGTGTCTACATATTCATAAAAGACCACGTTGTTCATATGGCCGTACATGTCATTGTCGCGCCAACGGGTGGTCATTTGTTTGAACTGTGCATAGTCTGCTCGACTGGATCTTTCGCGTGGCATGCGGCCTCCTGTAAGTCTGGTGTAGGGTAGCAACATTAAAGAGGTGAGCAAGTGGCAAAGGCAATCAAGGCGCTGTTGTTTGACAAAGACGGAACGCTGTTTGATTTTCAGGCAACATGGGGTGTGTGGTGCGCCGGATTTATATCCGAGATGTCCGCGGGGGATAGTGTGATGGCATCCGCATTGGCCAAAGCGATGGATTATGATCTGGAAAACAGCACATTTCTGCCGTCCAGCGTGATGATTGCCAATTCGATGGACGGCATTATGGACGCGGTGCATTCAGCCCTACCCCATTGGGATCGCGAGGCGTTGACGCAGTATGTGATCGAAACGGGATCGCGTGCGCCGCAAACGCCGGTCGTCGATCTTGGCCCGCTTTTAGCGCGGTTTCGGGCGAACGACTTGAAAATCGGTCTGGCCACGAATGATAACGAGGCCCCTGCGCGGGCGCATCTGACCAGTGTCGATATATTACAGCATTTCGATTTCGTCAGCGGATGTGACAGTGGTTTTGGCGCGAAGCCCGAACCCGGCATGTTGCTTAGTTTTGCGGACGCGATGGGCTTGCAGCCGCCCCAAGTGGCCATGGTTGGTGACAGCACGCACGACCTGCGGGCAGGGCGCGCGGCGGGGATGGTGAATATCGCTGTTTTAACGGGTCCGGCGGTGGCGGACGAGCTTGCGCCATTCGCGGATGTCGTCTTGCGCGATATTGGTGAAATACCGGAATGGCTTGGATTGGATTAACGGGCTATAAGGGCGGAATGACTCATAAACCTGACAAAGTATTAAGACGCGGCTGGACCACGGGCGCTTGTGCGGCTGCGGCGGCGAAAGCGGCGTGCTCGGCTTTGTTGGGGCGCGGGTTTATCAATCCGGTGTCGATCCTGTTGCCTAAAGGCGAGGCGCCCTCGTTTCCACTTGAGGTCACCTCGCAAGGCGATGGCTGGGCCGAGGCGGGGATAATCAAAGACGCAGGGGACGACCCCGATGTAACCCACGGCGCGCTGATTTTAACGAAGATTTCGTTGGGGGAGGCAGGCCAAGGCCTGCGGTTTCATGCGGGCGCCGGTGTCGGGACCATTACCAAGCCTGGACTGCCTTTGCCGGTGGGTGACCCTGCGATCAATCCGGTGCCTCGGTTGATGATAGATCAGGCGATCACGGATGTTCTGGACGGGGCGGAACCGGATTTCGATGTGACTATTTCCATTCGGGATGGCGAGGCCTTGGCATTGAAAACTTGGAATGGGCGGCTGGGGATCTTAGGGGGGCTGTCTGTGCTGGGAACGACGGGGATCGTGCGGCCGTTTTCGTGCTCGTCATGGATCGCGTCTATTCACCGAGGGATTGATGTGGCTGTCGCAACAGGGCGCGAACATGTGATTGCGGCGACGGGTTCCACATCGGAGCGTGTCGCGCGGGAGATTTACGGCCTGAGTGAAGAGGATTGCCTTGATATGGGCGATTTCGCGGGGGGGGTGCTGAAGTATCTGCGCAAGCATCCCATACCCAAGCTGACCATTTCAGGCGGTATCGGCAAAATGACCAAGCTGGCACAAGGCGCGATTGATTTACATTCGGGGCGCAGCCAAGTGGATTTTGCCGCGTTGGCCAAGATGGCCGATTGCGCGGAGGTGGCGCAGGCTAACACGGCGCTGGAAGCCTACACGATATGTGGTGCCCCGCTGGCAGAACAGGTCGCGAAACGGGCGCAGGAAGCAGCGTTAGCGATGCTAAAAGGGGCGCCGGTGGTGGTTGAAACGATCGTGATTGATCGATCGGGCAACGTCATCGGACGGGCAGATTTCAAATGATTTTGGTTCTTGGGGGAACGGGCGATGCGCATCAAATTGCGATGGGCTTGCAGGGCGCTGGAATAGATTTTGTTGTTTCACTGGCAGGAGCTACGCGGAAACCTGTTGAAAGGTCGTATGCAACGAGGATAGGCGGGTTTGGTGGGGCTGATGGATTGGCCGAGTATTTAGGAAAGAGAGAAATCACAGGGCTGATTGATGCGACGCATCCGTTTGCGGCGAACATCAGCAGATCAGCGGTTGAGGCCGCAGGGGTCGCGGGCGTGCCGTTGATACGGTTTGTTCGACCCGAATGGGATGCCTCCGGATTTCGGTGCGTTCCTGATCTTGATGCAGCCGCCCGCGCGCTGCCTAGCAGTGCGCGGGCTTTCTTGACGGTCGGGGGTAAAAGCCTTGGGCCTTTTGTGCATCGCTCTGACGTGTGGTTTTTGTTTCGCGGTGTTGACCCGATGGAGAACCCGTTCATACAAGGTGAAGCTTTGGTGCAGCGTCCGCCTTTCACGCTGGAATCCGAAGTTGCTTTGATGACGGCGCAGAGGATTACGCATTTGGTGTCCAAAAATTCAGGCGGCACACAGACGCGCGCCAAGATCGATGCTGCGACACAGTTGGGAATCTCTGTGATTATGGTTGAACGGCCTGTTTTGCCGGTGATAGAGAACGCCTCGACGGTTTCGGACATTTTGCGATGGGCCGAGGCGATATAAATATGCCCAAGGGGAAGAATATGACGACGATTATTGTGTGTGACACTTGCGATTATTCCATGCTGGAAAAGCTGCACGAGGGTAAAACGGGTGGCGAGATACTGGCCGAGCATGTGGAACGCCTGGCCGCTGACACAGGCTTGCAAGTGAAACGCCAATCCTGCCTGATGGGTTGTGAGCGGCATTGCAATGTCGCCATTCAGGCCGAGGGCAAGCTGACTTATGTTCTGGGCAAGTTCTCCCCGAATGTGAATTCGGCCGCAGCGGTTGTAGAATACGCGCAGCGTCACGCCGAGAGCAAAACAGGGCAGGTGCCTTTCAAGCAGTGGCCGCAAGGCGTGAAGGGGCATTTTGTGGCCCGTATTCCATCGTTAGGTTAGGGAAAAGTTATGGCAGGAAAAATTCCGGCAACGGTTATCACGGGCTTCCTCGGAGCGGGGAAAACCACGTTGATCCAGCATATGCTTCGCAACGCCAACGGCAAGCGGATTGCGTTGATTATCAACGAGTTCGGCGATCTGGGCATTGACGGAGACCTGCTGAAAGGCTGCGGGATCGAGGGCTGTACGGACGACGATGTGATCGAGCTGTCCAACGGTTGCATCTGCTGCACCGTGGCCGAAGATTTTGTCCCTGCCATCGAAAAACTGTTGGGCCGTGAAAATCCGCCGGATCATATTGTGATCGAGACCTCTGGTTTGGCGCTGCCACAGCCGTTGGTGCGGGCGTTCAACTGGCCGGAAATCCGTTCCAAAGTGACGGTGGACGGCGTTGTAACGGTTGTCGATAGCGAGGCCCTAAACGCGGGGCGTTTCGCCCATAACGAGGCCGCGATTGATGCGCAGCGTAGCGCCGATGATATGCTGGACCACGAGACGCCGCTTGCGGAATTATTTGAGGACCAGCTGGCTTGCGCCGACATGATTATCCTTAATAAAATGGACCTTCTTAGCCCCGCTCAGGCAGACGATCTGGAAGCCAAACTGCGGACGCGTGTGCGGGCCGGCGTGCAGTTTATCCGCGCCGAAATGGGCGTGGTTAGCCCTCAGATGTTGCTGGGCATGGGGATTGGCGCAGAGGATGACTTGTCCGCGCGACATGAGGTGCATCATCACCACCATGATCACGACGACGAGGATGATCACGACCATCACCACCATGACCACGGTCATGACGCGTTCGAGACTTTTCAGGTCACGCGCGATGTCATCGAGGATGTCGAGGGCTTCACCGCGCTGGTTACCCAGACAATCCGAGACCACAACATTCTGCGCCTCAAGGGGTTCGCGCAAGTGGGTAACAAGCCGATGCGGTTGGTTATTCAAGCGGTTGGACCGCGCGTTGACACCTATTTTGATCGCCCGCTGACGGCGGATGAAAAGGGCAAAACCTCGTTGGTTGTGATCGGGCACGCCGGGCTGGATCGCGCAAAAATTCAGACGGCTTTGGCAGGCTAGTGAGCGGCGAAATTCATATCACGGCTGGCGATCCGCGCGATCCTGCCGTTACACGCCTGTTAGAGGCAAGCCACGCCCTGATGCAGTCGCTGTTTCCGGCGGATGCCTGCCACTATTTGTCAATCGACGCCTTATGTGTGCCGGAAATCCGGTTCTTTGTGGCAAAAAATGACAACGTTATATTGGGGTGTTGCGCGTTGGCGTCTAAGGATACTTACGGCGAGGTGAAATCCATGTTTGTGGACCCGTCGGCGCGCGGAACCGGTATCGCGAAAAGGTTACTGGCCCGTATCGAGCGAGAGGCGCGCTCGTTGACCCTACCCGTCTTGCGCCTTGAAACCGGCGATAAACTTGCCTCGGCACAGCGTTTGTACGTGCGGTCAGGGTTTAAGCCATCTGGTCCTTTTGGCGACTATATCGAGGTTTCCACCAGTTTGTTCATGGAAAAAAGGCTCGACTGATGCATCTGCTACAAGTTCAACCCGGCGAGATTTCGGATGGTTCCGAGCCTGTTGATCTGGGGCAAACCCCTGCGGATGTTCTGGTAATCTCGGCGGCCGATACGGAAATCGCGGGGCTGTCTGCGGCTTTTGCTGAAATGTCAGACGGGCCGGACAGCTTGCGGTTGGCGAATATCGGCAACCTCGGGCATCCATTTACGGTTGATAAATACCTTGATGATACGGCTACGAAATCGAAGCTGGTTATCGTGCGGATTCTGGGCGGGCAGGCGTATTGGCCCTACGGTCTGGAACAATTCGCCATTCGTCTGGGCGCGGCTGGCGTGCCGTTTGTGGCGCTGCCCGGTGATGACAAACCGGAGGAGGGGTTGCGGCGGCTCTCAACCGTTGCGGATGCGGATTACGATGCGCTGTGGTCTTACCTGATTGAAGGCGGGCCGGATAATTCAGCGAATTTCCTGCGATATGCGGGGGCAATGCTGGCGGGTGGCGAAAAGCCTGTGGCGGCCAAGCTGTTGCTGCGGGCCGGAATATACTGGCCGGGCGAGGCGAATGTCTCGCTTGAAAACCTGCGCGAAAACCACTGGGTTAAGGGGCAACCCGTAGCGGCGCTGGTGTTTTACCGCGCCCTTGTGCAGGGGGCCGGATTGCACCCCGTTAACCGTCTGGTGCGCCAATTGTTGCGGCAAGGGCTGAACCCGCTGCCGGTGTTTGTGGCCTCGCTTAAAGATGCGGTTTCGGCGGCGACGGTCAAAGAGTTGTTCACGCAGGCGGCACCTGCGGTTGTGCTTAACGGCACAAGTTTCGCGGTGTCTTCACCACAATCGGGGGCCGAGGGGCATCAGCCAACACCGCTGGACGCCACCGGTGCGCCGGTATTCCAGATTGTCTTCGCGAGCGGCACCGAAAAGACGTGGGAGGAGAGCCTAAGCGGATTTTCTGCTCGTGATATCGCCATGAATGTTTCCCTGCCCGAGATTGACGGGCGTATCCTGACCCGCGCGGTCAGCTTCAAAGGCGAGGCGTATTTCGACGAGGCGACGGAGTGTTTGATTTCCAGTTACCGTGCCCACGGTGGGCGGATCGGGTTTGTCGCCAAACTGGCGGCCAATTGGGCGAAATTATCGACCACACCGGATGCGGAGCGTAAAGTGGCGCTGGTGTTGGCGAATTATCCCAACAAGGACGGACGGCTGGCGAACGGCGTTGGGCTGGACACACCCGCCGCGACAGTGGATGTTTTGCGAGCACTGGAGGGGGCTGGATATGCGACGCGCAACCTGCCCAAAGACAGCGCTGATCTGATGGAACGGATATTGGCGGGGCCGACGAACTGGCTGACAGATCGGGTTTCCAAGCAGGGTGGTGAACGCCTGAGTTTGGCCGATTATCAGGCCGATTACGGCCAGCTTCCAACCGACACTCGCCGTCGCATAGAGGAACGCTGGGGTAAACCCGATGCGGATCCATTTTACACGGCAGGCGAGGTGGATGGCGGGCATTTCACCCTGTCCATCCTGTCTTTCGGGAACGTCATTGTGGGCGTGCAGCCAGCGCGCGGGTATAATATTGACCCCAAGGAAACCTACCATTCGCCGGACCTCGTGCCGCCGCATAACTACCTCGCGTTTTATTTCTGGATACGCCACCAGTTCCGCGCCAATGCCATCGTTCATATGGGCAAGCACGGCAATATGGAGTGGTTGCCGGGCAAGGCGCTGGCCTTGTCTGACGAATGTTTCCCCGAGGTGGTGTTCGGGCCAACCCCGCATTTCTATCCGTTCATTGTCAATGATCCGGGCGAGGGAACGCAGGCCAAGCGTCGTGCGCAGGCCGTGATAATCGACCACCTGACACCGCCCTTAACACGGGCGGAGACCTACGGTCCGCTGAAAGATTTAGAGGCATTGGTTGACGAGTATTATGAGGCGGCAGGGGTGGACCCGCGCCGACTTAAGTATTTGAAAAGAGAGATATTGGCCCTAAGCCAAGCCACGCGGATTGACGAGGATGCGGGGGTGGATTGGGAGGCGGACGAACAAAGCCAGCTTTCCAGCCTTGATAATTACCTTTGTGACCTGAAGGAAAGCCAGATCAGGGACGGGCTGCATGTGTTTGGCACCTCGCCCGAGGGTCGGTTGGAGCGGGATTTAGTGCAAGCGCTGGTGCGGGTGCCGCGCGGGCAAGGCAAGGGCGGGGATGCATCGTTAATCCGTGCGATGGCGGCGGATATGGAGATGGGGTTTGACCCGCTCGATTGTGCGATGGGGGATGCGTACGAGGGGCCGCGGCATGAGGCTTTGAAAGCCGCCTCAAGTGATACATGGCGTAGTCTTGGCGATTCAGTTGAACGGCTGGAATGGCTGGCTGGTCGCCTTATCGAGGGGCTGGAGCCGGAGCGTATGTGGCTGCGCACCCGGGCTGTGTTCGAGGAAATTCACACACGGGTTTTACCGGTGGTCAGGGCATGTGGAGAGGCGGAGATGGGGGCGCTCCTCGCTGGCCTTGAAGGCCGCTTCGTCGCCCCCGGCCCTTCGGGCGCGCCTAGTCGCGGGCGTCTGGATACATTGCCGACGGGTCGGAATTTCTATTCCATTGATAGCCGCACTTTGCCCACACCAACCGCTTGGAAGTTGGGGTGGAAATCGGCCTATGCGCTGATTGAACGGCATTTGCAGGACGAGGGTGACTGGCCTCGATCAATGGTTTTGACCGCGTGGGGGACCTCGAATATGCGCACCGGCGGCGATGATATCGCCCAGATGCTGGCGCTGATGGGCGTGAAGCCGCAGTGGGATAATGCCAGCCGCCGTGTGACCGGTTTCGAGATTATTCCGCTGTCGGTTCTGGACCGCCCGCGCGTGGATGTGACCCTGCGGATATCCGGTTTTTTCCGTGATGCGTTTCCGGCGCAGATCGAGCTGCTGGACAGTGCGGTGCGCGCGGTAATGGCGCTGGACGAGCCGGACGATATGAACCCCCTTTCAGCAAGGTACAATCGCGAGCGAAGCGAGCTTGGAGAACTGCGTGCCGGTTTCCGCATATTCGGCTCAAAACCCGGGGCATATGGCGCGGGTCTGCAAGCTTTGATCGACGAGCGCATCTGGAATGACACGGCCGATCTGGCGGATGCCTACCTGACATGGGGTGGATACGCATACGGCGGTGGGGCCGAAGGAAAGGGCGCGCGCGAACAGTTCGAGAAACGCCTAAGCACAGTTGAGGCGGTGATCCAAAATCAGGACAACCGCGAGCATGACATTCTGGACAGCGACGATTATTACCAGTTCGAGGGCGGCGTTTCGGCGGCGATCCAGCACTTGCAAGGCGATGCCCCGAAAATCTACCACAACGATCATTCCCGCCCCGAACGCCCCGTTATCCGCACGTTGGACGAGGAAATGTCCCGCGTCATCCGCTCGCGCGTGGTGAACCCCAAATGGATCGAGGGTGTTAAGCGCCACGGTTACAAAGGTGCGTTTGAAATGGCCGCCACCGTGGATTATATGTTCGCCTTTGCCGCCACCACCAAGGCGGTGAAAAACCACCATTTCGATCTGGTTCATGCCGCATTTATCGAGGACGATGACACCCGCGCGTTCATTAAGGACGCCAACCCGGCCGCCCTGCGCGAGATGGCCGAGAAGTTTCAGGAAGCAATAGATCGAGGGTTGTGGGTGCCGCGCTCTAACTCGGCAAAGCTGTTATTGGCGGAATTGCTTGCGTGAAGCGGCACATATGTAGGGTGCGTGGTCTCCACGCACCGCCCCCACGCCTAACCCAAACAACAGCCTAAAAATCCAGACCCAAATCCAGCGTTTGGGCGGAATGGGTCAGTGCGCCTGACGAGATATATTCGACCCCCGTACTGGCAACTTCGGCGATACGTTCAAGGCGCATATTGCCGGATGCCTCGGTGATTAATGCCCAGTTAACCATCTTCACGGCGCGTTTCAGGGTTTCGGTGTCCATGTTGTCCAACAGCACAACATCGGCGATATTTTCCGCCAAAACCTCGTCTAACTGCTCCAGATTATCCACTTCAATCTCGATGCGGACCATGTGTGATGCAACGGATTTGGCGCGGTTCAGCACCGCAGAAATCCCGCCCGCTGCCGCAATATGATTATCCTTAATCAGGATCGCATCGCTTAGCCCAAACCGATGGTTGAACCCGCCGCCGTGTAGCACTGCCTGCTTTTCAACGAGGCGCAAACCCGGCGTCGTCTTGCGAGTGTCGGAGATAGCGGCGCCGGTACCTGCGACGATGTCGACAAAGGCGCGGGTTGCTGTCGCGATACCTGAGAGCCTCCCGAGGAAGTTGAGCGCAACCCGCTCTGCGCTCAGGAGCGATCGCGTCGCGCCACTCGCTTCCAGAATCACAGTGCCCGCCTGCACGAGCTCGCCGTCTTGCGCCATCGGTCGACACACGATCTCGGGGTCGATGTATTCCAGGCAGAGCTCGATGAGGGGGATGCCCGCCATGCATCCCGATGAGCGAGCCACGAACTCGGCACGGGATCGGTGGCCCTCAGGGATCGTCGCGAGCGTCGTCAGATCTCCAATGTTCGCGAGATCCTCCGCGTAGGCGCGGGCGACCACATCTGGTGTAGATGAGGGGAGGGGGATCGTCACGGAGCGACGCTCGCGGTCGTCAGGGGCAGCCGTGCTGTTTCATGAGGTGCAGGTATCGTGTGCGACCGGGCCTGGAGGCCCGGGTTGCTCTGCGGATAGTCGACGCGGTAATGCGCTCCGCGCGACTCGGTCCGCTCGAGGGCGGCTTCTCGACCGACACCGACCGCCTCGAGCACCCGCCCTTTTTGCGTCTCGTACGATCCACGACCTTGCTCGATCAGATCATCGGCCTTTTTCCTTAGCTGTTCCCGAGTCTCCCGACCGCGACGGGGTGCGAAGAGCACGCCAAGAACAAGACCGATTAAACCGCCGGCC
>ENA-OSCG01000136-OSCG01000136.1-marine-sediment-metagenome-genome-assembly--contig:-NODE-136-length-11680-cov-5.875699_pt1 | contig 11680 bp, 12 predicted proteins | sample MGYA00237880_ERZ529332 | MGnify/ENA primary metagenome ERZ529332 (study PRJEB26373, sample SAMN05710708) | marine sediment metagenome | biome: marine; feature: ocean trench; material: sediment... | reverse complement strand
AAGATGTCCGTGCATGGATTTGGTCGAGGACATCATCAGTTTATCGGCATGCACCCCGAACACATCGCGCACCGCAGCGCATTCGGTTATATCATTCCCCGTCGTGCCGGTTCCGTGCGCGTTGATATAGCCAACCTCGTCGCCGTTCAGACCTGCGTCCAGCAACGCGCCCCGTATGGCCCGCGCCGCGCCGATCCGGTTGGGCGTCACAATCTCAGACGCATTCGAATTCATGGCAAAACCGATCACTTCAGCCAACATATCAGCACCACGTGCCTTGGCGTGCTCGTATTCCTCGAAGACGAAAACGGCCGCCCCCTCGCCCTGAACCATGCCGTTGCGCGTGGCACAAAACGGGCGGCAAGCATCCTTGGACATCACGCGCAGGCCTTCCCACGCCTTAATCCCGCCGAACACCAGCATGCTTTCACTGCCACCGGTTAACATCACATCTGTCGTGCCAGCGCGGATCATATGGAACGCCTGCCCCATTGCGTGGTTCGAGGACGCACACGCCGTGGCCACCGTATAAGAGGGCCCGTGCAGGTTATACGTCATGGAAACATGGCTGGCCGCCGCATTATTCATCAGACGTGGAACCACAAACGGATGCACGCGGTTCTTGCCAGCCTCGTAAACGCGCCGGTAGTTTTCGTCCTGCGTATGCAAACCACCGCCAGCAGTACCCAAGATAACGCCGGAGCGAAGCATTAGACGCTCAGTTATCTCCAACCCGCTCTGTGCCATCGCTTCCTTTGCTGACAGTAGCGCGAATTGTGTGAATTTATCGTAAAGAACCAGTTCTTGGCGGCTGAAATAATCCGCCTCATTGTAGCCGTGAACCTGCCCACCGATCTTGATTGACAGGCGATCCACGTCCTGCATCACCAAATCCGTGATGCCGAGGCGGCCTTCGCGCATACCTTCCATCGTGGCGGTCGCGCTCATACCTAGTGAACTAATGGCACCTTGGCCCGTGATGACGACGCGCTTCATGCCGGGTTATTTGCAGCCGCAGCAACAAGACCTTCAACAGCCTTGATCATCGATTGCACGTTGGAAATGTCAAACTGGGCGTCTAATGGATCATTCGCATTGAACGGCACATGCACATCGAAGGTTTCCTCGATTGCGAACACCGCCTCGACCAGACCGAGGGAGTCGATCCCGAGTTCGTCAAGCGTTGCTTCCAGATTCACTTCGGACACGTTCATAAGCGCTTGTTCAGCTAATATTGCAATAACCCTATCCTGCACACTCTGTGCCATCGGATTTTTCCTCTTATGTTCTCAAGCATTCGTCTACTTGGTCGTATCCAGTTTTGAAACCTGTTTTTCTAAATCGGCAAGCTTGCGCGCCATACGCGGCAATCGACGCAGGGCCTTGTAGCTTTCGATGCTGGATTTCATCGGAACCGCCGGATTTCCCATCATCACACGATTGGGCGGCACGTTCGACAAAATCGCCGCTTTGCCCGTCGCGATCGAGTTGGCGCCAACGACTACATGGTCCATAACCCCCGCGTTTCCGCCCAAGATAACCCGATCATGCAAAACCGCGCTGCCTGCGATTCCGGCCATGCCACACAGCAAACAATGCTTGCCGATTTTGACGTTATGCCCGATCTGCACAAGGTTATCGATCTTCGTTCCCGTCCCGATCACCGTGTTTGAAATCGTGCCGCGATCAATGGTGGTGTTCGCGCCTACCTCGACCCTGTCACCGATTATCACGGTCCCAAGCGAGTTGATCCGCGCGTATTCATCCGTTCCACCCGAAATTTCTTGCGACATGCTGCGCGCTTCTTCGATCGCTCCGGCTTTAGGTGTCACGAACGAGAACCCGTCCCCGCCGATCACCGCATTTGACTGGCAAATAAAATCGTCGCCGATCTCGACGCGGGCACGTATTCGCACCCCCTCATAGATCAACGCGTTCGCCCCGATAAGGGCATGCTCGGCGATACTTGTATGGGATAATATCCGCGCGTTCGCGCCTATTTTTGCGCCCTTGCCGATAACGACAAACGGGCCGATAGACGGGTTTTCACCAATCTCCGCGCTCGGGTCAATAAGGGCTGTCGGGTGGATGCCTTTGGCAACCTCTGGATCAACGCCAAACACGTTTGTGATCCCTGAAAGGGCGTAGCGTGGGCGTGGCACGAATATCGCAGCGCTTAACCCCAAGGCTTTCCAATCCGCACCTTGCCACAGAATGGCGACGCGCGCACCGCTTTGCTGCAACGCCTCGCTATAGGATTCGTCCATGGCTAGCGCGATTAAACCGGCCTTGGCCGCACTCGGCTCGCAAGGGCCGGAGATCAACTGTTCCACATCGCCAACGGCCTTTGCCCCCAACGCTTGCGCCAGTTTTGCGACAGTAATTTGCATAAAGCCTCCGAGCGGGTTAACCGGCCAATCCGACCGCTTTACCCACTTTTAGCTATCAAGTGCAGGCAATGTAACCCCGGCATTGATCAAAGCATTCATTACCAATGTGTCACGACCATAGATATCTTGGCGGAATTGCGCGACGCCGTCGCGATCCACCCAAGCCGTACGATACACAATATGCACGGGAACCGGTTTCACCAGATTTATCTGTGTCTCTTCACCAGATGCCAAAGTGGTTTGGAATAGTGTTTCCGGGTCCGCTGTCTGCAAAGACAACAACGCATAGGCAAATTCTAGCGGCTTTTGCACACGAACACACCCGTGACTAAACGCCCTTGCATCTTTGTTAAACAGGCTTCGCGCGGGTGTATCATGCATATAAATATTGAATCTGTTTGGGAACATAAATTTAACCCGACCCAGCGCATTGTTTTTGCCAGGGCTTTGCTTCAAGAAAAACGGGAAGTTATCTTTGGTGAAATATGAATAATCCAGTCTTGTTGAGTCAACTATCTGATTAGACCCACTTACCATCATACTGATATTTTCACGTACTAGAAGGGTCGGATCCGTCCGAAGTTTTGGCAAGTATTCCTCTGAAGCAATGCTGTAGGGTACGTTCCAGGACGGGTTTATAACCATATGGGTCATGACATCCGAAAATTCGGTGGTCTGGAATTTCGATGTACCAACGACGACACGGAAACTTAATGTGGGTTTCCCATTGTCGATTATTGACGCGGTGTAATCTGGAATGTTCACATAAACATGCCGCTCGCCAAGGTCATAATTCATCCAGCGCATCCGCTCCAGATTAACGATAACCTGCTTTAGCCGGCCATTCGGTTGCGCGTTGATCGATGCCAACGTTTGTGGCCCGACGGCACCGTCTGCGTTTAGGCCTGAATCGGTTTGGAAAAGTTTTACGATTTTCAGCAATGCATTATCAAAGGTGGGGGAAGACAAATCGTCGACATCGTACCCACGTTGAGCAAGCCGCTCCCGCAGGGCAACGATCCGCGCGCTGGATTTCCCCAGACGCAGTGTTTTGCCACTTGGTACAATCGGGCCCCAGCCATTGGACGAAGCCAGCGCCTCGAGCTGCTGTTTCAACGCCAGCATCTGTGTATATTCAGGTGCCGAGGGCTGTAATGTTTTGTAGAACATCCCTTTATCCGCGGCAGACGCAACATCTACCAATAAGTCGATGGTCTCTGGAACGTAACGGGTTGCAAACATTTCGTCGTGATCGGCACCAGGGTTAGGTATTCCACGCGGATCCAGTATGCCTGCATTCAATTCTTTGGCAAATTTCACAAAGGAATTTGCGGCCTGAAATTCCAATGCCGCCATTTGTTCGGGCGCATCCCCCGCAGCCCATAGCAATTCGAGTTTCGCCAGTTCGTACCTTGAAACGGTCATGCCGTGATCAGGCGCCTGCTCGATCGCTGTAATCAAAGCGAGAATGCTGCCTGTGTTATTCGCCCATATCGGTTGGTAATTTCGATCCGCGTAAAAGCTGGCAAAATCTGAAAGCTTAGGGCCGCCTTGCGTAAACAACTCTTGTAAAGTTGCGGCGAAGCGTTCTTCAGATGTCACCTCTACAGCCGGTTGTGTAGCTGCTTCCTGTGCAAATACCGGCGCGGTTGTGCCCAGTACTGAAAGGGAGATTGCGATGAATATATTTCGCAGTTTATGACCGTTGCTAATTTGATACATTGTTGCCTCTAAAACACTTAAAAAAACTTGCTTCGACGCTACTACACGGACATCAGGACTATATCGAGAGGAATTCCGCTTTTTCCGCAGAATGCCCCCCGTTGTGGGATAAAAGGTACATACCAGTAGTACATAACAACACCAACCGAATGTTGTTCACAGTTTCGTCAGGCGCGCGGATTTTTGCTTGCCATAAAAATAGGGCGAAACTGCCACTTGGCCTGTGAGTCGTTTTGTGTCATATATGTATAAAGTTAAGCAGACATAAAATATGGTCGGCAAACGATCAAAAATTGAGACGAGGCAGTCTACTATGAAATTTAACGCTGTAAAAACATCGCGACGGCGGCTTTTGGGTGCGTTCGCAGGTGTCGCAGTCATTTCAGCAACTCCGGTTTACGCCAATGTTGCGGGCTTTTTACACAGCGCGGGCGACGTGCGGCGGATCAGCATGCGCAACCAGCGTACCGGTGAAACTATCGACACAATCTACTGGATCGAGGGCGAGTATATCAATCCGGCCCTAAGCGAAATCAGCTACTTTATGCGCGACTGGCGCCGCGACGAGGTCATCGACTATGACCGTCGCAACATTGACATCCTCTCAGCATCCCATCGTTTGCTGGAAACGACCGAGCCTTTCACGCTGCTCTCCGGTTATCGCAGCGCCAAAACAAACGCGATGTTGCGTAGAGGCAACCGCAGTGTTGCGTCAAATTCCTTTCACATCAAGGGGATGGCCGCAGACGTGCGCTTGAAATCCCGCAGCGTCGCGCAATTGACGGCAGCTGGCAAAGCTTGCAAGTCGGGCGGAGTTGGCAAGTACAACGGCTCGAATTTCGTGCATATGGATAGTGGCCCTATTCGTAGCTGGAACGGTTAATAAAACGTTAATCCGAGAATGACGGCCCGCCTTTCGGCGGATTTTGTCGTTTTAAGGCCGCGTTGTTCCGTCACCAACCACCAGATATTTAAAACTGGTTAACTGTTCCGCGCCGACCGGGCCACGCGCGTGCATCTTGCCTGTAGCGATGCCAATCTCGGCCCCCATGCCAAACTCGCCGCCATCCGCGAATTGTGTCGAGGCGTTGCGCATCAGGATCGCGCTATCAACCCGCTGGAAGAACCGATCCGCAGTCGCATCGTTTTCCGTCAGAATTGCGTCCGTATGGTTCGAGCTAAACTCGCCGATATGCGCGATTGCGCCGTCAATACCATCGACCAACTTCACGGCGATGATCATATCCAGATACTCATTCCCCCAATCATCCGCTGTTGCCGGAATAGTGCCCGCGATATGCTGCAAGCCCTCACCCACGCGCACTTCGACGCCAGCGTTAACCAAATCTTCAACAAACGGCGCACCGTGGGCGGCGTAGAAAGCGCGATCAATCAGCAAGCACTCCGCCGCACCGCAAATCCCTGTTCGCCGTGTCTTGGCATTCATAATAACCGCACGCGCCTTCGCAACATCCGCATCAACGTCCACATAGACATGCACAATGCCTTCCAGATGCGCAAACACAGGCACCCGCGCCTCTCGCTGCACCAAGCCGACCAAACCTTTGCCACCACGTGGAACAATCACGTCGATATACCCCGTCATCGTTAACATTTCGCTAACGGCAGCGCGGTCACGGGTAGGCACTAGTTGAATGGAATCCTCGGGCAAGCCAGCCGCTTTCAAGCCGTCAACCAGACAGGAATGAATAACGGTGGAGCTGTGAAAACTCTCGGACCCGCCGCGTAAAATCGCGGCATTACCTGCCTTCAAGCACAGCCCGCCAGCGTCCGCTGTAACATTCGGGCGGCTCTCGTAAATCACGCCAATCACGCCCAAGGGGGTGCGGATACGGCGGATATTCAGGCCCGATGGCATATCCCAATCAGCCGTCACAACCCCCACAGGATCAGGCAGTTCCGCGACCGCGCGCAAACCGTCAACGATGCCCTGAATGCGCCCCTCGTCCAGCATCAGCCGGTCCATCATCGCGTCCGACAACCCTTTGTTGCGGCCAAATTCCATATCCTTGACGTTGGCCGCAATAATCTCGGCCCGACGCGCCCAGACCGCATCCGCAGCCCCGTTTAGCGCCACACGTTTGCTATCCGCAGAGGCAAACGCCAGTTGCGCACTTGCCGCTTTGGCCTTCGCGCCGATATCGGCCATGATTTCCTTAACGTCCATAATCCCTCACATCGCCATATCGTCACGGTGGACCATTGCCGCCCGCCCCGTGTAGCCCAATTTGGCCTCTATTTCGTTAGACTGACACCCCATAATCAGCCGCGCTTCCTTGGCATCATATCCGGCCAGCGCCGTGGCAATCGTCGCCCCGTCCGGCCCGACGATTTCAACCGGTTCACCGCGGCCAAAATCCCCCTCGACGTTTTTGACACCCGCAGGCAGTAGGGATTTCCCGCGCCCCAGTGCGGCAACTGCCCCCGCATCCAGAATGATCCGACCCTTCGTCTTCATGCCCGAAATCCAACGTTTCCGCGCGACCCCGGGCAAGGCTGCGGCTGCAAACCACGTTGCGGTCGCGCCATCGAGCAGGGCTTTGATTGGCCGCGAGACCTCGCCCTTGGTGATCGCCATCGCGCATCCCGCATGCATCGCGACTTTGGCCGCCATCACTTTGGTTTTCATACCGCCGCTAGCGCCCTCGGTACCCGCCTCGCCGGCCATCGCCTCGATTTTTGGCGTTATGGTATCCACATGCGCCACAAACTTTGCGTCAGGGTCAAAACGCGGGTCGGCCGTGTAAAGCCCCTCCACATCCGACAAAAGCACCAACACATCCGCGCCCACCATTGCGGCCACTTGCGCCGCCAGCCGGTCATTGTCACCGTAGCGGATTTCATCCGTCGCAACGGTGTCGTTTTCGTTAACGATTGGAACCGTGCCCAGTTCCAGCAAGGTGCCGATTGTCGCGCGGGAATTTAGATAACGGCGGCGGTTTTCAGTATCCTCAAGGGTTAACAAAACCTGAGCGGCCTCGATCCCGTGCGGTTGCAAAATTTCCCGGTACGCCTGCGCCAACCGAATTTGCCCCACCGCCGCAGCCGCTTGCGCACGCTCAAGACTTAGCGTTCCCTCGGGAAACCCCAGCACCCGCCGCCCCAAAGCGATCGAGCCGGAGGACACGATCAGCACCTCTTTGCCGTCCGCTTTCAGCATCGCCACATCGATGGCCAGATCGGCCAGCCAGTCACGCTTAAGCAACCCCGTCGCGCGATCCACCAGAAGTGCGGAACCGATCTTGATAACAAGCCGTTTTGCCGCGCCGATAACCGAGGCGGAGGTTAAGGTTTCCATGCCTCGGGTTCCTTATCTGACTCAATTTCGGCAGCGGCATTGGCGTCGATGATTTTGCGCAGCACCCGCAATGTGTTTTGCAGGCCTTCGCCACTAACACCGGACTGGCGCATAACGGGTTCGCCCGTGGCATCCTCCAACGCTTTAGCAACGTCGTCGCGTTGATCATCCGTTAACGCATCGATTTTGTTCAACGCTGTCACACGCTGCTTGTCGGCCAGATCGCCGCCATACATTTCCAATTCGTGAATGATGATTTTATAATCCTTAACGGGGTCTTCGCTGGTCGCATCCACCAGATGCAACAGAACCGCGCAGCGTTCAACATGGCCGAGGAAGCGATCCCCAAGCCCCGTGCCCTGATGCGCGCCAGCGATCAGGCCGGGAATGTCGGCGACCACGAACTCGGTTTCATCGATGCCAACCACACCTAGATTGGGGTGAAGGGTGGTAAACGGATAATCCGCAATCTTTGGCCGCGCGTTTGATGTCGCAGCCAGAAACGTCGATTTTCCGGCGTTTGGCATACCCAGCAAACCCACGTCGGCGATCAGTTTAAGTTGCAGCCAGACAGCGCGAACAATACCTTCCATGCCCGGATTGGCCTTGCGCGGCGCGCGGTTGATCGAGGTCTTGAACCGCAGGTTTCCCCAGCCACCATTGCCACCCGCCGCGAGGCGCACGCGTTGCCCCTCAACTGTCAGGTCCGCCAGAACCACCTCTTGTTCTTCATCCAGAATTTCAGTGCCCACGGGAACCTTCAGAACAATATCGTTTCCATCCGCACCCGTCATCTGTCGCCCCTGCCCGCCACGGCCGTTCTGGGCAAAATAATGCTGCTGAAAGCGGAAATCGATAAGGGTGTTCAGGCCATTCACGGCCTCCACCCAGACGTCACCGCCTTTGCCGCCGTCGCCACCGTCAGGGCCGCCGAATTCCACGTATGCTTCGCGCCGGAAGCTCGCACAGCCGTTACCGCCCGTACCGGAGCGAATTTGGACCTTTGTAAGATCAAGAAATTTCATCGTTTTGTCCTAAATTTGGATTTGTCCAAGCGATACAGGAACTGCGCCGCTTCCTCAAGTCTGGCAACGGGTATATGCATTTTATCTCCGCCACGCCCGATCACCGTTTTTTCAAGCACGCGTTGCGAGGCGGCGGTATCAAACATCGCGGCGACGCCCAATGTGCAACGGTTGTGCTGCGGCCCAAGCTGCTCGTGTTAGCACATACTCCGTGCTATCAACCTCGCAGCCTCGCGCCTTGCTTGTGTTCTTCAACTGGCGCGTTTCTATAAACCCGTGTTTGCGCAAAACCACGACCGAGGCAAGGTTGTCGTTCCAGACATATGTCGTGATATTATCCTGCGTACTGCCACGAAACATCTCGCCCACCTTTTGCCCGACAGCCCAAGTCGCAATCCCTCGGCCCCAGAGAGATGGTTTCACCAAGTAGCCGATTCCGCCGTCAATGCCACCGACGCTGCCCACCAGTTGCCCGTCATATTCAATAGCCGAGACCAAGCTCGCCTGCTTGGAAAACATCCGCTTGCGCGTGAATTCAGGGTCAGCGGGATGCGGCCAACTGCCCAGCATTTTCACGACCCCGTAATCCGAAACGATTGCATGAAACGCCTCAAAATCATCCTTCCGAAATTTTCTTAACCGCAGGTTATCCATCACCGAAATCCAGCTTATAGTCCCAAGACTGCACCATGCCACCGCGCGGGATGGAGTGGGTTTCGCTGTCTCCGCAATACTCGAACCCCTCCTTGATCAAAACCCGCGCCGAGCCGTGATTCCCTTGGTGCACCCCCGCGTCCAGCCCTTTAATGCCGCTGGTGCGGGCGTATTTCACCACCGTCTCCAAGGCCTCGGGCGTAAACCCCGCCCCCCAGAATTGCGGTGCCAGCCAATAGCCGATATTGCCGCGCCCCGTGTCTTTAGGCGAAATCGAGATCACGCCGATCAGCTCGCCGTTCAGCGCCATCACCCACGGGATTTCATCCCCGTCCGGGCTGCGCGAGCGCTCGATATACGCCTCGGCAGCACCGTCAGGATAGGGGTGGGGCACAACCGCGAGGTTCAACGCCACGCGCTCATCCCCCACATACAATTTGATCAATCCAGCATCGCTATCCTGCAAGGGCCGAAGCACCAGCCGCGCGGTTTTCAGGACGGGCGGAATTAGTCGTTCAACAGTCATCTCAGCCCCCCTTCGCCAGCACAAGTAAAACAGAGGCGACGGTCAATGCCGCCAGCGTCCACATCAGATATTTCTCGGACTTCTGCCCAGCCATCCGCGCCGCTATCGCCTGCCCGCCCAACGTCCATAACGGGTGCAACACGAGTTGTACCGACATTAGTATCAGCGCAATCGTTGCTGTCGCAGTAAACGTAGGTGTTCCATCGGCGACGAAACTGGTGAAGCCAACGGTGACCATTGCCCAGGCTTTCGGGTTTAACGGGTGCACGATCAACCCCGCAAGAAACCCCGGTATTTTGGTCTGCTTTGTCGCGTTAATGCGGCTACCCGCAATGCGCCACGCCAGCCAGAGGATATAGACAACCGACACCCATTTGAGCACCACGAACACCATTGGTGCGCGGCCTGCCATCTCCATCAAGCCAAAACCGATTGGCCAGATGATAAGCTGTTTGCCCAGCAAAACTCCGCCAACGAATGGCAAGGCGCGGCGCAAGCCGAAACGTGCCCCTGCCGACAGCAGGACCATATTCGCCGGTCCGGGCGTTCCAACCATCGCGGCTGCGAAAATCAGATAGCCTAATACTTCGACACCCATTGTTGCCTCCGTAAAATAGAAAAAGGGCCCGGTGTTTCCACCGAGCCCCTCATAAGTTTTTCATACCGAGGGTTCGGTTATTCTGCAGCCTCGGCGACTGGAAGAACGGAAATAAAGGTACGACCCTTAAAGCCTTTCTTGAAAAATACATTGCCCTCAAGCACGGCGAAAATCGTGTGATCTTTGCCCATGCCAACGCCAGTGCCCGGATACCATTTGGTGCCGCGTTGACGGCAAATGATGTTACCGGGGATTACCAGCTCGCCGCCGTATTTTTTGATACCAAGACGACGCCCGGCGGAGTCGCGACCATTGCGGGTTGAGCCGCCTGCTTTTTTATGTGCCATGTCGTATTCTCCTTAAGCTTCAGAAGCGAATGTTTTCGCCTGTTCGATCCAGCCTTCTTTGTCGATCTTGCCTTTGAGCGAAAGTGCTTCGTCAAATTTGGCAACATCGGCTTCGGACCAACCAGCAATCTGTGCAAAGCTGGTTACGTCACCGGCGAGAAGTTTCTTCTCGAGTGCCGGACCAACGCCAGACAGTTTTTTCAGATCGTCCGCACCGGCAGCAACTTTAGGGGCCGCGTTAGGCTTGGCAGCAGGCTTCGCCGCCGCTTTAGGTTTCGCAGCTACTTTGGCCGCAGGTTTTGCAACCGCAGCAACAGCCGCGCTAACCGAACCAGCACCAACCGCAGCTTTAACGCCAGATTTCTCGGCGCCTTTAACCAGAATGTCTGTGATCTTGATCACTGTCAGTTGTTGACGGTGGCCTTTTTTACGTTGGGACGAGTGTTTCCGGCGACGTTTCACAAAGTGAATTGTCTTCTTGCCCTTCATCTGGTCCAGAACTTCAGCCTGAACACCAGCGCCTTCAACCATTGGCGCACCGACCGTAATCGTGTCGCCGCCCAGCATAAGGACCTCGTTGAACTGAATTGTCTCGCCAGCGTCGGCAGCCAGTTTTTCAACCTTAAAAATATCGCCTGTAGCAACTTTATACTGCTTGCCACCAGTTTTTATAACCGCGAACATACGCGCATTCCTTTATTCATTCGCGTCGTGTGGTCCCGCGTGCGCGGCGTTTTGCAGATCATCTGCACCTCGGACTGCGTGCCCCGCTTGGGACAATTGCATAGATAAGCCACAGGAACCCTCCTGCAACAAGCGCGCGTTATCCAATAGATACGAGGATATGTCAACATCACTCGCGTTCATCCGCGCGAGATATAACCGACGCCATACCCGAGTTGAAGAATTTCTACAAAAGTTATATTATTGTCAATATAACAATTTTATTTCAGGAGAATATAATGCCCAAAAACATTGTATTATTTTCGGATGGCACCGGCCAAGAGGGCGGCACCTCCATCGACACAAACGTTTACAAAATTTTTAAGGCGATAGAGAACCGCACCCAAAACCAGATTTCATTTTACGATCGAGGCAT
>ENA-OSCG01000135-OSCG01000135.1-marine-sediment-metagenome-genome-assembly--contig:-NODE-135-length-11691-cov-8.591440_pt1 | contig 11691 bp, 12 predicted proteins | sample MGYA00237880_ERZ529332 | MGnify/ENA primary metagenome ERZ529332 (study PRJEB26373, sample SAMN05710708) | marine sediment metagenome | biome: marine; feature: ocean trench; material: sediment... | reverse complement strand
CCAGATGCTGTGCAAAACCGGATAGGACAAACTGTCATTTCGGGAAATCGCCCAATTGTCTTGTAAGGCTTTGAGTTGAAATGATAACGTTCATTATGTCGTCCGCCTTGGTGAAATATGCAGGCTAGAGCACTGAGGTGAGTCCGGTTCCTGCCATCGGGCGATTTGCGCCTTCGCCTACCGGCGACCTTCATTTCGGCTCCCTGGTTACTGCTGTGGGCAGTTTCCTGGCAGCCAAAAGTGCCGCCGGGGATTGGTTGCTGCGGATCGAAGACCTTGACCCGCCAAGGGAAGTTGCCGGCAGTGCCGTTCGAATCATCAATGATCTGCGAAACCTGGGTATGGAGTCCGATGGACAGGTCCTGTATCAAAGCGACAGATCTGATGCCTATCAAGCTGACATTAACCGGTTATTGGAGGCCGGACTGGCATACCCATGCGCCTGTACGCGTAAGGATTTGCCAGCATCGGGTATCTATCAGGGCACCTGCAGAAATGGCATAAGCGGCGGCAAAGAACCACGTACAATCCGCTTCCAGGTCAACAATGAAACCTGCGAATTTACCGATAAAATACAGGGCCAACACTCTGACTCACTGGCGCGCAGCATTGGGGACTTTATTATCCACCGTGCAGACGGCCTGTACGCCTACCAACTTGCCGTCGTGGTTGACGATGATTTTCAGGGCATTACCCAGGTGGTGCGTGGCGCCGACCTGCTTGACTCCACCTTCCGCCAGCTATGCCTGCAAAAAGCACTGGGACTAAGCTCCCCTGCTTATATGCATTTACCATTGGCGCTATCCACCGATGGCAAGAAACTGAGCAAACGGATACAAGCAGACCCGCTCAAACACCACGATCCAGCGCGTGTAGTAGCGCAGGCACTGGTTTTCCTCGGTCAGCAACCACCGTCAGGCCTGACCCTCGGCCCGTTATGGGACTGGGCACTGGAGCACTGGAACAGCGATCTCATACCCCGGCACCAGCACATTGTTGTCCCTGAGACGCCAACCCGAACATTTCGCCAGGGCGGATAACAAAATGATAATTGTCAGGTTTAATCAATGAGATAAAAATGTTTCTCCGGCGACAGCGAAAAATCCGAATTGTCGATGAAATGTTTGGGCTAAACTAAATCTGCCACAGCCGTTATACTTCGTGCTCCATCACGGAAGCGGATTACGATGAACCCGAGCTACCTGGATTTCGAACAGCCCATTGCCGAATTACAGGCCAAGATTGACGAGCTGCGTAACGTCGGTTCTGACAATGCGCTGAACCTGGAAGAAGAGATTCAGCGACTGCAATCCAAGATGCGCCAGAAACTGGCCAGTATTTTCAAAGACCTGTCGCCCTGGCAGATTTGTCAGCTCAGCCGCCATCCACTGAGACCCTATACCCTGGACTACGTGGACTTTCTGTTCGATGAGTTTCACGAGCTCCATGGTGACCGTGGGTTTGCTGATGATCACGCTATCGTCGGTGGACTGGCGCGTTTCCGCGACCGTGCTGTGATGGTTATCGGCCAGCAAAAAGGCCGGGATACCAAGGCCAAGATATTCAGAAACTTCGGTATGCCCCGCCCTGAAGGTTATCGAAAAGCATTGCGCCTGATGAAAATGGCCGAACGATTTCGTCTGCCGCTGCTGACGTTTATTGATACGCCCGGTGCCTATCCCGGCGTTGGAGCAGAAGAGCGCGGGCAATCTGAAGCCATCGCGGCAAATCTAAAATACATGTCGTGCTTGCCGGTGCCTGTCATTTGCACCATCATCGGTGAAGGTGGTTCCGGCGGTGCGCTGGCGATCGGCGTGGGCGACCGGGTGAATATTTTGCAATACAGCACGTATTCGGTAATTTCACCGGAAGGCTGTGCAGCCATCCTGTGGAAAGACGCGGCGATGGCGGAAGATGCCGCCACCGCACTCGGCATCACCTCCGACCGGCTTTTGCAGCTGGGGCTGGTGGATGAGGTAATACCGGAACCCCTGGGTGGCGCCCACAAGAATCCGGAAAAAGTCGCTGCGCGGGTTGGTGACTGCATCGCCGCCCAGCTTGAAGAGCTCACTGCGCTGACCACGGAATCCTTACTGGAAGAAAGATACCAGCGCTTGCTCTCCTATGGCGAATACAAAGATTAGGAGTCTATTGGATTTAACATGATCTACTCGGCAACTGCTCTCTGCGTGACTCTGCCTCCTGCATCCCCGCAGTCGGGTGGAAAAGCCGACAGAAACCCTCTGCAGTGCATCGAACTGGGGTCCGACAGATGAGCAACCGTTTGCTGCCCTTCACCGAGGAGCGATTGCTGCACATCCTGAAGTCGCTACCACACACCAACACCTACCTGGTTGCTTTCAGCGGAGGTGCCGATTCAACCGCATTGTTGTACGCACTCAGGCAATTAACAAGCCAGCTTGAAACCCCGATAAATGCAGTGCATGTGAATCATGGGATTCATGCTGATGCCGATAGTTGGCAGGAACACTGCGAGAACTTTTGCCGGCAGCAGGGAATCACCCTGACATGCCTCAGGATCAATGTTGAAAGACGCACAGGCCTCGGCCTGGAGGCGGAGGCACGGAATTTGCGTTACCAGGCCATGTCAGCTTTACTCAAACCAGGCGACAGCTTATTGACCGCCCACCATGCGGATGACCAGGCCGAGACGTTGTTGCTGAATCTCATGCGGGGCAGTGGCGTTGATGGTTTGTCCGCCATGCCGCAAAGCAGGCCCCTTGTGGCTGGGATGTTGCGCAGGCCGTTGCTGGATTTCGAGCGCGCCGCACTCATCAACTACTTACAGGAAAATAACATCACCTGGCTCGAAGACCCGTCTAATCAATCATTGAATCATGACCGCAACTTTATACGCCTTGAGATCATACCCTTACTGGAGAGCCGCTGGCACGGCGTAAGCAAGCGTATGCTGTTAACCCGCAATGCGATGGTTGAGGCCCGTTCACTGCTCGAGCGGCTGGCAGATGAGTACCTGGAGCAATATCTGCGCCACCCTTCTGTACTGCAAATTGCAACCCAACTGGATAATGACCCAGCCCTGTTCAAGCTGCTCATCCGGCGCTGGCTACAGCAATCCGGCCTCCCGTCTATACCCGTGCGCAGCCTGGAAACTCTGTATGGCCAGGTGTTTCAGGCCGGTGACGGACACAAAATCCGTATTCAATGGAGCGGCTGCTTGTTGCGACTGCACCAGGACCAGCTATGGCTGCAGCAAGATGTTGAAATCCCGCCCTGCCCTGGCATAGAATGGCCTGGCAACCAGGCCGAAATTGATTTGGGCGGTGACCATGGCAAGCTCACGCTGAAAGGTCCAGGCGCAAACGGTCCACCTGCAGAGTTCGTGATCACCAATCGGCAAAACTGCAAAGCAAATACTATCAGACAGGGGACGCATCATAAGCGTCTGAAAAACCTGTTTCAATCGGCCGGCATCCCGGGCTGGCTCAGAGACAGTATCCCGCTGTGCAAGCTGAAAGGTGAGTTGGTTGCAATAGGTGACTGGTGTTTCGATGATCAATTTGCAGCATGGATGTCTGAAAACCAGGTCAAATTAACCTGGCAACCGGAAAATGCCTTGTTGCAATTTATTGTTGCGCAACAGCGGCCAACTAAATTTTTTGAAGGTAGTTGACCCTACCGATGCGGTGCGTTAGTGTCGCTCGGCTTACCCGCATATGACACCAGTATCCTGGATACTCGTGCCATATGCGGGCTCAACCCGGAATGCAGATTATGAGTAAAAAAAGCGAGCCGACTCCTGACTTCGAAGCAACGCTGGCGGAACTCGAAAAACTGGTTGGAAAGCTCGAGGAAGGCGAGCAGTCCCTGGATGAATCCCTGTCTGGTTTCAAACGCGGCATCGAGTTGACCCGGCAATGCCAGTCCATGCTCGATGATGCCCAGCAAACAGTTGATCAGCTAATGGATCCGGAGGACGAGGAATCAATCACTCCATTCAACCCTGATGCCTGAAACCACCGCTACCATCCGGGCATGGCAGACTCGGTTTGAAAATATTCTCCCCGGATTCCTGCCACAGCCCTCACAAACCCCGCAACTCCTGTTCCAGGCGATGCATTATTCCGCTACAGCCAGTGGCAAACGAATCAGGCCCTTGTTTGTGTATGCATCCGGTCGTGCTTTGGGTTTGAACGAAAAGAAACTCGACGGCATTGCAGTTGCCATCGAACTCATTCACGCCTATTCCCTGATTCATGATGATTTACCGGCCATGGACGATGATGACTTCAGGCGCGGACAAGCAAGTTGTCACCGTCAATTTGATGAAGCAACTGCCATTCTTGCCGGTGATGCATTACAGGCGCTGGCATTTGAAATCCTGGCAGCTGATCCAGCATTATCCACTCAGCCAAAAGCCCAGACAGCGATTATCCTGGGACTCGCACGGGCTTGCGGAGCCGGCGGTATGGCCGGTGGACAGGTGCTTGATCTTGCCAGCATCGGCAACCAGATTTCCCAGGCGGAACTGGAGAATATTCACGCGTTCAAGACCGGTGCCCTGATGGAGATCAGCAATACGGCAGCAGCAATGCTTGCAGCAACTACTCCCTGCCAGTGCAACGTACTGTCCCGTTTTGGTAAGTTGACCGGCCTGGCGTTCCAGGTTTTCGATGACTTGCTGGATGCCATCGGCAACAGCGAGGCAACCGGGAAACCGAGCCAGGCCGATGCCGCGCGATCAAAGCCGGCTTTTCCTTCCGTCATTGGTGTAAAAAAGTCATACCAAAGGGCCTATGAACTACGTGACCTGGCACTGGCGGAACTGGAACATTTACCGGGGAATACTGACACTTTGGCGTGGCTGGCGGCTTACGCTGTGGATCGTGACCACTAACCATAATGAACGCCGATAAATACCCATTGCTGCAACACATCTCCGTGCCGGCGGATTTACGTAAACTGGATGAAGACCAGTTGCCGCAGGTGGCCGATGAATTGCGCCAATACCTGCTTGAGATGGTTTCAGCAAGCGGTGGGCATTTCAGCGCCGGCCTCGGCTGCATTGAACTTACGGTCGCTTTGCATTACTGCTTTGAAACCCCCCACGACAGGCTTGTCTGGGATGTGGGCCACCAGGCTTACCCGCATAAAATATTGACCGGACGGCGGGACAGCATTGGCACGATTAAAAAGAAAGGGGGTCTGGCACCATTTCCGAAACGTGCTGAAAGCGAATTCGACACCTTTGGCGTGGGACACTCTTCTACTTCTATCAGTGCCGGCCTGGGTATGGCGCTGGCCTCAGCCCTGCAACAGGTGGACCGCCGGGTAGTGTCCATCATCGGTGACGGTGCGATGACCGCCGGTATGGCTTTCGAGGCTCTGAACCACGGCGGTTCCCTGCACCCCAACATGCTGGTTGTACTCAATGAAAACCAGATGTCGATCTCACCCAATGTCGGAGCGATGGCTAAAATGCTGGCCCGTCTGATGAGTGGCCCGACAGTGACCAATATCCGTGAGCGCGGCAAACAGATGATGCACAGGGGTTCCCGTGTGTGGCGTTTCATGAGCCGCTGGGAAGAACACGTCAAGGGTATGATTGTGCCGAGTACACTGTTTGAAGAACTGGGCTTCAACTATCTCGGCCCTATTGACGGCCATGATTTGCCACTATTGATGCGAACTCTGCGGACCATACAGACCGTTGAAGGCCCGAACCTGCTACACATTATTACCGCCAAAGGCAAAGGTTATCCGCCCGCAGAGGCAGATCCGGTCAAGTACCACGCGGTCGGACCTTTTGATCCCTCCACGGGTATTGTTCCGGTTACACCTGCGGTCAAACCGTCGCCGACTTACACTGAAGTATTTGGCCAGTGGCTGTGTGATATGGCAGCGCAGGACTCTTCCCTGCTGGCCATTACTCCCGCCATGCGCGAGGGATCAGGCCTGGTTGAATTCGAACAGCGTTTTCCCGATCGCTATTTTGATGTCAGCATTGCAGAACAGCACGCCGTGACTCTGGCCGCCGGCATGGCATGCGAGAACGCACATCCGGTGGTAGCGATTTACAGCACGTTTTTGCAGCGCGCCTATGATCAGCTCATCCATGATGTTGCGGTGCAGGGCTTGCCTGTTCTGTTTGCGATTGACCGGGCCGGGCTGGTCGGATCTGACGGTCCCACCCACGCCGGCAGTTTTGACCTGAGTTTTCTGCGCTGTATCCCGAACATGCTGATCATGGCACCGGCAGATGAGAACGAATGCCGACAGATGCTCTACACCGGCTTTCGACACCAGGGTCCGGCGGCCGTGCGCTATCCGCGCGGCAAAGGCCCAGGCAAGCCTGTTGAACCAGTCATGACTGCACTGACCATCGGCAAGGCCGAGGTGGTCGCGCGAGGCAACACTGTCGCAATCCTTTCATTCGGGGCGACCCTGGCGGCAGCCGGTGAAGTTGCAACACGCATCGGTGCGACACTGGTCAACATGCGCTTCGTTAAACCCCTGGATGCCGATCTGATCAACGAGATGGCCCGGACTCACAAGCTGCTGGTCACCGTTGAGGACAACGCGGTCGCCGGCGGTGCCGGAAGTGGTGTCAATGAACTACTTCTGGCAACCGGAAAGCCTGCTGTGATCCTCAATATCGGTCTGCCCGACCGTTATATCGAACATGGTTCACGACAAGACTGCCTGGCCGCGGCGGGGCTGGATACTGACGGCCTGATGGACCAGATCAATGCGCGCCTCAATGCCATGACTAGTGTAGTGTTATGACTAGTGTAGTTTTAAAGCGCCAATCCTGACTGACAAAACATCGCAGCCAGCGCCATGCAAAACGGCATTTGCGGTAGAACCCAGCAATAATTGCAGGCCTTTCTGGCCGTGGCTACCGATTACAATCAGCTGGATATCATTTTCTTTTGCAAAACGATGAATTTCACGGGCGGGAGATCCGTTCAGTATATGCAGGTGATCGGAAGATACTCTGAAATTCTCGCCCAGTACGGTCAGTTTCTGTTTCAGTTCCTCACCGAGTTGTGCCTCAAGGTCACCGAGGCCACTAAATGCTGCACTTTGCGGAACAATACCGACATACACGTTATCCATCGGCTCTTGCACAAAAACAATGTGCAGTACTGCTTCTTCGCTGGCGATAAGCTGCGCCTTTTTCAGCACTTCATCTGATTCACTGCTCAGATCAACAGCAACAAGTATTTTCTGATATTCAGCCATTTCATTCTCCTGCTTCTGCGTTGCATGATAAAGCCATTACTGTAAAGACTTGTTGATCGAAGTCACTTGTGAATCCCGGGGGGCTGCTGGCACCCGCTCCCTGCCTGCCCCAGACCCCGCCTGGTCTGTAAGTAGGTGGCAAAACTACCCAACCAGTGACCGCCCTCATAGTGTTCACCTGTTACGGCCGCCAGACCGGACTTCTTATGGGCCACAGCAGTCTTGAGCAAAGCCTGCTTGCGTGAATTCTCGCATGGCAGCCCGGCAGCCATACCCTCCAGCATCCAGGCACGGCTGATATTGAGACCGTCAAGGTGTGCCAGCTTCCCATCTGTCGGGTCTGTCACCACTGCCGGCGGCAGCCACTCGCTGCTGCCGTCAGCAGGGATGCCGGGCATAAAAGCCAACAGCCACGCAGCGTATTCTACCGCCGGCAAGATACGGCGCATCAAATCAGCCTCCGCCAGGCAGGGCGACAGAAAATCCTGACCGCCTGGTTCATAGGCCAGCGGACACAATCGATCTGAATAATAAAAATCCCGTGATCGGCGCGTTACCAGTAGTTGAAAATCATCGCGCCCGGCAGCGCGCGCCCAGTCCAGGAACAAGCCAAAAGCAAACGCTGTCTGAGCGTGCTCGCCAATGCGGATCGGGTAAGCGAGCTTACCAAGCCAGGCTTGTATTTTTTGCAGCAATGCCGCTTCCAGAGGCTCGAGTATCGCCAACCAGCGCCGGGCTCGCGGGTCATCCCATTCGTGTAGTTCCGCAGTCAACTGCAACAGCCAGGCGACACCGTAAGGTCGTTCGAAGGAGTCCCGCTGCGCATGTGTTACGTAGCGGACCTCGTCTGCCACTTTTGCCGATATGAAGCTCTCTTCCAGTGCTGCCGCAGCCCTGGCAGTGAATTCTTCATCTGGATACAAACGCAGCAAACGCACCAGCAACCAGTGGCCGTGAACGGATGAATGCCAGTCGAAACAACCATAAAAGACCGGTGTAAGCTCACGTGGCGGTGCCACATCCTGGTCTCCGGACATGACATGTGAAATCTTGTTGGGGTACTCCTGGTGAATACAGTCCAGCGCGAGATCTGCGAAACGGCTGACCGTCGTGTCGGATTGCGCTGTTGCCGTCCCCCAAATGCACAGAGTGACAACAAACAAAAATCCTCGCGAGTACCATTGCTTCATTGTGTGCTCCAGGATCAAGCGAAATTATTTTACCGTGGCTATACACTCGATTTCTGTACGTGCACCCAAGCCCAAACCGCTGGTTCCCAGCGCACTCCGGGCAGGAGGGTTCGACGGAAAATAAGTGATGTAAACTTCATTCATGGCTGACCATTCTTTGATATCGGCCAGGAAAACCGTACATTTCACGACTTCTGACATTGAAGAACCAAATTTCTCCAGGCTTGCCTTGATGTTCTCCATTGTCTGCCGGGTTTCAGGGGCGATACCACCTTCAACCAGTTTGGATGTTTCCGGATCAATTCCAAGCTGGCCGGAAAGATACAGCATGTGCCCTACCCGCACTGCTTCTGCAAAGGGCAGTTGCATATTTTCAGGTGTTGCGTAGTGTGTCACCTTGGGGCTGCCGGCGAATGCAGTCACGCTAAAGCACAGAATTGTTGCAGCCAATAATTTCAGAAACGCTTTCATTTCAATTTCTCCATAGATTGGTCAGGTCAAAATGAATGGATCAGGCAGCAACTCGCTCACTCGCCAGCAGCGATAATCGGTTTCGCTGACACAGGAAATTACCAGCGCATCATCTGCCAGTAATTCGCTCATCACCTGGCGGCAGGCACCGCAAGGTGCCAATACGTCAAAACCCGTGGCAAATATTAATAATGCATGTGCACCACCGGGTTGCATACCGGCATTTATCGCACTTGCCAGGGCGTTGCGTTCCGCGCATTGGGTCAATCCGTAAGAAGCGTTCTCAACATTGCATCCACTGTGGATATTGCCTTCATCATCCAATACGCAAGCACCTACCCTGGCGCCGCTGTAGGGTGAATATGCATGTTCACTGGCCGATCGCGCCTTCGCGAACAGCTTCGCAATGGTTTTTTCCGTGTCACTGATGTGCTGGGTCACGCATCAGGCTCCACTTCGAGTACGGCATCAAGCACCACGTCAATCACGGTGCTAAAAGCATTCTGGCGGGCCTCATGCGATGCCCGCTCACCGGTCGGAATCACGTCGCTGACTGAAAGTATGGTTAGCGCGCGGGTACCATGCTGTTGGGCAAGTGCATACAAAGCCGCTGACTCCATATCGAGAGCCAGCATGCCCATTTTTTGCAACTTTTCGATAAACGCTTCATCGGGATGGTAAAACCAGTCCGTCGCAAACACATTGCCGGTGCGGATTTTCAATCCGCTTGCCACTGCCTTCGCATACACACGGTTTAACAGATCAGAATCTGCAGTTACAGAAGAATCCCAGCCGCCAAGACGTTGCCGGCTCATGCCGGAATCTGTGCTGGCAGCAGCTGCCAGCACCAGGTCTCCCACCTGCATATCTGCCGAAAGACCACCACAGGTGCCTACACGGATGATCTGCTTCACGCCATAATAATCAAACAATTCATGGGCATAGATACTGATAGACGGCATTCCCATACCCGACCCCATGACTGACACCGGATGGCCCTTATAAGTGCCTGTAAACCCGAGCATATTGCGGATGCTATTGACCTGCCTGACTTCATCAAGGTGATTTCTGGCCAGCACCTGTGCCCTCAAGGGGTCGCCAGGCATCAACACGGTTTCAGCAAAATCACCCCGCGCAGCTTCAATATGCGGTGTTCCGGTCATTTCTTCTCCTGGTGATGTGCTATGTCCGGGCCCAACCCCAGGCTTTAGAATCGTTCGTAAACAGCCGGCAAGGCATCTGTCTTGCGACCCACTGTGATTGCCGCAGTCAGTATATTAGCTGCAACCTGCCAACCTGCATCATCCGCTGCATGGATAATCCCCAGCGGTTCACCTTTATTGATCGGGTCCCCGACGTTGCAAAACTCGGTTAGCCCCACACGGTGATCAATGCGATCTTCGGCCCGGCGGCGGCCACCGCCTAACTGGACGATGCACAGGCCGACCGCCCGGGTATCGATAAATTGAATGCAACCACTTGATGGCGATGCCAATGCCCGGATCACCGGTGCTGTCGGCAGGTGTTTTTCGGGCTGATCCAGCAAGTCGACCGGACCACCCTGCATAACCACCATGCGGGCGAAATGCTCAGCCGCCATGCCATTATCCAGAACGGTTTCCAGTTCCTTCCGGGCAGACTTTGCCTTGTCAGCGAGACCACCCAACAGCATCAACTCGACGCATAGAGATAAAACAACTTCCTCCAGCCTGGCGTGGCGGTAGTCAGCTCTTAAAAACCTGATTGCTTCAAGCATTTCCAATGCGTTCCCGGCACTGCGCGCGAGGGGCTGATTCATGTCGGTGATCAGTGCACAACAAGGCAGGCCCGCCAATTCAGCTACTTCGACCAGGTTTGCTGCCAAATCTCTGGAACGATTGCGTTCGGTCATGAACGCACCATTACCCGTCTTGATATCGAGCACCAGGCCATCAAGCCCTTCAGCGAGCTTTTTTGACAGGATAGAAGCCACGATCAGGGGTACCGAGTCCACCGTGGCAGTAACATCACGGATCGCATAAATCCGACCGTCTGCAGGAGCCAGGTCAGCACCTTGCCCGGTCATCGCCAGTCCGGTTTCCCGCACAGTTTGACTGAACAGCTGCAGCGATAGGTTGACGTTGAAACCGGGGATGCTTTCCAGCTTGTCCAGTGTGCCACCAGTGTGTGCGAGGCCCCGTCCGGAAATCATCGGTATATAAGCACCACAGGCAGCCAGCATGGGAGCCAGGACAAGGCTCACCAGGTCGCCGACACCCCCGGTGGAGTGTTTGTCCAGCACCGGTCCGTTAAGGCCGGGCCAACTGAGACTGCGCCCCGTATCACGCATGGCCAGCGTGAAGGCTGACTGCTCGGTCATGCTCATGCCCTGACAATGCACGGCCATGGTGAAAGCGCCTATCTGGGCATCACTCACTTGCCCGCTGGCAACACCATTCACAAAGTCTGCCAATGCATCCTGTGTTAACGCCAGGCCATTCCGTTTCGCTCTTATCAATTCCTGCGGCAGCAACATATACTAACTATAGCAGTGATGTTGGCAAAACCTATAAAAATCCTTAAGCGCCGCGCTGCAGAAATATCCGTCGCGAGAAACTGACGCACCGAAGAAGTTTTTCGCTCCTTTGAGGCAAATAGCAGCTATTTAACGAAAAAGAGCAGAAAAATGGTCCGCTGTTACAATTTCACAGCAGGAGTGCTTTCTGCGGCGCAGGCTCCTGGTGGCCCAACAAGGTTGTATTGGTGGAGCACTAGCTACACTTGGAATAACCACACGACAGGCAAGTCGCACAATTATCCATCA
>ENA-OSCG01000134-OSCG01000134.1-marine-sediment-metagenome-genome-assembly--contig:-NODE-134-length-11762-cov-5.801743_pt1 | contig 11762 bp, 12 predicted proteins | sample MGYA00237880_ERZ529332 | MGnify/ENA primary metagenome ERZ529332 (study PRJEB26373, sample SAMN05710708) | marine sediment metagenome | biome: marine; feature: ocean trench; material: sediment... | reverse complement strand
TAAGGCTCGAACAAGCGCGCGCGGTGCGCCGGGAACCCGACGCCGTTGTCCTGTATCTTGATTGTAATCGCGCCCTCATCGGCCCGCACAATTATCCGAACCTGCCCTGCAAACCCGTCCCCCGCCGCCTGTTTTGCGGTCACAGCCTCACGCGCGTTTTTCACAAGGTTTGTAAAGGCTTGCGAGATTAACGTCTCGTCCAGCATAAGTTTTGGCAATTTGTCCGGTGCATCCAGGCTTACCGAAATATCGGGATCCGCCTCGTTTTGCAGCAAGACAACACTGCGCAAAATTTCCCGAATATCCTCGGGGGATTTCTTGGCTTCCGGCATCCGGCCAAATTTTGAAAACTCATCAACTATACGTCGTAAGTCATTGGTTTGACGAATAATAACATCCGCATACTTTTTCAAAGATTCCTGTTCCTCGCCAACCAACGGCCCGAACTTGCGAAGGATACGTTCGGCGGATAGCTGAATAGGCGTTAACGGATTCTTGATCTCGTGTGCAATACGGCGCGCCACATCCCCCCACGCTGCCATACGTTGCGCGGAAACGAGGTCCGTCACATCGTCAAATGCAATCACGTACCCCTCAAGCGATCCCTCGGAAGGTCGGCGCGTCGCCATTCTTACCAAAAGGTTTTCATGCACACCGGCGCGAATTACCTCGACCTCGCCTTGCGTGGTTTGTCGTGTGCTGCCCGATAATTTGTTAAACAAATCGGCAAATTCCGGCGCTGCCGTCAAAATCCCCTGCCCCAAAGCCGCTTCGGGTTCCAGACCCAGCATATGCTCGGCGGCGGCATTCATAAACTCGATCTGCCCGTCACCATCAAGACCGATCACCCCCGCAGTGACGCCAGATAGAACCGAGTCAAACAACCGGCGGCTCTTTTCTGTTTCCTCGTTAACGGCCAGCAATGCATCACGCTGGCCCTTGACCTGTTGGGTCATGTTATTAAAGGCGCGCCCCAAAATGGCGATTTCGTCGTCTCCGTCCTCCTCGATCACACGCACGTCCAGATCCCCCGCGCCGACCCTCTCGGCTGCGGCGGCAAGGCGGCCAACAGGGCGCGACAGTCGTTCCGCAAACCACATGCCAAACCAGACGGCTGCCAGAATAACAATTAGGGCGAACCCTAGGTAAATGAGGGCGAATTCGAATAATAATCGCCCCCGTTCACTCTCAGCTGGTTATAAAGCGACACGGTTTCCTGTGTCTCGTCCAACAGTAACAAAATCTCGCCGTCAACGTCGCGGGTCACGTACAACAGGCGATCTGCATAGGCCAAAAGCCCGATCAAAGCCCGAAATTCGGAGTTTGCCCAATCCTCGATAATGACCAACTCGCCACTTAGGGCGCGTTCGATCTGTTCGGCACTAGGCTGCTCATAATTAAACAAATACGAGCGATCCCCGCGCGCGATCAGACCGCCATCAACATCAATAACATAGGCTTCAGACAAGGCGCGTTGCATTTGCACCTGACCACGATTCAAATATTCCCGAAGGTCTCCAATCGTTAACAACTTCAAACGAAGTTTCTGTGCATCCAGATAATTCGCCAGCAACATCGTATCGGACTCAATGCTTTTACGATGCTCCTCTTCATAAGCCTGCGCCGCGGATAGGGAGTTGTTAACAACCGAGCGAACCCGATCCGAAAACCAACTCTCCAGCCCGAAATTCAGGGTGACCGCGGCGAAAACAGCGACCAGAACGGTGGGAATTAGGGCGGTAAGGGTAAACACACCCGTCAAGCGAAGATGCAATTTGGACCCGGCCGAACGCCGTCGACGCGCCGCGATAATGCGCACGACCTGACGCGAAACCAAAGCCGCAATCACCAGTGTGTAGACCAAATCCGCCAGCACGATATAGCGCAGCAATCGTGGATCGCCGGGTCGATCAAACGCCCCGAAAAACACGAACGTCGCCACAACAAGAACCGGCCCAAGGATCACTAACGCCAATGTCGTGGTGTTTCGCACAGCAGAACTGTTACTAACTCTTTCGAGCCGCATAAAACCGGTTCTGAGAAGGCTGTGTTGCAAGATGGTTACAGATTCTGTTGTTTATCACTACTTCTGTGACAAGTTTACATCATCTTCTTGCCCCGTGTCACCTGAATGTCGAGCGCCGCTATCTTTTTTCGCAACGTATTGCGGTTAATTCCCAGCAATTCGGCGGTTTTTAGCTGATTTCCGCGCGTTGCGGCCAGTGACAGCGCGATAAGCGGCAGCTCCACCTCTTTAAGGATGCGGTCATATAGTCCGGCGGGGGGCAGCTCGTCTCCGTGCAGATCGAAATACCGTTTCAGGTGGTTTTCGATGGAATTAGACAGGCTCTCGGAGCCAGCCCGTTGCGGCACCACAGCCGAACTTGGCCGCGCGGCGATTTCCTGCGAGACAACCTTGGCACTAATGGTATCGTCGGGGCAAAGAACGGCGAGGCGGCGGATAAGGTTTTCCAGCTCCCGCACATTTCCTGTCCACGGTTGCACCTTCAGAATTTCGACAGCGTCCTTGGAAATCACCTTGCTCGGTAGGCCCTCACGTTCCGCTTGACGCAAAAAATGGCGGGAAAGATCGGCGATATCCTCGATACGTTCCCGCAATGATGGCAGGCGGATGGGCACGACGTTCAGGCGGTAAAACAGGTCCTCGCGGAACTTCCCCTCGTTAATCAAGGCCCGTAAATCCTGATGGGTTGCGGCGAGAATACGGACATTGGCGGTCAAAATCTCGTGCCCTCCGGCCCGCGAAAACTCGCCTTCTTGCAACACGCGTAACAGACGGGATTGCGCCTCCAGAGGCAGGTCGCCGACCTCGTCCAGAAACAGCGTGCCACCTTGCGCCTGCTCGAACTTGCCAATCACTGAGGCATTCTGGTTTTCGCTTCCGAACAGCTCCACCTCGATCATATGGGGTGGAACCGTCGCCATATTCAGCGCCACAAACGGCCCGTTTTTGCGCTGGCCAAAGTCGTGCAAGGCGCGCGCGACCAGTTCTTTGCCTGTCCCCGAGGCGCCGGTGATCATCACGCCGAGGTCCGTCGTCATCAGCCGCGCCATGATCCGGTAGACTTCCTGCATGGCAGGCGAGCGCCCGATCAGCGGCATTTCCTCGTCACTGGATTTTGGCGTAACGGCCTCGGGCGCGTGCTGCGATAACGCTTTGTTAACAGTTGCTAACAAATCCTTAAGGTCAAAGGGCTTGGGCAGATAATCGTAAGCCCCCGCCTCGGTCGCCCGAATGGCGGTCATCACCGTGTTTTGCGCGCTCATCACGATGATCGGCAGGTCAGGGCGGCGCTTGCGAATGGCTGGCAGAATATCGAGGGCATCGCCGTCCGGCATGTTCACATCCGTAACGATCACATCCCCCTCGCCCTCCTCGACCCAGCGCCAAAGCGTCGAGATCGTTCCGGTGGAGCGCACACGGCACCCGGCCCGCGTTAACGCTTGGCTAAGAACGGTGCGGATGGTGCGGTCGTCGTCTGCGACAATGATAGTTCCGTCCATTTCAGGCCTCCTTAACGGGTTCGCGCCAGATCGGCAGCAAAACCTTGAATTTCGTTTTTCCGGGTTCCGAGGTGCACTCGACCACCCCGCCATGATCCACGATAATCTTCGAGACCAGCGACAACCCCAACCCCGATCCGGCCGCTTTGGAGCTGACGAACGGGTCAAAAATATCGTTAATCAAATCCGGCGGGATACCGCTTCCGTTGTCGGTGATGGTCACCTCCAACGGCAGGCTCTCGGATTTCTGGCCCGGCATTTGCAGGCGCACACCGGGGCGAAATGCGGTTTTGACCGTGATCGTTCCACCGACCTTCGGGGCCGCTTCGGCCGCGTTCTTCAGCAGGTTCTGGAATACTTGCGACAGTTGATCGGCGTCCGCACTTACGGGCGGAAGCGAGGGGTCGAATTCCTCGATAAACCTGACGTGTTCCGCAAACCCGACCTCTGCGGCCCGTTTGGCACGATCCAGAATGTTGTGGATATTTACCGCCTCGCGTTGCGCGGGGCGCTGGTCACCGAATTGTTCCATTCGCTCAACCAGCCGCCCGATACGTTTGATTTCTTCTTGTATCAGCGTGGTAAGTTCTTGGTCATCATCGTTAACGCTCATGGCTAAAAGCTGCGCGGCACCATTAATCCCCGCCAACGGGTTGCGGATTTCATGGGCCAGCATCGCCGCCATACCCGCCACAGAACGCGCGGCAGACCTGTGCGTCAGGCTGCGGTCCATCTTTTCGGCCAGCCCGCGCGGATGTAGCAACAGCAACACCTGCCCGTTTGGCATGCCCGATGCGTGCAGATCGTTAAGACGCGGCGGGTTATCTGCCCAGCTTAGCTCGATCCCGTGCTGAACGACATACCCGGAACCTTGGCGCGCCTGATCAACCATACTTTGGATGACGCTACCCTCGCCGATAAAGGTTGATAATTTCTTACCGCGCATTTGGCGGACCGATGTACCACTAAAGAACTCGGCCGCCGCGTTACAGGTTAATAAAACGTTATCCACGTCGATAACAAACGCCGGATAGGGGATCGCGCCCCAAAGATTCTCGAAGTTGGTGTCGCTCATGCGGCGACCTCGATTTCGGGGCCGATATTTTTCAGGCCTTCACGCAGACAGCGCAAAACCACGATATGATCCCGTTCACGAATTATCAAGTTTCGCAATTCCATACCGCCTTCCAGCCGTTCCAGATACCAAGTCAGGTGTTTGCGGGCGTTTCGCACCCCCAAATCCGGCCCGTAAAAACGGATAATATCCTCGTAATGCTCTAGAATAACATCCGCCAAAGCGGGACCTTGCGGGGCCCCTGTATATATGTGGCCGGAAACCTCGGCGGCAATTTGCGCCAACACCCAAGGCTGCCCCTGCGCCCCGCGCCCTATCATCACACCGTCAGCATTCGACAGCGCAAGCGCTCGATTAGCCGAGTGCGCGTCAACAATGTCGCCATTAGCGATTACCGGAATGTTAACGGCAGATTTCACGGCACGGATTGCCCCCCAATCCGCCGCACCCTTGTAAAACTGGCACCGCGTGCGACCATGAATGGTAATCATCTGTACGCCGGCATCCTCGGCCCGCGCGGCAATATCCGCCGCATTCAGGCAATTATCATCCCACCCCAGACGCATTTTCAGGGTCACAGGCACATCGACCGCCCCAACCACCGCCTCGATCAACGTCAGCGCGTGATCGGGGTCTTTCATCAACGCCGAGCCGGAATACCCCGTCGTCACCTTCTTGGCCGGACACCCCATGTTGATATCGACAATCCGCGCGCCCTGATCCGCAACCAGCTTGGCGCATTCGGCCATCCAGTACGCCTCGCGCCCCGCAATTTGCACCGAGGTGCGATCGCTCCCGAACCCTAGTTCTGCGCGCGCCCGTGTCGAGGGCTTGGCCTGCACCATTTCTTGGCTCGCCACCATTTCGGACACAACCAACCCCGCCCCGAAGCGCAAAACCATTTTGCGGAAGGGCAAATCGGTGATTCCGGCCAAGGGCGCCAGAAAGACCGGAGGGTCCAAGGTTAAATTTCCGACAATTACGGGCAAAGTGCTTAATCCTTGTGCAGTTTTGTCAGGACTACAACAGGGAGAGGTTTTCGGCAACTGTTTTGCCTGCTCCATTGTGAAGCACATACTGGTTGCGCTATGCAGGGGTAAACACCGGAGGTCGTATGAAAGTCGCAGGGTTAATAGTTGCAGCAGGACGCGGGAAACGTGCCGGAGGGGGCATTCCCAAGCAATACCGTGACCTGAACGGCCAAACCGTGCTGCGGCGCTCAATTCTGGCACTGCTGGCGCATCGGGATGTGGAGGCGGTTCTGGTCGTGATCCATTCAGACGATGTGGGCGAATATGAACGGGCGGTTAACGGCATTTCCGGCCTTCTGCCCGTTTGTATAGGCGGGGTTGAGCGGCAGGATTCGGTTTTGGCAGGACTGAATGCTTTGCAAGCGACTGCGCCAGATATGGTGCTGATCCACGATGCGGCGCGGCCTTTGGTTTCGGTTAACATTATTGAAGAAGTGGTTAACGCCCTTGAAACCCACGCAGGCGCATTTCCCGCGCTGCCCGTTGTTGATGCACTTTGGCGCGGTGGCGATGTTATCGAAACACCGGAGACGCGTGAGGGGTTGTGGCGGGCGCAAACGCCGCAAGGGTTCCGGTTTGCCGATATTCTGGCGGCACATAAAAACCTTACCGCGCCTGCGCTTGACGATGTGGCCGTGGCGCACGGCGCGGGGTTAAGCGTTGCTATCACGCAAGGCGCGGAAGATAATTTCAAAATAACCACTCTTGAGGATTTCGCGCGGGCCAAGCGCGCATTGAAGGACGATATGGACATACGAACAGGTAACGGCTTTGACGTTCACAAGTTTGGCGACGGCGACCACGTAACGTTATGCGGGATCAAAATTCCGCACAGCCACGGCCTCGTCGGGCATTCGGATGCGGATGTGGCGATGCACGCGGTAACCGATGCAATTTTTGGCGCATTGGCCGAGGGCGATATCGGGCAATGGTTCCCGCCCTCGGATATGCAGTGGAAGGGCGCGGCCTCGGACATTTTCCTGCGCAAAGCGGTGGAGCGTTCCGTTGCGCGTGGCTTTACGATCACCCATATCGATTGCACGATTATCTGCGAGTTCCCGAAAATCGGGCCCCATGCGTTAGCGATGCGCGAACGTATGGCACAGATAGTCGGCATTGATATGGACCGGATAAGCGTCAAGGCGACCACCTCCGAGAAGTTAGGCTTTACAGGGCGCGGCGAAGGGATTGCCGCCACCGCAACCGCAACACTGGTGAAAACATGATACGCATAATCACGACATTTTTCGGCGCAGGCTTGCTGCCCAAAGCGCCGGGCACTTGGGGAACGCTGGCCGCCCTGCCGGTTGGCTGGGTGCTGCACGGCCTCGGCGGGTTTCCGTTGCTGGCAATCGCCACCGTCTTCGTCTTCGCGCTGGGCTGGTGGGCGACCGCGGTGGAGACGCGCGGGGCGGACGACCACGACCCCTCGTCCATCGTTATTGACGAGGTGGTCGGCATCTGGATCGCCCTGTTGCCCCTATCCGCAGGCATGTGGTTCAACGACCAGCCGCAATGGTTGTTCCCCTACCCCGGCTGGATCACGGCGTTCATATTCTTCCGGCTGTTTGATATCTGGAAGCCGTGGATCGTCGGCTGGGCAGACCGCATGCACACACCGCTGGGCGTGATGCTGGACGACGTATTCGCGGGCATACTGGCCGCCATAGTCGTGATCGCCGCCGCCGGGTTTGTACATGGAGTGCTGCTGTGATCGGGCATTTTGATCTGGCCACGCAGGTCGTTCAGGCGGCCAAAGCGAGGGGCGTAACAATCGCCACAGCCGAGAGCTGCACGGGTGGTATGATAGCCGCCGCGCTGACGGATGTGGCGGGGTCCTCAAGCGTGTTTGATCGCGGGTTTGTGACCTATTCCTACCCCTCCAAAACCGAAATGCTTAATGTTTCTGAACAATTGCTTAACGAATTCGGAGCCGTTTCCGAACCCGTCGCACGCCAAATGGCCCTTGGGGCGCTAGCTGCATCGAGCGCCGACATCACCATCGCCGTAACCGGAGTCGCCGGCCCCGGAGCCGATGGAAATAAACCCGAAGGCTTGGTCTGGTTTGGGCTTGCATCGGCAAGCGGCGTTGAAACCCGCGAGGCCAACTACGGCGCTATCGGACGGGATAATGTGCGGTTGGCGACGGTAGAGACGGCATTGGGCTGGCTGTTGGATGAAATAACCCTCGATAAAGTTTGATTAACGCCTAGATTTTAGGCAACCTCAAAAATACCGCCTAAAATTTAACCTTGCAAGCAATCATCCGTCATAAACGCGAAATTAACCTTGCCCGAATCCAGCCCTCAACAGACATTCCCGCGAAACGTTATAAAAGCGTAAATAAAATAAAGGGAATACAATGGTTGGTGCAGATACTGCGTGGATTCTAATGTCCACGGTGCTCGTTCTTTTCATGACATTGCCGGGTTTGGCCCTGTTTTACGGCGGCTTGGTGCGGTCCAGAAACGTCTTGTCCGTCTTCATGCAAACCATCGCGATTGCCTGTTTGATGTCACTTCTATGGCTCGGCGCAGGTTATTCCATTGCCTTTGGCCCAAGCGAAAGCGGCGTATGGGGCGGACTTTCCAAGGCCTTCCTGATCGGCGTTGATGTGGACAGCCTGACTGGCACCATCCCCGAAATCCTGTTTTTCGCCTTCCAGATGACCTTCGCGATCATCACCCCCGCCCTGATCGTCGGCGCATACGTGGAGCGCATTAACTTTGCGTTCATGCTGACGTTTTCAGGCCTATGGATGCTGCTGGTTTACGCACCCGTCGTCCATTGGATCTGGGGCGGAGGATTTCTGTCGGACGGCGGTATATTCGGCGAAATCGGCGTCAAAGACTTTGCCGGCGGTATAGTTGTGCACGAAACCGCAGGGTTGACGGCACTGGTGGTGGCGTATTTTCTTGGCCATCGCAAAGACAAATCCAAACCGCCGCACAACCCCGGTTTTGTGATGCTGGGCGCGTCCATGTTGTGGGTTGGCTGGTTTGGCTTCAACGCTGGCTCGCAACTGGCGGCAGACGGAGGCGCGGCTATGGCGATGGTGGTCACGCACATCTCGGCGGCAACAGCATCCTTAAGCTGGATCGCATGGGAGCGGTACAAATACGGCAAAACTTCGCTGGTTGGATTGGTGACAGGCACAATCGCAGGGCTTGCCTCCATCACGCCAGCATCCGGTTTCGTCGGACCGATCGAGGCTGTTATCATCGGCGCAATCGCAGGCATTCTAACGCAAGAGGCATGTCGCTTTGTCAAAGGTTTCCTGAAGATAGACGACACGCTTGATGTGTTCGCGGTTCACGGCGTTGGCGGTATTTTCGGCATAATCATGATCGCAGTGTTCGGCGCGGGAACGTGGGGGGCACAGTTGGGCGCCCTCGCAATCGTTGGGGTGTTCACCATCGTGATGTCGATTGCTCTGGTTAAACTAACCGGATTAATCTTCCCTATCCGTGTCAGCAAAGAGGACGAGCTCACAGGCCTTGATCTCGCCTCCCACGGCGAGCGCGCTTATGATTTCACGTCGTAAAGCTAACGCCTAGCCATACAATTCGTCTGCGCGTTTCTCGAAGGCGCGGACGATACGCTGCATGGCCTCGTTGAAGACCAAACCGATGATTGCTTGCAGCATCGGGGACTTGAATTCGAAGTCTACGAAGAAATCAACTTCGCAACTACCGTCTTCTAACGCGTTGAATTGCCAGTGGTTATTCAGATACCGGAATGGCCCGTCGAGGTACTCCACATCGATATGACTAGCCGCAGGATGCATCGTCACCCGGCTAGCAAATTTTTCACGAAACAGCTTAAACGAGATCACGAGGTCTGCCTCAATAACGCTACCTGTGCCATCTTTTGTCGGTGCGGTGCTGTTAATCCTTGCCGCCGTACACCAAGGCAGAAACTGCGGGTACGAGGAGACATCCGCGATCAGATTGTACATCTGTTCGGCGCTATGAGGCATTATACGTTTTTCGGCGTGCGTAGGCATGGGGGGTATATGAACTTCTGTTAATCATTGCGCCACAGGATGGATTGTCGCGGGGCTTTTTACCTTAATTGTAATAAGATGGCGAGAATCAAAAAAGGCAAGAGCATGGACCATTCTAATTACGTAATTGACGAGATGATTTCGGCGAAATCAATTGCGGCGCGGGTGGAAACGCTGGCTAAGGAGATTTCGGAGTATTTTGCTGGTACGGACAAGTTGATCGTGGTCGGACTGCTGCGCGGCTCGTTCATGTTTATCGCCGATCTGGCACGGGAATTTGATCTGCCTGTCGAGATTGATTTCATGGAGACGTCCTCTTACGGGAACTCCACCGAGAGCAGCCGCGAGGTGCGTATTTTAAAGGATATCCGCGGCGAGATAGAGGGGCGCGATGTGCTGCTGGTCGAGGATATTGTCGATACGGGGCACACGCTGAACCATGTGGTAAAACTTCTGCAAAGCCGCAATCCGAAGCGTTTGAAAACCTGTGCGCTGCTGGATAAACCGTCGCGGCGCGAAGTGGATATCAAAGCCGACTGGATCGGGTTCGAGATACCGGACAAATTCGTGGTCGGCTACGGCATCGATTACGCACAACGCAACCGAAATTTGCCCCACATCGGCGCGGTCCGGTTTATAGAGTAGGGAACGGCGCGCGGTGAAAGAACCTTTGAAGTTGGCCGAACTTCGGGATAGGTCGGCCAACCGATGTTTCGTAGTGTTACGGTTTTGACTTAAACAAGTTTCTCGACGTAGGCTTTGAACTCGCCTTGCGCCCCTACGATGGTCTTCGAGAATTGTGGACCAAGTGCAAATTTCTCCATCAGTACCCCAAGTGGCCAGAACCGCGTTGTTACGTCAATAAATGTGGTTGCACGGGTGCGGTTTTCACCGATTGCTTCGAGCCGCCATCCGCCGCTGGCTTCGTCTATGAAAAACGGAAGACCTTCAAGCGACAAACGAAAGCTCTCGTTTTCGTTCCATTCAATGACGTTCTCGACCAACGTCCCGAAACCTTTGACGTCGCAGGTTCGACCTGCGCCAATGCCGCGATGCTTTTCGGTATGAAAGTGCGACTCGATCACAGTTTTTGTCCAGTTCTGAATGTCCGCGAGGTTACTGATTTTGTTCCAGACCAGATCAATCGGAGCATCAATTTCGATGATTTTTTCAATAAGCATGGTAGTCTCCTTTTTGTGGATTTTCATGCGGACTAAGCCCGCGGTTTCATTCCTTCGAGTATCAATTCAAGCGACGCGCGCACCCAATAAGCGCGGTATGTCGGGTCGAGCGTGGTCACGGCGAAGAACCGTTTATGGGTGTGCGCGAACCGCGCCTGATTAATCAGCCTGTCCAGTAAAGTGCCCGCTACAATATCAACATCGACGTTTTCACGAACAAAACCCTTGGCTTTGGCTCGCGCGATAAAGTTCGACAGAGTGTGGTTAATTTCGATCAGTTCATGGGCAGCACCCGGATCGTCATTTTCTAGTAGCTGCTCGTACTCCCGCAGGGAAATCAGAAGCGACTCGCGATTATCCAGGTAAATATCAAGAAGCTGGCTGACGAACATCTCCAGCCGTATCTCGAATTCTTCTTGCGAACGCAGGTTTTCGGGTAAGGCTGTCTGTGCTTGCGCAAGTTGAAGTTCCAAGAAATTGTTCAGAATTTCCCTATACAGTTTTTCCTTGGAGCCGAAGTGGTATGTAATCGCGTTCGCGCTGGCACCCGCACGCGCACATATCTTGCGGATCGAAGCGCCGCGATACCCGTGTTCCCAGAACTCCGACACAGCGGCGTTCAGCAGGGATTGGCGTGTGTTTATGTTTTGTGATTGTGACATATGTAATAATATGTATTACAATTGCATCAATTGCAAGGGTGCTTGTGATAAATATTTGAATCTGGGTGCTGCGTGGCGGCCAAGCACCCTACGGTTTTTTCTTCGCCAGCACCGCCAAATCCCGTGCAATCGCGAACGCGCCTTTGATTTTGTCGGCGTTGGTTTTCCAGTCGCGGCGCACGATGATTTTGTTGTCTCGGACTTTGGCCAGACCGTTTTGCGCGTTGATAAAATCAACCAGTCCGGCGGGGTTGGCATATTTGTTCATGTGAAACTGGATGG
>ENA-OSCG01000133-OSCG01000133.1-marine-sediment-metagenome-genome-assembly--contig:-NODE-133-length-12060-cov-5.389171_pt1 | contig 12060 bp, 10 predicted proteins | sample MGYA00237880_ERZ529332 | MGnify/ENA primary metagenome ERZ529332 (study PRJEB26373, sample SAMN05710708) | marine sediment metagenome | biome: marine; feature: ocean trench; material: sediment... | reverse complement strand
CGTTGTGGTAGGTTTCCACGCCACGTTTTGCCAGAAATTCCTTGGTTTCGGGCATCAGGCCCTCGGTCAGGATTTTCTTGGATTCATTCGTGTCGCCCCAGCCGGTAGCCGAGCAACGGTTGAACACTGGAATGCGCATTAGTTCGCGCATCGATGGCACGCCCATAATACGCAACTCGCCAGCCTGACCCGAGGACCAGAAACCGTAGTATTCATCAAGGTCACCCGGGGAAACTTCCGCAAGACCTTTGGCCGCTGCGGTTGATGGTAGGCCGCCAACGGCAGCCAGCGTTCCGGCAATAACGGCCCCTTTGGCAGGGCCAGTCAGGACTGCGCGACGCGTCAGGCCTTTTTTGACTACAATATCATCAGACATGCTTGTACTCCTTGGTTTGGTTATGGTTTGGGTGGTTAACTAGACGGACCAGCGCATCCGAGCTGGTGGCCATCTTCGCCCGTCGTTTGTCGGTCTTGATGACAACGGGGCATTTCGAGTGGTCCTGATACAGCACCTGACAGTGCAGACAGGACAGACATTCGTTCGGGTTAATCTCACCCGTGGGGTGGATCGCCTGAACGAAACATTCTTTGGCGCAGGTCTGGCAAGGGGAGCCACATTCCTTGTAGCGTTTCAGCCAGTCAAACATCCGCATACGGCCCGGGATCGCCAGTGCCGCGCCAAGCGGGCAGAGGTAGCGGCAGTAGAACCGCTCGACAAACAGACCGATACCAAGCACGACGGTTGCAAATAGAACGTATGGCCATGTGCGCACGAATTTCAGGATGATCGCCGTTTTGAACGGCTCCACTTCGGCAAAATATTCGGCCAGTGTGATTGATACCAGCGACAGCCCGAACAGCCCCAGAAATATGATATATTTCAACGGCCACAGGCGCTCATGTAATCCCCATGGCAATGTCCATTGGGGAACCTTGAAAAAGCGCGCAATCTGGTTGGTGATTTCCTGCAACGCCCCGAACGGGCAGAGCCAGCCACAGTAACCGCCACGCCCCCAGAACAGCAACGTCACCGCAACCGAAGTCCACAGAATGAATACAAGCGGATCCATCAAAAACGCATCCCAACTGAAACCCGTTGTCAACGCGGTCCCCAGCGCCATCAAGTTCACAACCGATAATTGCGCGTTTTGATTCCAGCCCAGAAAGACCAGCGTCACCACCAGAAACCCCATGCGGAACCAGTAGAACGCGCGGGCATGTTTGGTGATCTGCATCTGGAAGAAGAACACTCCGGTCAGAATCGTCAACATTCCCACCAGCAAGCCTATCTCGACGGTCTTGGCTTTCCATATGCGCTGCCAAAGCGCCTTGCGGGCAGCTGCATCTTCATCGGATTCAATGTGCGTTGCCCCAACAGGCGGGGCCAGCGCCGTCAGGTATTGCGACGGGATATTGTAGCCCAGATCATAGGTCAGATAGGTCTTTTCAATCGGCCCAACCACGCGCTGTGCCAACAATTGCAAGCGCCACGGCTTGGTCGGATCAAACTCGCTGTCCGCCGGAATTTTGAACATATCGATTTCGACAAACGAGGGCGCGCCAGAGGCTGCTAATGTCCCCAGACGGCGATGTTGACGATCACGGAAACGCACCGAAATATCGCCTTGTATCAACTGGATACGGTCAAATATCCCGCCACGCACATAGCCGTTGCCCTTAAAGGAAAATACACCGCGACCCATAACAAGGATGGCCTGTTCGCCCTCGTCCATCCACTCGACCAGATTGCCGTACTCATTTTCGCCCAACAGGCTAAGGCCGATGGAGGGTGCGGAAATCAGGGCCGTGTGCAGGTCGATATATGTATCGCCGGAATCGCCTTTTTCAGCGTGCTTCAGAACGCGCGGATCCCCTGTGGCGGCAAACGCCTCATTAATCTGGCTAATGTCTATTGTCATGCGCCGGACCGTTCCGTCACTTGCCATGGTCACCCAGTCCAGAACATCACGGTTTTCCATGTTCAGGATGTGGGTCGGCGCGGCCTCTGCCGCAGCATTGTCCAGACCGCCAAGCCCCAGAATTCGCGCAACCTTGATGGAGGAACGCACGATTGAATCGTCGATGATCATAATGGTCACCGTCGCGCCAGAAATGATGTCAATGTCATGGCCAGAACCGCCAGCTTCGGCCTCGGCCACAATATCGAGCCCGAAATACCCTTCTGTCATGGCTTTGATTTTGCGTTCAGGGATTCCGATCAGAACAATCGGTTCGGAATGCTTGACCAGCACCGCCCGCAGTAATTTTGCGTCGGTGCCAATGGCAACCATCACATGTATCGGTTTGCCAGAATAACCGGTCGTGCTAACGAAATCCGACGTTATATAAGCGTAACCCATCAACGCGGAGCCATTCAATACGGGAACAACCGGAATATTGTCGAGCATGACACCATACGCGGTGGCACCCTCGACAAGTTCACTGGCGGGAATTTCGTCTATAAAATTGTGCAAGACAGGCGTTTGCGCCTGCGCGCCGCTGACAAACATCAGGATGACGAGATGCAAAGCGGCTATAATCCGGAAAATCCGGAGGGCGGGTATCTGGATTAGACGCATGATCCCCCCCATACTTCAAACGCCGGGGTGGTTCTGTGTGTAAAGAGTGGGTAATTTTGCTGGCGCGGTTTCATTGAAAACTCGGATTTGTTAACCTTGAGCGCCTGAATAACCGTTCTGAAAACGGATGCCGTTGACATATGTCAACTAGCGGCAAACTATTGGTTGAAATGTGAAAAATACGCAGGGATATTGAAGACCGACCCCTGTTGGTTTATGATATTGTCAACAATGAAAACGGAGTTTCCGTAAAATGCTATCCCAACAAGACATTGATATTATCAACAAATCTGTTCTGTTCAAAAAGATACCGGACGACATTACTCGTGAACTTCTGGACGGCAGTATAAAACGCGTGATCCCACGGGGGAAAACCCTTTTTATTCAAGGGGAAGCCGCTGCAAACCTGTTCGTTATGATAGAGGGTTGGGTCAAGCTTACCCGTATAACTCCGGCGGGCGACGAGATCGTCTTGACCGTCTATACTGCCGGTGAAAGCTTCGGTGAAGCGGCCGCCCTGCAAGGGGGTATTTATCCTGTGACCGCCCAAGCTGTTTCCGATTCTGAAATACTGTCGGTGAAAGCCGCGACAATACTACACACCCTCAAAACCCGACCCGAACTTGTTGTTGCGATGTTAAGCTGCACCTATCAACACCTCCACGAACTCGTCATCCAAATCGAGAGCATGAAGGCCCTTAGCAGCGCACAACGTCTGGCCGCTTTCCTTATCGCTCTGGCCCCCGTAGGCGAGGGCAGTTGCGCGTTCGCGCTTCCCTATGACAAGGCCTTGATGGCCGGGCGGTTGGGAATGAAGCCCGAAAGCCTGTCGCGGGCCTTCGCACGCCTGCGGGAACGAGGTGTTATGGTTTCGCGCACCAATATTGCTATTGCCGACGTCGCACGGCTTCGCGATTACATTGTGGAAGAAAAATCGGAGGGTTGGCAAAAACTCGGTTCCTGATTATCAAGATTGAGCTGGCCGTCCAGACCAGTCAACGCCCCTATCCCCGTCAAAAACCCGTCTGACAGGCGGGTGGTTTCGTCAAGGTCGTAAATACCGGAGACAACAGATGCCTCGTCTAGCTGACCATCCAAAAGCTGGCGGTACAGGTCGCATATTTCCTTAAAGTCCTTAGATTGCGGCGAAAGCCGTAGGGTCGAAACACCGGCATTCGCCAGGGCCTTAAATTGATGAACCGAACAGGCATAGCTGTAGGATAATGTTTGCACCCCGTTCATCGCCAGAAAGGGTTGATCGTCAAGCGTACGAACATCCAACCCGTCCGCGTCGTCCTCGCAGGCGAACTGGCAATTGTCTTTGATGCGCCCGTGCAGTCGTGCGTGATAGCAACGGCCAGAGATTGCCAAGGGTATGCGGCCGTGGCCCCAGACCTCGATCGCAACGCCAAGCTCGAGCCCGACCGCGGCAAGGATTTTAACAGAAGCCAGAGGCAGCTCCGGCGGTAGGCAGATACGGACAGCCCCGCACGAGGCCAGCCAACGCACTGTGCTTTCGTTATAGACGTTGACCAATGGGCCGACCCAAAACTTTGTCCCCTCTGGCAGATATGTCAGGGCGGTCAGGTCGTTGATTTCGACTTCGACCCCCATTTCGGCCAATTCGGCAGTCAGTTTGCGTTCCCGCTTTAAGGTCACGAGCGCGAGGCTGGTCAGGGCTACCTGTTTGCCCGCCGCCAGCAACGTCGAAATCGCATCGGGAATGCGATCCTGATAGAACGGCAAGCGTTTGGAGCATACCAGTTCCCCCAGAACGACCCTGTCGACAGGCGCGGAGGCCAAGTCATCATACAGGTTCGCCCAATCATCCGCCGACCAGAAAAACTGGTTGGGACCGACAGTCAGATCCATAATTTCATCTCCATGTTTTCTTGTAGGCTCCGGTCGTGGTGGCTTGCCCTTCGGACAATTTCGCAAGCATGCCTTCGGGCATGGGTTGCCCAAGGGCAAGCGCGTCCACCGCGGCGCGGAAATTCCGTACCACCTGCGCTACATAAGACCGCGAACGCTGGCGTCCCTCGATCTTGAGCGCGGTGACACCTGCCTTTTTCAATTGCGGGATCAATTGTCCGGCGTTCAGGCTGACCGGATCCTCGAACAGATGGCCTTGCTTTTCACCGGCGGTGAAGCACCCCTTGCACAGCGTCGGGTAGGGCGCGGGTTCGCCTTTTTCCACTCGGTGAATTGTATAGCCTCCGAGGCGGGCATCGAGAACGCCGTTATCGTCGTGGTATTCGACATGACTGGCGGGCGAGCAGGCGCCGTTCATATTGGGGGATTTTCCTGTCACATAGGACGACAGCGAACAGCGACCCTCGGCCATCACGCAGAGGCCACCAAAGACGAATACTTCGGTTTCCACCTCGATTTCGGCATTGATGGTCGCAATTTCCTGAACCGAGAGCACGCGGGGCAGGACAACCCTTTTCACCCCGAAACGCTGCGCATAGAAATTGATGATATCGGCATTGGCGGCGGCGGCCTGTACCGAAAGGTGGCGTCTTAATTTTGGATGGTTATTTGTGGCATAATCCAAAAGTCCCGGATCGGCGAGAATGACAGCATCGACGCCCGCCGCCTCGGCATCGGCCACGGCATTGTGCCAGATCACCTCGTCGCCCGCGCGCGGAAACGTATTGATTGCCACCAACACTTTTACGCCATGAGAATGGGCGAATTCCACCCCCTCGCGCATTTCCGTCCGGTTGAAATTCAATCCGGGAAAGTTTCGGGCATTGGTTTCGTCCGAAAAGCCGCAATAGATGGTGTGTGCTCCGGCCTTGACGGCCGTGCGTAATGCGGCAGGTGTCCCCGCAGGGCAAACGATTTCCATTACCATGCCCCTGCGATTTCGGAGTGGGTCAGGCTGACACCGGTTTTGTGCTGTACATAAGCGAACAAGCGTCGCAACGGGCGGGCGAAGGGGCCGGACATGTTTATAAACTCTTGCGCGAGGTCCAGTTCAGCATCGTCAACGGCGTTGCGCAAGGCTAGTGCGGCAGCAGTGTCACCTTCGATCACCAGATCACGAGAAAAGAACAGGGCATCCCCGTCATAAGCCCCGTGCACCAGCCCAAGCAGCGCCGCCATCGGCCCTGCTATTCGTGCGGCACCATTGCCCCGTCCACGCATCAACGTGACGCGCGGAACACCGCCATTTGGCTCGAGGCATATGACAAACGGCAAATCCGTAGGGTCCAGAATAAAGCGCGTGTGGCTGTATTCGCCAAGCCGTCGAAAGAGGCCCGGGTGGTTTTTGGCCACCTTTCTGGAATACGCCGTCAGAGAAATAGATAACGGCGCCAGCGGTAGCACGCTTAATACGCGCGCTGGTCCGGCGGGAAACCGCGGGATCGGCATTTCGGGATGAAGCAATTGGAAGACCTTCCACCATCAATGATCATCTTGTCTTCGTAGACCCTTATTGTTTTCAACAAATTGATGGAGATCAATTTCATCCAGTATTTTTACTGCTAGGGACAACTATTGCGACCACACGGAGACAGCCCGTCCGGACCTTACCGTCATATCCAAACTTGCGCAGCTTTCTTAAGTGGTGCGCTGCAACCGGCCAGTACGAAACTGTGCCGGATCCGGTATCCGTTCAGCACCGGATGACCGCAGTGCACCGTGCCGTTCTTGACGCAGGTGGGCCGGTATTGCGGTTCGATCAGCCCGTATTGGCCGACAATTCCGTTTCGGACATACCCGTGATCACCAATCTGTTCGGCACGACCGAGCGTGTTGCGGCCGGTCTGGGTGTATCCATCGACAAGCTGGACGACCTTGGCGAGTTTCTGGCAGCACTACGATCGCCAACCCCGCCCAACGGGTTACGGGATGCCTATTCGCGCTGGCCAATGCTGAAAGCCGCACTGGCAGCGCGCCCGAAAATCGTTAAATCGGCACCGGTGCATCAAGTCGTTCGCAAAGGACGGGACGTGGATATGACTTCGCTTCCGATCCAAACCCATTGGCCCGATGATGCCGGACCGCTGATAACCTGGCCCGTGGTGGTGACCCGCCCGTATGGCTCCTCTGCCGAGGATGTGGATTTGTATAATGCCGGTGTCTATCGGGCGCAGGTTTTGGGTCGTAACACGGTGATCATGCGCTGGCTTCCGCATCGAGGTGGGGCGGCACATCATAAAAGCTGGGCTGAACAAGGCGAGAAAACGCCTGTTGCCATTGTTCTCGGGGCCGATCCCGCAACGTTGCTGTCAGCGGCATTGCCCTTGCCCGAAACCGTATCCGAGTTAAGCTTCGCGGGGGCGCTCAACTCTGCCCGACTACGATTGGTGGCGGCCAAGACCGTCCCGCTATTGGTTCCTGCCGAGGCGGAAATCGTTCTGGAAGGTTGGGTATCCCCGACTGAAACAGCACCGGAAGGCCCGTTTGGCGACCATACCGGATATTATAATCCGGCCAAACCCTTTCCGGTGATGCAAATCACGGCTGTGACCCATCGGCATGACCCCCTATATCTGTCTACCTATACTGGCCGCCCGCCGGATGAACCCGCGATTATCGGCGAGGTGTTCAATCGCCTTGCCTTACCGACAATCCGTGCCCAGATTCCCGAGATCAAAGACCTTTGGCTGCCGCCCGCCGCCTGTTCGTACCGAATTGCGGTTGTCAGTATCGAGAAACGATATCCCGGTCAGGCGCGCCGTGTAATGATGGCGCTTTGGGGGATGCTGCCACAATTCAGCTACACCAAAATGATCGTGGTCGTGGATACGGACATTGATGTGAGAAACTGGGACGATATTGCTTGGGCCATGGCCACCCGAATGGATCCGGGCCGTGACGTAATGCTGTTGGAGAATTCACCTATGGACTACCTCGATTTCGCCTCGCCTCGGGCTGGATTAGCCGGGAAGATGGGCATCGATGCGACCACGAAAATAGAAAGCGAAACGACCAGAGAATGGGGGCAGGTTATGCACACATCACCGGCCGACGCGGAATTTGCGGCCGATCTGGTATCACGGTGTTTTCCGGATTTGAAAACATGACCGCGCTGCGGGTTGTTTTGGGCGTTGCAGGGGCCTCGGGCGCGGCACTGGGTCTGTCAGTTGCCCGACAGCTTTCGCGCCTTGGCGTCGAAATTGATCTGGTCACCAGTCGCGCCGCAGAGCGAACCCTTAAAGCGGAATGTGAAGAGGGCGCTTATGACACCCTGCGGGCTCTGGCCACGCGCACTCATGCCATTGATAATATAGGGGCCAGCATCGCCTCGGGTTCGGTTCCGACATCGGGTATGATTGTAGCACCTTGTTCAATGCGATCTCTGGCGGCAATCGCGAACGGTATGGATGACAACCTGCTGACCCGCGCCGCCGGTGTGCAGCTAAAAGAACGGCGCCGTTTGATCCTTTTAACCCGCGAAGCTCCGCTGACGCTCGCGCATCTTAAAAACATGATTGCAGTGACTGAAATGGGGGCAATCATTCTACCGCCAGTTCCGGCCTTCTATTTGAAACCTGAAAGCGTGTCGGACATCGTCGATCAAATCGCGGCCCGGGCGATTGACCTTCTGGGTGTCACGCCCCCTGTGGCAAACCCGTGGGTCGATACAGCCGGAAAGTAAGAATGGAAGCGCGCTGCATTGCCTTTTGATGCAGAAACATCAATCGAGCAGACATGACTCCCTGAACAATTTCGTCTAAAAATGCGAAGCGCCCTCTTGTGCTTTTAGAGGATATTCCGATCCAGTGCATCGATCCGAACCGTTATTTCTTTCCCAACTTCGCGATGGGATGCTGTCGCATAATTTCGCGCTTAACCGTGATAATGTTCTTATTTACGCGCGCTACTGGTAGATATTCGGAATATTATTTATATTTAATGCAACACAACAGAAATCTACCTTCAAGCGGAAACCTGATATGAAGCGTGACACGGCAACAAAAATCATCACGGCCAATGATCTCCTTAGCGGAGAGGTGGTCTATCTGTCCACATCCGGCAAATGGTCGATCCGACACAGCGATGCCATTTTGTTTGAAGACAAAAAAGCCGCAAACACGCGACTGACTGAAGTTCAAGCGCAGGATACTTCCATCATCGGACCCTGTCTGGCGGGCGCAACCTTGGCGGACAATCAGACTCCGATGCCGGTTCATTTTCGTGAAGTGTTTCGCTCCAAAGGACCGTCGAACCGTTTCCTCGGCAAACAAACCTACGCTGCCTAAATTTCTCCTCCTGCCCATACCGGAGTACAAAAATGTATAATTACACCACCTTCGATAAGGATTTCGTTGCCACCCGCGCCGCGCAATTCCGCGATCAGGTACAGCGGCGCATTAACGGGTCTTTGACCGAAGACGAGTTCAGACCGTTGCGCTTGATGAACGGTTTATACATGCTGCTCCACGCCTACATGCTACGAGTCGCTATTCCTTATGGAACGCTTAACGGAACCCAGATGCGTGCGCTGGCAGACGTTGCGGATCGTTGGGACAAGGGTTATGCGCATTTCTCGACACGGCAGAACATCCAGTTTCATTGGCCAAAGTTGCAAGACGTTCCGGATATTCTGGAGTCATTGGCAAAGGTTGATATGCACGCCATACAGACGTCCGGGTCGTGCATCCGTTCTGTCACCTCCGATCACTTCGCAGGTGCGGCCGCTGACGAATACGAAGACCCGCGCCCAACGGCCGAATTCGTTCGCCAGTGGTCAACAGACCATCCGGAATTCGCGTTTCTACCGCGGAAATTCAAGATTGCCGTAACCGGCAGTGCGCGCGACCGTGCGGTTATTAAACTGCACGACATCGGCCTTACGCTGGTGCGCAATGCAGCCGGTGCGCCGGGATATGAGGTGTCGGTGGGTGGTGGCTTGGGCCGAACCCCTATGATTGGCAAAGTAATTCGCGATTTTCTGCCTCGCGCCGACCTGCTGCCATATCTGGAAGCAATTCTTCAAGTTTACAACCAAATTGGCCGTCGCGATAACAAATACAAAGCGCGCATCAAAATAACGGTGCATGAACACGGCATTGAGGAAATTCGCAACCGCGTGGAGGAAAGCTTTTCTCTGCAACGCATGCGCTTTGACGGGGTTGATCAGGATATTTTTGCGCGTATCGAGGCGGATTTTGCAGAGCCTATATACAAACAGGCATCGATTGAGGGATATGAAATTGCGCGTCAATCCGATCCGTTGTTTCGCTCGTTCACAGATACGAATCTGCATCCGCACAAGAACGCAGATTACACAATCGTTACAGTCTCGCTAAAAGCGCACGGGGCAACACCCGGTGACGCAAGTTCAGCCCAAATGCGTGTGCTGGCCGATATCGCGGAGCGGTGGAGCCATGATGAGCTGCGTGTCAGCCATGAACAAAACATCATTCTGCCGCATGTGCACAAAGGTGATCTTCCTGCGGTCCATGCAGCCTTGCGGTCGGCGGGGCTGGCCACGGCGAATATAGGTTTGATATCTGATCTGATCGCCTGCCCGGGTATGGATTATTGTGATCTGGCAACCGCAAGATCAATCAATATCGCACAGGGTATCGCCACACGTTTCGATGAATTGAAACTGGAGCATGATATCGGCCACCTGAAACTTAAAATATCCGGCTGCATCAATGCATGTGGTCATCATCACGTGGGCCATATCGGTATTCTGGGGCTGGAAAAGTCCGGTGTTGAAAGTTACCAGATCACGCTTGGTGGCGATGGAACCGAAACGGCTTCAATCGGAAAAATCATTGGACCCGGCTTTTCGACAGATGAAATCATCCCCGCAATCGAGCGCCTTATCATGGCGTATCTGGACCTGCGGCTGGATGCGAGCGAGACGTTCCTGACGGTATTCCGTCGTCTGGGACCACAACCTTTCAAGACCGCCCTTTATACAAACGAGGTGAAAAATCATGCCGCTTGAGAACCCGATCTTATCCATATCCGAACGCGTAACAGAGCTGAACAGCCGTTATCGCAACCAGAAAACCGAAGATGTACTGCGCGATATTCTTAAAGATCCGCTGTTCGGACCTGTCGCATTGGTTTCGTCCTTCGGGGCCGAGGCCGTGGTTTTGTTACACATGATCTCGGTCATCGATCCTGCAACACCGGTGATTTTTATCGACACAGAAATGTTGTTTCCACAAACCCTTGCCTATCAAAAAGATCTGGCGGAGAAATTCGGTTTGACCGATGTGCGGCGCATAACCCCCTCTCGCGAGGCGGTGTTCCAGCGGGATACCGACAACCTGCTACATTTGGCGGATCGCGACTCTTGCTGTGCGCTGCGTAAAACGGAACCATTAGAGCGGGCGCTCATCGGGTTCGATGCGTGGATCGGCGGAAGAAAGCGGTTTCAGGGCGGTGTTCGTGTGGCCATCGAGATGTTTGAAAACGAGGCTGACACACGCATCAAGATCAACCCGCTGGCACATTGGAGCCGTGAAGATGTGGCGGATTATATCACCGTCAACACCTTGCCCCGACACCCGTTGGTCGCAAAAGGGTACCTGTCGATCGGATGTGCCCCGTGCACAACGCCAGTTAGTGCGGGTGAAGATTATCGTGCCGGTCGCTGGCGCGGCGAGGAAAAAACCGAATGCGGAATCCACCTTGCCAGCCATGTTCCAAATTCCGGCGAGCCTGAGGTTAACACCGCTGTTATTGTCAATGACGAAGGGTTTGCGCCTGACGACTGGGATCGCGGCTATTCGGTATTCGAGGATATGGACGACCTGTCTGAAACGCAGAAATCCGCGTTGGCGATTGATCTTCCCAACACTTTTGACGCCACAGATTTACTGCCGTGGATCGACCAGATCGACCTTATCCGCGTCGAGTTCCCTGTCTTTTCCGACGGGCGGGGGTTTTCGTTAGCGCAGCGGTTACGTCTGCTCGGCTATCATGGCCGCTTGCGTGCAAAAGGCCATGTGCTGGCGGATCAATACGCAATGGTGCGCCGGTCCGGTTTCGACGAAGTAGAAATCAGTCACGAACTTGCCAATCGACAACCTCAATCACAATGGTCGGCGCGGGCCGCATGGCAGACGCATAACTACCAGCAAAAATTCTACCAAAGCACATGATGCCACCAAAAAACGAGAGTTACACATGAACGATCAAAGCCTTATAAACACCGCCGAAGCCATCAAAGCCTCCCGCTTGCCTGACGCGCAGACTGTAACCTCGGTTACCCACTGGTCCGACAGCCTGTTTTCATTTCGGATTACAAGGCCCCGGTCTTTACGATTCCGCTCGGGTGAATTTGTGATGATCGGGTTGATTGGGGAAAACGGCAAACCTTTATTGCGCGCATATTCCATCGCGTCGCCTGCATGGGACGACGAATTGGAATTCTATTCCATCAAAGTTCAAGATGGCCCGCTAACCTCGCGTCTGCAACATATTCAGGTGGGTGACGACGTGATTATACGACCCAAACCTGTGGGAACATTAGTGCTAGATGCACTATTACCGGGAA
>ENA-OSCG01000132-OSCG01000132.1-marine-sediment-metagenome-genome-assembly--contig:-NODE-132-length-12311-cov-6.204961_pt1 | contig 12311 bp, 11 predicted proteins | sample MGYA00237880_ERZ529332 | MGnify/ENA primary metagenome ERZ529332 (study PRJEB26373, sample SAMN05710708) | marine sediment metagenome | biome: marine; feature: ocean trench; material: sediment... | reverse complement strand
GGCCCTTTTTTGTGCCAAAATGCATGGGGGTTGGAGCCGAATTCCATTCCACTAAACCAGTTAAGGAACCTCTGAACAACTGCGCTTTCGGGTTTGGATATAGTTGGCCATGCCTTCGAATTTGGTGTTTTGGGGCCAATTTGGGCTGTTTCAATACCCATTTCGCCGTGTTTACTTGGTTTCAGAGGGGCTCCGCCCGTAGGCTTCGTCGCGCAATGTAGAGGTTGGCCAGTGCCATGAGGCTGAACATCTGTGCGGCATTTTTTGCCGATCCCCGATAGCGCACCTTGCGATAACCGAACTGGCATTTGACGATGCGGAACACATGCTCAACTTTGGCCCGCACAGCTCCGTGCTTTTTGTTGCGCTTCCTTTGCGAAGATGACAGGACACGCCCTCGTTTGCGCTTGTCTTTTACCGCCCAGAGGACGCCAGCTCTCCGTGCTGCTCGCTTGCGTTTGTCGCTCACATAGCCCTTGTCGCCGAAAACCACCACATCATCTGCGCGGATCAGGTTGTCGGTCATCTTCGCATCGTGCACCTTGGCCGTGGTAGTTTTTACTGTGTGCACCAGCCCACTTCGGGCATCCACGCCGATATGCGCCTTCATGCCAAAATACCACTGGTTGCCCTTCTTTGTCTGGCTCATTTCCGGGTCGCGTTTGCGCTCTTTGTTCTTCGTCGAAGGAGAGGCTGCTATCAGGGTCGCGTCCATGATTGTGCCGCCGCGCAAGAGCAAGGACTTTTCTTCAAGGTATTCCGTAACCGCACTGAACAGCGTCTCGGTGAGCTTGTGACGTTCCAGAAAATGGCGAAAGTTCAGAATGGTCGTCTCGTCAGGAACGGCATCCTGCCCAAGATCTAGCCCGGCAAAATCGCGCATCGAATGGATGTCGTAAAGTGCTTCCTCAGCACCCGGATCTGAAAGATCATACCATTGTTGCAGGAAATAAATCCGCAGCATCACCGAAAGTGGCATCTGTGGACGACCCTTACGAGGTCTGGCGTAATGCGGTGCGATCAGGGCCTCAATCCGCGCCCAAGGTACCACCGCATCCATCTCGCCCAGAAAAACTTCCCGCTTGGTGCGCTTTTTCTTGTGCGCCTGCTCAAGGGACGAAAAACTCTGTTGTCGCAATGCCAAACCCTCCTGATCGGGATGGGAAAACTATAGCAGAAATATGCGGACGTTGTTCAGAGGTTCCCTAGGTGATCGGCTGGTTGTGGATTGGTGATAAATGCTGGCAATTTATTGTACCACCTTTTAGGGTCGCATAAGAAACCAGACGGAAATTTTCATGACCGAGACCACATCATCGACCTACCAGGTTCTGGCCCGTAAATACCGCCCGGAAACCTTCAAAGACCTGATCGGTCAAGACGCTATGGTGCGGACGCTCAGGAATGCGTTTGAAGCGGACCGGATCGCGCATGCCTTCATCATGACCGGCATTCGCGGCACTGGTAAAACCACGACTGCAAGGATTATCGCCAAGGGTTTGAACTGCATCGGACCCGACGGTAATGGTGGCCCGACGATCGAGCCTTGCGGGGTTTGTGACCAGTGCATATCCATCCGCGAGGGGCGGCACGTAGATGTGATGGAGATGGACGCGGCCTCGCGTACCGGTGTCGGGGACATCCGCGAAATCATCGAGAGTGTGCATTACCGCGCGGCTTCTGCCCGCTATAAAGTCTATATCATCGACGAGGTGCATATGCTGTCCACCTCGGCGTTCAATGCGCTGTTGAAGACTTTGGAAGAGCCACCTGCCCATGTGAAATTCATCTTTGCCACCACGGAAATCCGCAAGGTTCCGGTGACGGTTCTGTCACGTTGCCAGCGATTTGATCTTCGCCGGATTGAACCGGAGGTGATGATAAAGCATCTGCGTGAATTGGCCGAAAAGGAAAATGCGTCGATTACGGATGATGCTTTGGCGTTGATTACACGTGCGTCGGAAGGCTCGGTTCGGGATGCGCAATCTCTGCTGGATCAGGCGATTTCGCATGGGGCGGGGGAAACCTCGGCTGACCAAATACGCGCGATGCTTGGCTTGGCGGATCGTGGGCGGGTGCTGGACCTGTTCGATATGATAATGCGCGGGGATACGGCGGCGGCGTTGAACGAGCTGTCCTCGCAATACGCCGACGGGGCCGATCCGGTGGCCGTTCTGCGCGATCTGGCCGAGGTGACGCATTGGGTGAGCGTCGTGCAAATCTCGCCCGAGGCAGCCGAAGATCCGACGGTTAACCCTGATGAACGCTCGCGTGGCTTGGCCATGGCGGACGGGTTGCCGATGCGCGCCCTGACCCGCATGTGGCAAATGCTTTTGAAGGCCTTGGAAGAGGTCGCAGTAGCTCCGAACGCGATGATGTCGGCTGAAATGTCGATCATTCGCCTGACACATGTTGCCGATTTGCCTAGCCCCGAGGATTTGGTGCGCAAGCTGCAAGATGCCCCTAAACCCCCAAGCGGTGGTGGCGGTGGGCGTGTCACGGGTGGCGGTAGCGGTCCGAGCGCCGTGGCAGGTGGCACGATCCGTTCTGTGACGCAAAGCGGGGCGACGACTATGTTGGCCGCGCAACCGGATATGGACGCGTTGGCACGGTATGCCCGGTTCGAGGATGTCGTTCAGCTTATCCGCACGCGCCGTGATATGAAGCTGCTGGTCGAGGTTGAAAACTATGTCCGGCTGGTTAAATACAGTCCGGGTCGCATTGAATTCGAGCCAACGGATAGGGCGCCAATCAAGCTGGCCTCGCAACTGGCGTCTCGTTTGCAAAACTGGACGGGTGTGCGGTGGGTGATCACGGTTGCCAGCTCGGGCGGTGGCAAGACCATTGCCGAGGTGAAGGACGCGCATCGCAACGATTTGTATACGCAAGCGATGTCGCATCCCTTGGTGCAATCGGTGCTGCTGGCCTTTCCGGGGGCCGAGATTAAAGACGTGCGCGGGAACGAATTCGACGGGTCTGGCAACGAGAACATCGTGCCGATTGACCCTGATGACGTAGATGATTTGGATGATAACTGGGATCCCCTCGATCCCTTTAGTGAGGGTTAAGATATGCTTAAAGGTTTAGGCGGGCTTGGCGATATGGCCAAGATCATGCAGCAGGCGCAGGAAATGCAGAGCAAGATTGCCGATGCACAGGCGGCGCTGGAAAACATCGAAGTGACGGGTGAATCCGGCGCTGGCATGGTGACGTGCACGGCGAACGCCAAGGGCGAGTTGAAGGGGCTGACCATCGATCCATCTTTGTTTAACCCAAACGATAAAGAGGTGGTCGAGGACTTGATATTGGCGGCAATCAAAGACGTGCAGATCAAGGCGAACGAGGCGATGCAGGCCGGAATGGCCAAAGCCACCGCGGGAATGAAACTGCCCGAGGGCATGAATTTTCCGGGCATGTGAATGTCTGATAGCGCAGGGAAAGAGATCGACCAACTGATCGGGCTGATGGCGAAATTGCCGGGTTTGGGTCCGCGTTCCGCGCGGCGTGCGGTGTTGCAATTGGTCAAGAAACGGACGTTATTGCTGGAACCATTGGCGCGTTCTATGACCGAGGTTGCCGCAACCGCGCAGGAATGTCTGACCTGCGGGAATGTTGGAACCTCGGACACTTGCGGCATCTGTTCTGACCCGAACCGCGACCCCAACGTGATTTGCGTGGTTAGCGATGTGGCGGACCTTTGGGCGATGGAACGATCCTTGGCTTTCAAGGGACGCTACCACGTTCTGGGCGGCATTCTATCCGCGCTCGATGGCGTTGGGCCGGAAGATTTACACATCCCCCGACTGGTACATCGTGTTGAGGAGGGCGGCGTGACCGAGGTCGTACTAGCCCTTAGCGCCACCATTGATGGCCAGACCACGGCGCATTACATCGCGGATCAACTGGACGGCACAGGCGCGAGCGTGACCTCTCTAGCGCAAGGCGTACCAATCGGCGGAGAGCTGGATTATCTAGACGACGGCACCATCACCGCCGCGATGCGGGCGCGGAAAGCTTTTTAGCGGCTTGCCGACGTAATTTTGCCTCGCGGAGGGCGATATATAATGTGGCGGAGATAATCAGGGAAGCGCCGATTATTGTCGCCATATCCGGCACCTCGTCAAACAGGAAATAGCCGGCGACCGAAATCAGCACTAACCGAAGGTAGGCGACGGGGGCGAGGATGGCGGATTCGCCGTAACGGTAGGCCTCGATATCCGCGTAACCGCGAACGGCACTGGTGATAATCACGACCGTAAGGGCCAGCCAGATCATGCCGCCAACTGGAATGCTGAACACGGGTGCTGCCAGCGGGATGGTGATAAGGGCCGTGATGACTACGGAGCTGAAATATGTTGCCAATGGGCCATCTGCCGTAGCTAGCTGGCGCGACAATGTTAGCGCCAGCGCGAATAATAAGGAACTGCCAAGGGCGGTTAACATCGCGGGGTGGAACTCTGAAAATCCGGGTCGCAGGACGATGACCGCCCCGATGAAACCCGCCGCAATCGCCGCCCGACGGCGCGGTCCGACGTGTTCGGAATGCAACACGCTGGAGAAGATCGTGGCGAAGATTGGCCCCATAAAGAACAGCACCGTGGCCGTCGCAATCGGGATATGTGCAAGGGTGTAGAACCCGAGGTGGGTCGAGAACGCGATCAGGCTGCCACGCAACAGGTGTAGCCATGGTCGCGAGAACCGCATTTTTCCGCGCAGTCTTGCGAACATACCCATCGCTATCAAGATGAAGATTGTCGTGATCCCCGCGCGGAAAAGCACGATCATCCGGCTGTCGACGCTAAGCGAGGCTTGCCGCACACCGATTGTCATTGCACTGGCCCCGACAACCGAAATCAGCATCCAGATGATGGCTTTAGAGTTGTTCCTTTCAGTCGCAGGCGGAACCGGTGTTCCGGTCGGGCTGCTGTCTGGCAGAACGGTAGGTGGAGGCACGGAAGACATTTGGAAACCTTTCGGGGCAGCGTTCAACGAAATCTGCCGGCAGGTCAAGGCGGTGTGTGCGCCACGTCGCGTCATTTTAATGAATATCTTTGATGCATCTGTCGCGGTTTCGCGATATGTCGAAGGATGTAATGAATGGAGACACCTGAATGAGCGCAAGGGCATGGCAACGTATGTTATCTGGACGGCGGCTGGATCTTCTGGATCCGTCTCCGCTAGACATCGAGATCGAGGACATCGCCCACGGTCTCGCTTTCGTTGCGCGCTGGAACGGGCAAACATTTGGGGAGTTTCCTTATTCTGTGGCGGAACATTCCTTGCTGGTCGAACGGATGTTCGGTGAACTTTCCCCTAACGCTTCGATTAAATGGAAGTTGGCGGCGTTGCTGCACGACGCACCGGAATATGTGATCGGGGATATGATCTCACCGGTTAAAGCCGCGGTCGGGCCGGGCTACAAAGCCATGGATATTCGTCTGATGGAAGCGGTTCACCGGCGGTTTGGCGTACCCGCCGAAATCCCCAAAGCCGTGAAGGTGCTAATCAAGCGCGCTGACCGGATTTCGGCTTGGTTGGAGGCTATCCAGATCGCAGGGTTCTCGAAACCCGAGGCCAATAAACTGTTTGGTATCCCCAAGCCAGAGGCCCTGCAAAAGACCCGCCTTGCCTTACGCCCGCCCATGGAAGTCAAAGCCGACTTTCTGGCGCGACATGCAGAGTTGATGAAACAGGACGGGACGGGTTGATCCCGCATGCATTCGCCCCCAAATAGGATGCAACACAGATATACTCGGAGAGAGATGATGGAATTGGATACAACAACAGACCTGATCAAGGACAGCGATGAAGCGGGCTTTATGGCTGACGTGATCGAGGCCTCGAAAGAAACCCCCGTGATCGTGGACTTTTGGGCGCCGTGGTGTGGCCCGTGCAAAACGCTTGGTCCGGCACTTGAGGCTGAAGTTTTGGCCGCAGGCGGTGACGTGAAGATGGTTAAAATCAACGTTGACGAGAACCAGAAGATTGCGCAGGAAATGCAGGTCAAATCGATCCCGTCGGTTTTTGCGTTCGTCGATGGTAAGCCGGTTGACGGTTTCATGGGTGCGCAGCCTGCGTCGGAATTGAAAGCCTTTGTGCAGCGTGTTGCGGCGCAAGGAAGTGGCGCTGGTATGGGCCAAGCCCTGGAGATGGCCGAGAAGATGCTGGAAGACGGCGAGTTTTCTGACGCCATAGAGACGTTCTCGGCAATTTTGAGTGAAGAAGACGATAATCTTGTCGCCGTGTCAGGCCTTATTCGTGCTTATCTGGCCAGCGATGATCTGGAAAAAGCCAAAGAGGTTCTGGTTCAGATCCCCGATGACAAGAAATCTGATCCTGCGTTGGCGGCCGCTATAGCGCAGGTCGAACTTGCAGACGCAGCATCTGATTTGGGTGATACTGCCGAATTCCGCACAGCGTTGGAGGCGGACGCAGACGACCATCAGGCCCGGCTCGATTTGGCAACAGCGCTGGCCGCTGCAGGTGAAGCTGGTGCCGCGATCGACGAATTACTGGAAGCCTTCCGCCGTGATCGCGAATGGAGCGACGGCGCGGCCAAGGCGCAAATGTTTACGTTGTTCGATTCCCTTGGACCGAAGGACAAAGACGCCCAGAAGGGCCGTCGAAAACTTGCCTCGATGATTTTGGTGTAGGATGACCGAAACGACGCCCCATACTGTTGACCGAAAAATGTTGGAGGCCTTGGTTTGCCCAACGACCCGCAACACGCTGATCTATGACCGGAACGCGCAAGAACTGATCTCGAAGGCCGCAGGTTTGGCCTTCCCGATCCGCAACGGCATACCGGTCATGCTTGTGGACGAGGCGCGGACGCTGGACGATTAACCGGAACCGCCGAGCGAAGCGAGGCCCGGCCCAACCGAAGGGCGGGAGAACTCCGTTCATTCTTGGTGAATATCAAAAGAGGCTCTCCCGCCTGTCAGCCCGTTCGTTTTGCAAGCAAAACAAGCGGCCTTTTCGTTGGGCCGGGCCTCGCTTCGCTCGGCGCACGCGCTTACCTATCTGTTTCGGCTCTTAACGCAGTCATGAGTTTGGTAAGTGATTTTGTCGAGAATTCGTTAATCAGTCGTTCGTCGCTATCGAAGGCGTTGTCGGCGGCCGCAATCATGATTTCGGGGCCTTGCAGGATGCGCGGGTTAAACGGGGTCATGCAGTGACGCAGCGAATACTGCGCCCTCTCGCCGCCAGCGCGACCGGAAGCGGCCGATAGGATCGCGACTGGCTTGCCTGTCCAAGGTTGTGGGTGAACGCGAGAAAGCCAGTCGAGCGCATTTTTTAGAACGCCAGAAATGTTCTTATTGTATTCAGGTGTTGAAATTATAACCGCATCGGCGGCTTTGATCTGCGCGTGCAGGGTGTGGACCGCTTCGGGTATACCCTCGGAATCCTCAAGGTCGCCATCGTAAAGCGGTAGCCGCAGATCGGCCATGATGAACGTGTCCGGCGCGAACAGTCGGGCGGCTTCGTTCACCAATGCCGTGTTGCGCGAGTCCTTGCGAAGGGCGCCTGAAATTCCAAGTAGTGTCGTCATGCCTGTTCCTCATTTTGGTGGTCGGAATTTATGTATGCTTTCGGAAATCACAAGCGTAATCGTCAAAATATACGATATGTTGTGGATAAGTCGCGCTATAAGGGCATATATGGGGGTTTACGGTTGACTCGTACGGGCTGTGCCGGAATTCTGACCTATCGAGCAGAATCATTAAACGCAGGCATTTCGTGCAATTTGCAAAACTCAGATTATTAGGCTTCAAAAGCTTCGTTGACCCCACGGAACTGGTGATTTCACCGGGTTTGACGGGTGTAGTCGGACCAAATGGTTGCGGCAAGTCGAATCTGTTGGAAGCCTTGCGATGGGTCATGGGCGAGAACCGTGCCAAAGCGATGCGCGGCGGCGGGATGGAGGATGTGATTTTCGCGGGCTCATCCTCGCGCCCTGCACGGAATTACGCCGAGGTGACGCTGACGCTTGATAACACCGAACGCTTGGCCCCCGCAGGGTTCAACGATCAAGACAAGCTGGAGGTTGTGCGGCGGATCACACGGGATGCTGGCTCGGCCTACAAAACCAATGGCAAGGAAGCGCGGGCGCGGGATGTGCAGATGCTGTTCGCGGATGCCTCGACCGGTGCGCATTCGCCCTCGTTGGTGCGGCAGGGGCAGATTGCGGAGCTGATCAACGCTAAACCCAAGGCCCGTCGGCGGGTGTTGGAGGAAGCGGCGGGGATTTCAGGGCTTTACCAGCGTCGCCACGAAGCGGAGCTGAAACTGAACGCGACCGAGACCAATCTGGAGCGGATCGATGATGTGCTGGAGCAGCTCGACACCCAGATCAAATCGCTGGCCCGCCAAGCGCGGCAAGCCGCGCGGTATCGCGAGATTGCTGGCGAGTTGCGACAGGCTGAGGGGCTGTTGTTATACCGCCGCTGGCGCGAGGCCGATAGCGAACGCCAGACGACATCGGAGGCATTGACGGCTGCCACCAAGGGCGCGGCTTCGGCGCAGGGCGAGGTGAATTTGCATACGAAGGCGCGCGCCGACGCTGAAAGCAAAGTACCGCCTTTGCGCGAAGAAGAAGCCATCGCGGGCGCGGTTTTGCAGCGGTTGTTGGTCGAGCGGGATTCGCTGAACGAACAGGAACAACGGGCGCGTCAGGCGATCGAGGATTTGCAGGCGCGGATTGCCCAGCTTGGCCGTGATATGGAACGTGAAAAGGGTTTGAACCACGATGCAGGCGAAACCATTGAGCGGCTGAATTGGGAAAAAGAGGCGCTGACGAAGGCGCATGAAGGCCACGATGCGAAGCTGGACGACGCGAAGGACGCGGCGCGCGAAGCGGGTACGGTTCTTCATGAACAGGAATCCGAGTTGGATAAACTGACCGAGGATGCGGCACGGCTGGCTGCGCGGCATCAAGCGGCGCGGCGGCGTTTGGAAGAGGCTGGCGGGATGGTTACCAAGCTGTCAGCGGAGATCGAAAATGCCCGCGCTGTTGCGGCAAAGCATGAGGCGGAGCTTGGTGCGGCTGGCGAGCGTCTGGAAGTGGCGCTAGCTGCGCAAGAGGATACGATTGGTGCGGCCAAGGCGGCTGAAAATGCTTTGAGCAAGGCCGAGGCGGATCGCGCGGAAGCGCAGACCCACGATTCTGAAGCACGGGCCAGCCTGTCGGAAGCCGACGGAGAGGCGAATGCGTTAAGGGCCGAGGTTTCAGCATTGAAACGTTTGATCGAGCGGGATCAGGGTGACGGCAAACAATTGTTGGACAGCGTGCGGGCCGACAAAGGGTTTGAGGCGGCACTCGGTGCGGCCTTGGCGGATGATTTGAAAGCACCGGAAGTTGGGCCTGACGGGACTTCCGGATGGGCCAAAATGCCGGATTACGATGCTGCGGCCACGTTGCCTGCCGAGGTTTCGCTGTTGGCGGATCATGTGCAGGCACCCAACGTTTTGTCCCGTCGGTTGTCTGCAATCGGGCTGGTCGCGCAGGATCGGGGTGCTGCGTTGCAGGCCGGGCTTAAACCGGGTCAGCGGTTGGTTTCGGTTGAGGGCGATTTGTGGCGTTGGGACGGGTATCGTGCGGGGGCGGATGAAGCGCCCTCGGAAGCGGCGTTGCGTTTGCAGCAGGTGAATCGTCTGGCCGATTTGTCGGAGGCTTTTGCCAGTGCGGAAGCGTTGGCCGACACCGCGCGGGTAGCCCACCAAGCCGCGCGTTCAGATATCGAGACTGCCCAGATGGCAGAGAAAAACGCGCGGCGGTTGCGTAAAGACGCGGATGAAGCGGTTAACAATGCAGCAAGGCGTTTGTCACGTGCCGAAGCCGAGCTGGACATGCTGAAAGGCAAGTTGGAGACCTTGCGGATGGCTGTTTCACGGCGTGAAGACGAAGCATCGGAAGCGCGTGATGCCTTGCGCGAAGCAGAGCGCGGGATTGACGATCTGGGTGATCTCGATGCCGCCCGAGAAGCGGTCGAGGGGCGTAAGATTACGGTCGAGGCTGCGCGAATGGCGATGCTGACGCGGCGATCATTGTCGGACGAGTTGCGTCGTGAAGGCGAGGCGCGGGTGCGTCGTCAGCAGGAGATTACCAAAGAGGTCAGCAATTGGCGGCTGCGGTTGGAAAATGCCGAGAAGCGGATCGGGGAGCTGGAGGCTCGAAAGACCGAAAACGAAGCGGATTTGGGGACGGCAACGACCGCCCCCGAGGAGCTTGCGGCCAAGCGCGATGCTTTGGCGCGGTCTATCGAACAGGCCGAGGGGCGGCGTAACGCTGCGGGCGATGCTTTGGCCGTAGGCGAAACTGCGATGCGGCAGGCGGAGGAGGGCGAGCGCCGTGCGGAACGCGCGGCCTCCGAAGCGCGTGAGGCGCGGGCGCGTAGTGAGGCGTTGGCCGAGGCGGCTGTGTTCAGGGTGGCCGCGACGGCGGATCGCATTCGTGAAGAGATGGAGCTGGAACCCGCCGCGTTGTTGGAAAATCTGGAGGCTGATCCGGACAAAATGCCGTCCTCCGAGATGATCGAAAATGATGTGAACCGCTTGAAACGTCAGCGCGAGGCGTTGGGCGCTGTGAACCTTCGGGCCGAGGAAGATGCGCGCGAGGTTCAGGAGGAATTCGACAATCTGGACAGTGAAAAGAACGACCTTGAAAAGGCGGTGAAAAAACTGCGTCAGGGGATTTCGAACCTTAATCAAGAAGGGCGGCAACGTCTGCTGGATGCATTCGAGGAGGTTAACAAGAATTTCTCGAGACTGTTCAAGCATCTGTTCGGTGGGGGCGATGCGAACCTTGTGTTGGTCGAAAGCGATGATCCGCTTGAGGCAGGGTTGGAGCTGATGTGCCAGCCTCCGGGTAAGAAACTTTCGACGCTCTCGTTGTTGTCGGGGGGGGAGCAGACGTTGACCGCATTGTCGCTGATCTTCGCCGTGTTCCTCGCCAATCCCAGCCCGATTTGTGTGCTGGACGAGGTGGACGCGCCACTGGATGATGCGAATGTCACGCGTTTTTGCGATCTGCTGGACGAGATGACCAAGCAGACCGACACCCGCTTCCTGATCATCACCCACCACGCCGTGACGATGTCGCGCATGGATCGGTTGTACGGGGTTACGATGGCGGAGCAGGGGGTTTCGCAATTGGTGAGTGTGGATTTGCGGAAGGCCGAAGAAATTATCGAGGGCTAGGGTATGGAATACCTTCAAATCGCGACGCCTACGCCGATTAACGCCAGCTTGATTAGGCGTTCCGGGCGCGAACTTGCGATCTTGTTGCCGGGTCTGAATTACACGGCGGAAAACCCGTTATTCTATTATATTGGCCAACTTCTTCATGCGCAGGACGTTGATGCTCTGCTAGTCGATTTCACCTATAATCGCGACGATACGTTTCTGAATGCGCCTGATGTTGAGCGTTTGGAGCGGTTGAGAACCGATGGGCAGGCGATCATAGAATTTGCGCGTAAGTTGGGTAAGTACGATCGCATAACGGTTATCGGGAAATCGGTGGGAACCATTTCGATGGGCTGGGGGATAGATGATCTGCCCGACGCGCGGCTGGTTTGGTTAACGCCGAGCCTTGGCGGCACTGGCCTGCGCGCGCAGATGTTAGGTCGCCCTAACCCTGCATTTTGCCTGATCGGAACGCGCGATCCGGCTTATACGGAAACGTTTGCCGAGGAATTTAGCGCAGATGGCATGACGGTAGCCGTTATCGAGGGGGCCGATCACGGGATCAACCATGTTGACGGGGCCGTGGCCTCTGTTGGCCTCGTGCAAGAATCGATTGAAAAACTGGCGCTTTGGATGGAGGCGACCGGTTAACGGGCGCGGCGGTCTCGACGGCTGCTCATGGGTTGGAACGCCACGGCGACGTGGGTTTCGCAGTATGGCTTGCCAGCTTGTACCGGATGGCCGCAGAACCAGAACTCGTCTGTAGCAGGGTCGCCGATTGGCCATTTGCAGGTGCGCTCGGTCAGTTGCATCAGGTTCAGTTTTCTGGCCTGACCTTCGATTTCCTCGACTTTGGCCAGCGCTTCGGCACTTACCTCGGAAGCCGAGGGCTGTGGTGGTAGCGGTTGCCCCGCCGTGATGATCGGGCGTTTGCGCGGGATGTCCCGAGCGGTCGGGATTTCGGTGGTGGATTTCGGGTTGGCAACGCGGACCGGCTCTTTTGGCTTGGCTTTGGCCTTGGGTGCTTCTTTAACGGCTTTCGGAGCAGCTTTCGCTTTGGTGGTCGTCGCACGGTTGGACAGGCCCAAACGATGGACTTTGCCGATCACGGCGTTACGGGTAACACC
>ENA-OSCG01000131-OSCG01000131.1-marine-sediment-metagenome-genome-assembly--contig:-NODE-131-length-12376-cov-6.132944_pt1 | contig 12376 bp, 10 predicted proteins | sample MGYA00237880_ERZ529332 | MGnify/ENA primary metagenome ERZ529332 (study PRJEB26373, sample SAMN05710708) | marine sediment metagenome | biome: marine; feature: ocean trench; material: sediment... | reverse complement strand
CAACGACGGTAAAATACAATTTGGCCAGATTCGGTTGTTACCGTGTTCTTCACGGCCAGCCATAATGATTCGGCGCTGAGGCGCGCCTGGAGATAGCGATGACAAAGAGCAGTGGTTCGGACAGCAAGAATACCCTCTATTGCTCGTTCTGCGGCAAAAGTCAGCACGAGGTCCGCAAGCTGATTGCCGGGCCGACCGTCTTCATCTGCGATGAATGCGTCGAGCTGTGCATGGACATCATCCGCGAGGAAACCAAGAACAACCTGATCAAATCGGCCGACGGCGTACCTCTTCCGCGCGATATCTGCGATGTGCTGGACGACTACGTGATCGGCCAGGATGTCGCCAAGCGGGTGCTCTCAGTCGCGGTCCACAACCACTACAAGCGGCTCAGCCACGCCTCGAAGTCGAGCGATGTGGAACTGGCCAAGTCGAACATCCTGCTGATCGGCCCCACCGGCTGCGGCAAGACCCTGCTGGCGCAGACCCTGGCGCGCATTCTCGACGTGCCCTTCACCATGGCTGACGCCACCACCCTGACCGAGGCGGGTTACGTCGGCGAAGACGTCGAGAACATCATCCTCAAGCTGCTCCAGTCGGCCGACTACAATGTCGAGCGGGCGCAGCGCGGCATCGTCTACATCGACGAGGTCGACAAGATCAGCCGTAAGTCCGACAACCCCTCGATCACCCGCGATGTGTCGGGCGAGGGCGTGCAGCAAGCCTTGTTGAAGATTATGGAGGGCACGATTGCCTCCGTTCCTCCGCAAGGCGGGCGCAAGCATCCGCAGCAAGAATTCTTGCAAGTGGATACCTCTAACATTCTTTTCATCTGCGGTGGCGCATTCTCGGGCCTCGACAAGATCATTTCGCAGCGCTTCAAGGGCACGGCGATGGGCTTCGGGGCTGATGTGAAAAGCGACGATGATAAATCTGTCGGCGAGGTTTTGCAGCAGTTGGAACCCGAGGACTTGTTGAAATTCGGCTTGATCCCGGAATTTGTCGGCCGCCTACCGGTGATTGCGGCGCTGACCGATCTGGATGAAGATGCGCTTGTTACCATTCTGACCCAACCTAAAAATGCGCTGGTGAAACAGTACCAACGCCTGTTCGAGATGGAAGATGTGCAACTGACCTTCACGGATGATTCGCTGGTGGCGATTGCTGCGCGGGCTATTGACCGGAAAACAGGGGCACGCGGATTGCGCTCCATTCTTGAGGAAATTCTGCTGGATTCAATGTTTGAACTTCCTGGCATGGGCACCGTTGACGAGATTGTGGTGAATGCCGAAGCCGTGCGGCGCGACGGCGAACCGTTGCTGATTTACTCGGAAAAAGAAGACGAAACCGCGTCGGCCTCCTGACGGGGCTAGACCTGCCCCAAGAAATTAGGGCATAAGCTGGATAAACATTGCTGCTGGAGCCATTATGAAATTTATCTTACGGTTACTTACATGGTGGAATGGGCAGTCGTTCGGCACACAGATTTTCACGTGGCGCAACGGGGTTCTGGTTGGGGAAGACGAGCTTGGCAACAAGTATTACACCAACAAAGACAACACGAAGCGTTGGGTGATTTATGATGGCCCGATTGAGGGTTCGCGCGTTTCCCCTGACTGGCATGGATGGCTTCACCACACGTTTGATGAATGTCCGGGCACCACGCCGCTAAAACACAAGTCGTGGGAAAAACCGCATATTCCAAATATGAGCGGGACAGGTGCCGCCTATCACCCGCCGGGCAGCATTTTGTCGCCCAAGTCCGCCGCCACTGATTACGAGGCATGGCAACCTGAATAAAAGGGGCTTTTAGGGTATGGCAAACAACGTATCAGAAACACTAATCGGAGCAGTGGTTTTGGCTGTGGCCGGTAGTTTTCTGTACTACGCCACGCAAATTAGCGGGTATTCATCGGACACTAATCAGTACTCCCTTACCGCAAGTTTTCGCAGCGTTGCCGGCCTGAATATCGGCAGTGATGTGAAATTGTCTGGGGTGAAAGTGGGCACTCTGACGTCAATTTCGCTGGATCCGGATACCTATGAAGCGGTCACCACGGTCTCGATTAATAACGATGTGTTAATTCCTGACGACGCGGAAATTAAGGTTTCTACCGATGGTTTGCTCGGCGGAGCATATCTTGAGGTCACCGCCGGAGGGTCGCCGTTTATGTTGGAGCCAGGTGGCGAGTTTGTCTTCACACAAGGGTCTGTCAGCCTGCTTAACCTGTTGTTAAAGTTTGGTGGCGATAATGACGACTAAAATATCGGTTTTACTGCTCGCGTTGATCTACGCCCCCGTCGCACCTGCGCAATCGCTACTGGACGTGATAGATTCAGAAATCCTAGTCGAAACACTTTCGGACACCGAATACAGTATTCCGGCGCCCTATCAAGAAATCGCGCTACAGCCGGTTATGTCAGACGTTGCACAAACTGCCTTGCTGCGCGGTTTGGATCGCATCAACGGTACGGCGCGGGATATCGTGATTACTGTCGGAGAGACGGTTATTTACGAACGCTTGGAGGTCACGTTGCTGGCTTGCCGATATCCGCAGGGCGACATTAATTCCGACGCCTTCGCGCAGTTGATAATCAAGGACATTCGCGAGGATGAGCCGCGTTTTATCGGCTGGATGTTTGCATCTAGCCCCGCGTTATCTGCGCTGGATCACCCGCGTTACGATGTCTGGGTGCTTAGTTGCCAAATCTCGTAAGGACTTGTTTCAGCGGATAATTTCCATAGGTCTGCTTTGATTTCCAAGGCTTTTACTAGCCTGTTCCTGAAATCTTCCCGCGCAATCTCGACACCGCCCATCGTGGCGAGGTGGGCGGTTGAAAATTGTGTATCCAGCAACGTAAATCCGCCAACTTTCAGTCGTGCAACCAGTGCCACCAATGCAAGTTTGGAGCCGTCGGTCATGGTGGAGAACATGCTTTCCCCGAAAAACACACTGCCAATGCTTACGCCGTAAAGACCACCGGACAACTCTCCGTCTTTCCAGACTTCAACGGAATGGGCAAAACCGAGGCGGTGTAATTCGTTATACTGTGCGCGGATTGTTGGGTTGATCCACGTCTCATCGCGGTTCGCGCAGGCATCGAGTACGCATTCAAAACAGGTGTTAACAGTGAATTCATATTTGCCTGATAACAAACGTTTACGTAGGCTTTTCGAGACATGGAAACCATCCAGCGGGATGATGCCGCGTCTTTCGGGGTCTACCCAGAATACGGAGGTGTCTTCGGCGGTTTCAGCCATTGGAAATACACCCGAACAATATGCGCGCAGCAAAAGTTCGGGTGTTAATTCAGTGATGTCAGTCAAAGCTTGTTGTTGTCTCTAGCCAGTTCTCCAGCCAGTGAATGTCATAATTGCCTGACCGAATGTCAGGTTCGTTCAGCAACGCCCGATGCAACGGGGTGGTGGTATCGACCCCGTCGACGATCAACTCGTCCAAGGCACGTTCCAACCGAGCGAAGGCTGCGTCGCGATCCGGTGCATGCACGATAAGTTTTGCAATCAAACTGTCGTAGTAAGGCGGGATGGAATAGCCGTCATAGATGTGGCTGTCCATCCGAACGCCCAATCCGCCTGGCGCATGAAATTGTGAAATCTTGCCTGGCGATGGACGGAATTCCGGTACTTTTTCGGCGTTAATCCGGCATTCAATCGAATGGCCGTTTGGCACAAGGTCTTCTTGCTTGAAGGACATCGGCTCGCCAGCGGCCACGAGGATTTGTTCGCGAACCAGATCGACACCGTAAACGGCCTCGGTCACTGGGTGTTCCACTTGCAGGCGGGTGTTCATTTCGATGAAGAAGAATTCGTCATTTTCATAGAGGAATTCAATCGTACCGGCCCCTGCGTAGTTGATCGAGGCCACCGCATCCGCACAAACCTTGCCGATTTTAGCGCGCGTGGCGGCATCGATAACGGGCGACGGGCATTCCTCTAGCACCTTTTGGTGGCGGCGTTGTAAGGAGCAGTCACGCTCGCCCAAATGCACGGCCTTGCCTTTACCGTCGCCGAAAACCTGAATTTCGATGTGGCGGGGCAGGGTCAGATATTTCTCGATATAGACTTCATCATTCCCGAACACAGATTTGGCTTCAGCGCGCGCTGTACGGAAAGATTCTTCGAGATCATCCGCCGTTTTAGCAACCTTCATGCCACGGCCACCACCACCGGCAGTCGCTTTGACGATGACGGGAAAGCCCAGTTCCGTGGAGATTTTCATGGCTTCTTCGACCGTCGCAACACCGCCCGGAGAACCGGGGACACAAGGCACGCCAAGGTTTTTCATGGTGATTTTAGCGGTGATTTTGTCACCCATCGTTTTGATGTGATCTGCCGTCGGGCCGATGAATGTCAGTCCGTGGTCCTGAATGATTTGCACAAAATTGGCGTTTTCAGACAGGAATCCGTATCCGGGGTGGATCGCCTCGGCACCCGTGATTTCGCACGCCGAAATGATATTGGGGATCGACAGGTAGCTGAGTGTGCTCGATGGGGGGCCGATGCAAACGCTCTCGTCGGCCATGCGAACGTGCATTGCGTCAGCGTCAGCGGTGGAGTGCACCGCGACGGAGCCGATGCCCATTTCTTTACAGGCGCGAATAACGCGTAGGGCGATTTCACCACGGTTTGCGATGAGGATTTTCTTGAACATGCGTCCGGTTCCCCGATTTATTCTAGGATGATCAGCGGATCGCCGAATTCAACGGGTGCGCCATCGTCGACCAGTATGCGTGCGACCTTGCCCGATTTCGGGGCCGGTATCTGGTTCATGGTTTTCATCGCCTCGATGATCAGAAGCGTTTGGCCTTCTTTAACTGTGTCCCCAACTTTTACGAACACATCAGAGCCGGGTTCAGCCGACAGATACGCCGTACCAACCATTGGAGAGTTCACAGCACCCGCATGCTGAGTCGGATCCTCCGCCTCAGCAACAGGAGCAGCCGCGGTAATCGGCGCGGCAGCAACAGCAACCGGAGCTGCAATAGGGGCTGCAACGACGGCGGTTGGTATTTGGCGAGCCACACGTACATTCAGGACATCATCTTTGCCAAACTCGCGCATAACCTCGATTTCGGTGAGGTCGTTGGTGCGTAACAATTCGGCCAGTGCCGCGATGAACTCTACGTCGGTGTTTTGTTTTTTGTCGCCCATGATTTCCTCGGGGTTTTCTCCGGTTAAGCCGGTATTAGGTTCTGCGGGCACTTATACGCGTTTCGGCACCCACTGGAAAGTGTAGATGCCGAAAAGCTTTACTAATTTTTAACGGCTTTGTTCAAGCTGTGAACGCGCACGGTCAACAAAGTTTTGCATTGCAGAGGCCGGAGCAAACCCGCGCAGCATTTCGGTGCCTATCAAGAACGACGGGGTTCCCGAGATATTCATCCGCGATGCCAGTGCCTGATTTTTTGCGATCATTTGGGCAACAATCTCGTCATCCATATGTTCCAGCATCAGATCAACGTCGCCACCCACGCCCTTCAACAAACGAGATAGCACCTTGATATTCATCGGACCGTTATTGGTCATCAAACTATCGTGAAACGCTTCGTACATTTCGCTACCTTGATTGATAAGCACAGATATTGCGGCTTCGGATGCGAGGGTTGAATCAGGGCCAAGGATCGGGAATTCTTTCAGGATGAAACGAACGTCATCGTTGTTTTCAAGAAGTATTTTGATTTCTGGATAGGCGCGTTTGCAGAATGGACAAAGATAATCCGAAAACTCCACGATTGTGATCGCACCATCAGGGTTTCCGCCAACCCAGGAATATCCGTCGCGTGTAAGCTCTTCAAAATTCGCCAGCACCAAATTTAGGTCGCTTTGAGCTTCGCTCTGTGCCTCGCGCTGTTCCAGCACTTGAATGGCGTCAAGGATAACTTCGGGCTCGTCCAGAAGGTAGGCACGAACTTCGGCGCGGAAAATCTCGCGCTCTGCGTCGGTCATATTTTCAAGGCCGGCGGCTTGGGCGAAGGTCGCACCTAGAAGGGCTATTCCTGCTATCAGTATAGTTTTTAGTACGTTCATAGTCTTCCCTTTATATTAATATTCACACTGCGATACATGGAAACAGTGCTGAATCCAAGTTCTCATTGGAATCGCATAGTGGATGCGCTACCCAGCGTCCAATGCTTGACAATACAGGAGCTTTCCCATGCGGCGTTCAAAAAGAAGTGATGTGGATTCGTTTATCGTTATGGACGTAATGGAGGCGGCGCGCCTTGAGGAAAACGCGGGCCGACACATTATCCATATGGAGGTGGGGCAACCGGCGACGGGCGCACCGGCCGAGGCAATTTCGGCGTTGAAAAGCGCAATGGACGACGGGGCTTTGGGGTATACCGTGGCGCTTGGGTTGCCAAAACTGCGGGCGCGGATCGCGCAATTGTATATGGATTGGTACGGGGTCAGGGTTTCGCCAGAGCGGGTTGTCGTGACGGCGGGCTCGTCCGCGGCGTTTCAGCTGGCTTTTATCACCCTGTTCGATGCCGGTGACCGGGTTGCGATCGGGGACCCCGGATATCCGAGTTACCGGAATATATTGAAGGCGCTGGATATTGAAGTTGCCAGTATCCCGACCACGCTGGAGTCGCGGTTTCAGCCAACTGTTGCGGATTTGCAGGCGGAGGATAATCTGGCCGGGTTGCTGGTGGCCAGTCCGGCCAATCCAACGGGAACGATGCTGGATCGGGATGACTTGGAGGCCTTGATTTCACATTGCGAGGCTGAGGGGATCGCGTTCATTTCAGACGAGATTTATCACGGTATCGAGTATGGCAAAAAGGCCGTTACGGCGTTGGAAATCAGCGACGATGTTTATGTGATCAATTCGTTTTCGAAGTATTTTTCGATGACTGGTTGGCGGATCGGCTGGATGATTGTTCCCCAAGCACATGTACGGCGGTTGGAGCGCCTGATGCAGAACCTGTTTATTTGCGCACCGCACGCCTCGCAAATCGCGGCTTTGGCTGCGCTGGATACTATTGGGGAGTTGGAGGACAATCTGGCGATGTATACACGCAATCGCGCGTTACTGCTTGAGGAATTACCCAAAGTCGGTTTCCCGAAAATCGCACCGCCGGACGGGGCGTTTTATATTTATGCCGATGTTTCGGATTTGACCGACGATAGTGTGGCCTTGGCCAAGCAGATTTTGCAGGAGGCAGGGGTGGCGGTTACGCCCGGTGTCGATTTTGACCCTGCACGCGGGCACAAATCCCTGCGGTTTTCCTATGCGCGATCCACCGAAGATATTGTCGAGGGTATCCGCCGTTTGAAAATATGGATGGATAGCAAAAAGGCCCCGTGATCGAGGCCTTTTTGTAAACTATTTCAGGGACCACCAGCCGCGCCGTCTTGGCTTTGCGGGTTCTTCCGGTTTTTGCTCTACAACCGGTTCGGGTGTTGGTTCTGGTTCTGGAGTCGGTTCCGGCTCGGGAGTTGGCTCCGGTTCTGGCGCGGCCACTTCTACCGCCACCTCTACCACTTCCTCAACAACCTTGCGCTTACGCGGCGCACGTTTGCGTTTCGGTTTTTCAGCAACCTCGGCTTTATCTTCGGGAACCTCCACAAGCGTAGGGGTTTCGGCCTCTGTTGCCTCAACCTTATCTTCAACTTTATCCTCGACTACCTCGTCCGTTTTACGACGGCGACGTGTACGGGAGCGCTTTGGTTTATCTTCTTCAGCAGGTTTTTCCTCGGTCGGTTCGTCCGACGCTGGCGTAACAGCTTCCGAATTTTCTTCCGAAGTATTTTCGCTATTTTGCTGGTCGCCACTACGGCCTTTACCACCACGGCGACGACGACGACGGCGTTTCTTGGGCGCGCCTTCATCATCTACTTCAGGCGTTACAACATCTGCTTCAGGCGTTACAACCTCGGCCTCTGGCGTATCTTCAAGAACCTCGGGCGCATACTCGATCGTTGCGGTTTCCAGAATGTCCGGTTGCGGCACGATCCGTGTTGCCACTTTCAAACGCTCGACACGGTATTCAGGGCTGATCAGGTGTGGGTCAGCCTCGATACGGACGGAAAGGCCAAAACGGCTTTCGATCATCGCGACGTGTTCGCGCTTCTGGTTCAGCATGTAGTTCGCAACGTTGATTGGCACACTAACGAGCACCTCTTTGCAACGACGGCGAACACCTTCTTCTTCCAATTCGCGCAGGATGGCCAGCGACATGGAATCGTCCGAACGCGTGATCCCTGTGCCATGACAATGCGGGCAGGGTTGCGTCGAGGCTTCCAACATGCCCGGACGCAGTCGTTGACGCGACATTTCCAGCAAACCAAAGCCGGAGATACGGCCGATCTGAATGCGGGCACGGTCGGTTTTCAACTTGTCTTTCAGACGTTTTTCCACCGCAATATTGTTGCGACGGTCTTCCATGTCGATAAAATCGATCACGATAAGGCCCGCAAGGTCACGCAGGCGCAACTGGCGCGCAACTTCTTCGGCAGCCTCAAGGTTGGTCTTGCGCGCGGTTTCCTCGATCGAGCTTTCCTTGGTCGCCCGACCGGAGTTCACGTCGATCGCGACCAGCGCCTCGGTAATACCGATAACGATGTACCCGCCGGATTTCAGCTGAACGGTCGGATTGAACATGCCCGAAAGATACGTTTCCACCTGAAAGCGCGAGAACAGTGGCATCGCGTCTTTATAAAGCTTCACGTTTTTGGCGTGGGAGGGCATGAGCATGCCCATGTATTCCTTGGCCTCGTTATAACCACGTTCGCCGTCGATAATAATCTCGTCGATGTCGTTGTTATACAGGTCGCGGATGGAGCGCTTGATCAGGCTGCCTTCCTCGTAGATATGTTCGGGCGCCATGGATTTAAGGGTTAGATCGCGGATCTGTTCCCATTGGCGCAGCAGGTATTCGTAGTCACGTGTGATCTCGCTTTTGGTGCGGTTTGCACCGGCGGTCCGAATAATCAGACCAGCGCCTTGTGGCACGTTGATGTCGTTGGCAATATCTTTGAGTTTCTTGCGGTCGCTAACATTGGTGATCTTGCGGCTGATGCCACCACCGCGTGCGGTGTTTGGCATAAGAACGCAGTACCGGCCAGCGAGGGACAGGTATGTCGTCAGCGCCGCGCCTTTGTTGCCACGCTCTTCTTTAACGACCTGAACCAGCATGATCTGGCGGACTTTGATAACTTCTTGAATCTTGTAGCGGCGCACGCGTTGGCGACGTGGGGCAGGGGTTTCTTTAACCTTTTCGGTGACGACGTCCTCGCTGGGCGCGTCAACTTCCGGCTGCTCGTCCGTTGCTTCGGATTCTGCTTCCTCGGCTGGCTCTTCCTTGGAGTCTTCCGAGGCGGGTTCTTCAGTCACAACTTCTTCAGCGGCAACTTCCTCGGTCACGACCTCTTCCGTGGTGGCTTCTTCGACGAGGGTTTCCGCAGGTGTCTCGCTTGGGGCTTCGGGCACTTCAACGATATCCGGTTGATCGCCTTCACCAGGCGCATCTTCGGAAATCACCGCATCTTCACCACTTGGCGCACCATCCGAAGCGGCTTCGGTTGGCTTGCGACGACGACGGCGCGAACGGGATTTGGTCTGCTCGGCCTTTTCCTCGTCTTCGCGTTGGCGTGCAACATCGGCGGCTTCTTCATCAAGAATAGCCTTACGGTCAGCAGCAGGAATTTGGTAGTAATCCGGATGCACCTCGGAGAACGCAAGGAAACCGTGACGATTTCCACCGTAATCAACGAATGCGGCCTGAAGGGAGGGTTCAACCCTCGTAATTTTTGCTAGGTAGATATTGCCAGCGAGCTGGCGTTTGTTAAGGGATTCAAAGTCAAATTCATCAACTTTGTTTCCTTCAACCACCACAACGCGCGTTTCCTCGGCGTGGGTGGCATCGATAAGCATTTTCTTTGGCATGTAAACTTTCTTCGACGGCCGGGCGGCGCCTCGTTTACTAACGAAAGCGGGCTGGACGTGCTGTTTGTTTGGGAAGAACGTGTTGACATAGCAAAACCGGAAGGCAAATTGCCCCCGTAATATTCTCTGCCTGTATCAACGCGTTTCATCGCGGTTATATCTCCGACACTATAAAAACGTGCCTGATTGTTGAAGCTGCAACCCTTAAACGAAGGGCGCAGAATTAGCGGGCGGCGCATTGCGCCTGTCACATTCCGCACGGCATTTACTGCCAAAATGCACGGGTGTAACAAAACTTTTCGACTAGAATCCGGAAACATACGATTCACAACGGACCTAATCCGCCCTACATTAGCCTTACGTCGGAGCGAAATACAACCGAAATCACCATAGTTATGTGGTGATCGGCGAATTATTTCCGACACATGCTTAAATATACACCGCAACCTGAATGGAGTTTTGACGCCCTGCGCCCCCTCGACTATACGGGGGATGACACGGAGGTAGAGTCGTTGCTAAGAGCTATTTTGAATTTTTTCGGGTTCCTGTTCAGTTGGGCCATTCTCGGCATAATTATGGGCGGAATGGGGCTGATGACTCTGTTCTGGATATACAGCAGCGATCTGCCGAACCATGAACAACTGGCGCTTTACGAACCCCCGACGCTTTCCAGAATTTATTCCGGTAACGGGTTGGTTATGGACGAATTCGCGCGCGAGCGGCGGATATTTACGCCCATTGACGAGATTCCCGACGTGGTAAAGGCCGCGTTTATTAGCGCCGAGGACAAGAATTTCTATACCCATGCAGGCTATGACCCGCTGGGGATTTTGAAAGCCTTGATCGATGCGGCGCAAGGTGAGCGGCTGCGCGGGGCCTCGACTATTACGCAGCAGGTTATGAAAAATTTCTTGCTGGATGGGTCGCGTAAACTGGAGCGCAAGATCAAAGAGATCGTGCTGGCCGCGCGGATCGAGAATACGCTTAGCAAAGACGATATTCTTAGCCTTTACCTTAACGAGATATTTCTGGGGCAGAATTCATATGGCGTGACGGCGGCGGCGCAAACGTATTTCGGAAAAACGCTGGAAGAACTGTCGATTGCCGAAGCGGCGTTTCTGGCCGTTCAACCCAAGGCCCCCAGCGAGTACCATCCGGTTCGCAACCAAGACAAAGCCATTCAACGCCGGAACTTTATCTTGAGGGAGATGGCCGAAAACGGGTACATCACCCCCGATGAGGCCGAGTTTGCCAAGGCGGAACCCCTGCTGACTGTGCAAGGCGGAGAGCTGGCCTCATCGCGCGCCAAACTTCCACCGCGCAGTTACTTTACCGATGAAATTCGCCGCCAGTTATCCCGCTCGATTGGCGAGGAGGAGTTGTTCTCGGGTGGTTTGGCTATTCGCTCTACCATGGACCCAGAATTGCAACGTGTTGCGGCCAAGGCCCTGCAAAACCGGCTTGTAGAGTATGATCGGGCGTTGGAGATTTACTGGGGACCGTTGGCCAAAATAGAGGCCGCCGAAACGCTAAGCGAAGAAGAATGGCGCGATGCTTTGGACGATTTGCGTCTGCCGCGCGACATTGAGGGCTGGTATTTGGCGGTTGTGACCAAGGTCGGCGACAGCTCGGTTCGGGTTGGCATTGAGGGCATCGAGGAAGACGAAGACGGGCATTACCTGAAGGTTTCCGATACCACATGGGCGCGGACGCTGAATGAGGATAACAAGCCGCGCAAAACGCCTAAGGCCGCGTCGGATATTTGGGCGCTGGGGGATGTGGTGCTGGTTTCGGCCAATATGAAGGGCGACGAGTTCCAGTTCTGGGAAATGCAGCAAGTGCCTGCCATTCAGGGCGCGTTCATGGCCATGGATACGCAAACGGGGCGGGTTCTGGCGATGCAGGGTGGGTTCAGCTACCAGACCAGCGTTTTCAATCGGGCCACGCAGGCCAACCGTCAGCCCGGCTCGGCGTTCAAACCTTTTGTTTATGCATCCGCACTGGATAATGGTTATACGCCCGCAACGATCGTGGTGGACGCCCCGATCGAGGTGGAAACGCCCGAGGGGATTTGGCGGCCGCAGAACTCTTCCAAGAAATTCTATGGCCCAGCACCGTTGCGTACAGGTATCGTGTATTCGCGGAACCTGATGACCATCCGTGTCGCGCAAAGCGTCGGTATGGATGTGGTCAGCACCTATGCCGAACGCTTTGGCGTTTACGACGATATGCCAGAGTTGATTTCCTATTCGCTCGGCGCTGGTGAAACCACATTGTTCAAGATGGTTGCCGCCTATGCGATGTTCGCCAATGGCGGCAAACAGGTGGAGCCGACGCTGGTTGACCGCGTACAGGATCGCTATGGAAATACCATTTTCCGGCACGACCAGCGCGTTTGTGATGATTGTCAGGGGGTCGAGATGGCAATGGCGCGGGAACCTTGGGTCAAGGATAACTCGGTTCGG
>ENA-OSCG01000130-OSCG01000130.1-marine-sediment-metagenome-genome-assembly--contig:-NODE-130-length-12399-cov-8.184138_pt1 | contig 12399 bp, 9 predicted proteins | sample MGYA00237880_ERZ529332 | MGnify/ENA primary metagenome ERZ529332 (study PRJEB26373, sample SAMN05710708) | marine sediment metagenome | biome: marine; feature: ocean trench; material: sediment... | reverse complement strand
GTGGCCTACTTCTGCTACTTTCCCACCGCGTGATCTATGTCCGCTTTGGTGAAATCTTTATCGTTGATTTAAAGGTAGCTTTGCCGCGATGAAATCAAGGTTCGAGCGGGGACGTGTTGGTGGGCTGGGAGTGATATCCCCCCAGCCAGTTATCAAGAAACACGCGGGCTTTATTGAGCTGTTGTCTGGATTGGTTTGTTGAGGTCGATTCCTTTTACGTCGGCGTTGTTAACCAAATCTTGTGTATAGGTTTGCGCGGCTTTGGCCCATGCTACCTGTTCCAGCTTTTCCATGATCTGGTGTTTCACCGCGTCGAAAGGCAATTGTTTGCCCTCGACTTTTTCGTCCATGCGGATGATGTGAATACCGAAACGTGTCTCTACGGGTTCGGGGTGCAAATCGCCTGCGGCAAGGATATCCAGAACCGCTTCGAATTCAGCTACCGTGTCGCCAGTGCCAATTTGCCCCAATGTGCCGCCCGCATCTTTGGACTGGCAATCGGAATTGGTTCTGGCAATATCGGCAAACACTTTGGGGGTTTTCTGGATGGTCGCGATGAAGGCCTCGGCGTTCTTCTTGGCAATTTTGCGGGCGTCCTTATCCTCGGGTTTAACCGCGAAAAGGATGTGGGCGGGTTGGAACAAGTTTGGCGTGCGGAAGATTTCCTTGCGCGAGTCGTAGATGAACTGACACTCGGTCGCGGAAACGGCAGGGATGTTCATTTGGTTCTCAAGAACCGAACGGATCAGGGATTCGTCTTCGGTTTCCTGTTTGTCACTCGCCAACATCTGTGGATCAGGCTTTAGGCCAAGGCGGCCCGCTTCCTGTAACAGCAGCGCACGGATAACCATCGCACGGGCGGCAGCTTTCCATGCCCAGCCGGGTTTATCCTTCGGGGCGTTGTGGTTTTGGGCCTCGTCAGCGATTGCTGCCGAGGGGATTAGTTCACCGTTGACGGTAATTTCGGGCATAAGCGGGTTCATGATTTTTTCCCTTTACGTGTGCGAACGATCTGATAGCCCGGCCGCCATAAGTAGCGAACAGGGACTGACAACATGTGGACCAACCGTGTGAACGGGAAGATCAGGAAGATCGTCAGGCCCAGGAAGATGTGCAGTTTGAACAGGATATGCACGTCTTTAATGTAGCTTGCGGCGTCACCGTCGAAGATAAAGATACCACCAGCCCAGCGCATGAACTTGGTCATTTCTTCGCCATCCAGATGGCCGAGGCTAACGATAATTGTCATAAGGCCAATGATTACCTGAACGATCAATATCAACAGAATTGCCGTGTCCGCGAACGAACTACGCGCCCGAATCCGTGCATCAAACAACCGGCGGTGTGCCAGCATTAGGCCGCCAGCCAGCATCATAATTCCGGCGCCACCACCCATAATAACCGCAATCAGCTGCTTGGCCGACGAAGGAACACCCAGTGCATGCCATACTGAAAGCGGTGTTAGCAGACCAACGAGGTGGCCACCAAAGATCGTCAAAACGCCGACGTGGAACAGGACCGAACCCACAATCAACTGCTTGCGGCGCAAGAACTGACTGGAGCTGGATTTCCATGAGAAAGGGTCACGCTCGTAGCGAATGATGGAGCCAACCACCAGCACTGTTAGCGCGATGTAGGGGTATATACCAAATAGAAATTGATCCATTTTCCGTCTCCTATTCGTTCGACGCAGCGGCTGGCTGCGATACTGGGATGTCCATACTGGCCAAAAGGTCCCGTGATACGGGGCAACCGGCGTTGGGGTCGGGGCCGAAAGTAACCTCGGCCTCTTTCCAAACATCGTCCAGCGCCTCGAGGTCTTCCGGGTCGTCATCTTTGACCGTCAGAAGTTCCTTAACCATTTCGCTGGATGCTTCGACACCTGCGAATTCAGCCAAGGCGGCTAAAACAGCGGCGTAGTCGCTGGTCCGGCGGTGCAGACGTTCAGCCAAGGCGGCCATGATATGCCCCGCGTCTTCCAGCATTTCCTTGGCCTCGTCGATTGGACGGTTGGACAGGAATTCCAGAAGGATCGGCAGGTGGTCAGGTAGTTCCGAGCTGACCAGATCGAAACCACCGTCGCGGTAGGTTTCAAGCAGATCGACCATCGCAGGACCACGGTCACGGCTTTCACCGTGCACGTGTTCAAACAGGTTCAGCGACAGGGTGCGGGAGCGATCGAACAGCAGAACGAAGCTTTCTTGCAGCTCGTATAAATCGAGCGCCTCCATGTCATCCAACAAGGGTTGGATGGAAGCAACGGCGCCTGATGATAGAATACCTTCGCTGGCAATGATCTTGCGTATCTCGCCAACGGCGGCCTTATGGTCGTCGGTGGGGTAGCTGAGAAGAACCGAGAGAGCTTTGAAAGTAGCGGTCATCTTGCACCCCCAGTCGGAACGACGAATTTACGCGACCCGAAGATCTTCTTGCCGCTGCTGCCGGTGGAACATCCGTTGCCATCGGTAAAGCCACATCCGCCACGTAGGTCGTAGGCGTCCTCGACCTCTTCGCGGTGCGTTGTGGGCACTACAAAACGGTCCTCGTAATCGGCAATTGCCATGATTTTATACATATCCTCGATTTCCAGCGGGGTCATCCCAACTTGTTTGGCGATGCCCAGATCAATAACGCCGTCAATAGATTTGGCGCGCATGTATCCACGCATTGCCAGCATCCGTTCCAGCGCCTTGACCACAGGGGCCTCGTCACCGGCTGTCAGCATGTTGGCGAGATATTGCACCGGAATACGCAGGGATTTCACATCCGGCATATTGTTTTTGGCAGAAATCGCGCCAGCCTCGACCGCATTCTGGATGGGGCTGAGCGGCGGGATATACCAGACCATTGGCAACGTGCGGTATTCGGGGTGCAGCGGGAAGGCAATCTTCCATTCCATCACCATTTTCCAAACAGGGCTGTTGGTCGCGGATTTTATCCAGGCTTCAGGGATGCCTTCCTCGCGGGCGGCGGCTTGCACTTCGGGGTCGTTGGGGTCAAGGAACACGCCCAATTGTGCGTCGTAAAGTTCCTTTTCATTTTCAACCGAAGCGGCTTGATGGATCTTGTCTGCGTCGTAAAGCAACACGCCCAAGTAGCGGATGCGGCCAACACAGGTTTCCGAACATATGGTTGGTAGGCCGGATTCAATACGAGGGTAGCAGAAGGTGCATTTCTCGGATTTGCCGGATTCCCAGTTGTAGTAGATCTTTTTGTAGGGGCAGGCCGACACACACATCCGCCAACCACGACATTTGTCTTGGTCGATCAGAACGATGCCGTCTTCCTCGCGTTTGTAGATCGCGCCCGATGGGCAGGCCGCGACACAGGTGGGGTTCAGGCAGTGCTCGCAAAGGCGGGGAAGGTACATCATGAAAGTATTTTCATACTCGCCATAGATTTCCTTCTGGATGCCCTCGAAGTTGTAGTCTTTCGAGCGTTTCGAGAATTCGCCACCAAGAATTTCTTCCCAGTTTGGACCCCATTCGATTTTCTCCATCCGTTCGCCAGTGATCCGTGAACGAGGGCGTGCCGTCGGGAACGCATCCACCTCGGGGGCGGACTTCAGGTGATCGTAGTCAAAATCAAACGGCTCGTAGAAGTCGTCGATTTCGGGCAGGTTGGGGTTGCCGAAGATATTCGCCAAAATCCGCCATTTCGCCCCCTGTTTAGGGTGGAGTTTGCCGGATTTTGTCCGCGTCCAGCCACCATTCCATTTCTTTTGGTTTTCCCAGTCTTTGGGGTAACCAATGCCGGGTTTGGTCTCGACGTTGTTGAACCAAGCGTATTCAACACCGTCGCGGCTGGTCCAGACGTTTTTACAAGTGACGGAGCAAGTGTGACACCCGATACATTTATCGAGGTTTAGCACCATGCCTATTTGTGCGCGAACTTTCATTGGCTCTGCCCTCCTAATTTCGCCGGCTCATCCAGCCAGTCAACCTTGGTAAGTTTGCGAACAATCACGAATTCATCGCGGTTGGACCCAACGGTTCCGTAGTAGTTGAACCCGTAAGACAGTTGGGCATAGCCCCCGATCATATGGGTTGGTTTCATTGTCGTTCTGGTAACCGAGTTATGGATACCGCCACGAAGGCCGGTTTGTTGCGATCCCGGCACGTTCACGATCTTTTCTTGAGCGTGATACATGTAAAGAGTGCCCTCTTTTATCCGCTGGGAAACAACCACACGGGCCACCAGCGCACCGTTGACGTTATAAGCCTCGATCCAGTCATTATCGACCAGATTGGCTTTCTTGGCGTCAACTTCCGACATCCAGACCACTGGACCACCACGGTTGAGCGTAAGCATCAACAGGTTGTCCGAGTACGTGGAGTGGATACCCCATTTCTGGTGCGGCGTGATGAAGTTCAGCACCACGTGTGGCTCGTTGTTCTGCGCGGCCGTATTCACGTCCGTGGTGATCGTTTTGAGATCAACTGGTGGGCGATACGTACAGAACCCCTCGCCAAACGCCCGCATCCACAAATGGTCTTGATAGAGCTGTTGACGGCCCGACAGGGTGCGCCAAGGGATCAGCTCGTGGACGTTGGTGTAGCCAGCGTTATAACAGACATCCTCGGATTCAATGCCAGACCATGTGGGGCTGGAAATGATTTTCCGGGGTTGGGCTGCCAGATCGCGGAAGCGGATTTTCTCATCCTCTTTCGGCTCTGCAAGGTGTGCGTGCTTGCGGCCCGTGGCTTTTTCAAGCTCGTGCCATGCTTTCACCGCAACTTCGCCGTTGGTTTCAGGGGCTAGCATCAGGATCATCTCGCAGGCATCAATAGCCGTTTCGAGCTTGGCCATGCCTTTGGAAACACCCTCGTCGGTAATAACACCGTTCAGTTCTTTCAGGTGCTTCATTTCGACTTTGGCGTCCCAAGAGATGCCTTTACCGCCGTTGCCGATTTTCTCTAACAGCGGACCAACAGATGTGAAGCGTTTGTAGAGGTTCGGATAATCCCGCACCACTTCAACATAATTCGGGGCGGTTTTGCCCGGAATCAACTCACATTCGCCTTTCTTCCAGTCTTTCACCTGATCCTGCGCGATCTCGGCAGGGGTGTCGTGTAGCAGCGGCACCGACACCACATCGGTTTCCACGCCCAGATACCCCGGAACGATTTCGCTGAATTTCTTGGCCAGCGACTTGAAGATTTCCCAATCCGAGCGGCTTTCATACGCCGGATCAACCGCCGCCTGAAGCGGGTGGATGAACGGGTGCATGTCTGACGTGTTCAGATCGTCTTTTTCGTACCAGCTAGCAGTTGGCAGAACGATGTCCGAGTAAACCGCAGTCGTGGACATCCGGAAGTCGATGGTCACCAACAGGTCGAGTTTACCCTCTGGTGCCTTATCGTGCCATTTGACCTCGAGTGGTTTCTTGCCACCCTCTTCGCCCAGATCCTTGCCCAGAATACCGTGGTCGGTACCAAGCAGATACTTGAGGAAATACTCGTGGCCTTTGCCAGATGCACCCAGCAGGTTCGAGCGCCAGATGAACAGGTTACGCGGCCAGTTTTCCGGTGCATCCGGATCCTCGCACGACATTTCCAAGTCGCCTGACTTCAGGTTTTTGACGATATAATCCTTGGTGTCCATACCTGCCGCTTTGGCAGCTTTCACAACTTCCAGCGGATTGGTTTTCAGCGACGGAGCCGACGGCAACCAGCCCATGCGCTCCGCACGGACATTGTAGTCGATTATGCTGGCGTCTTTCCAATCACCCTCGGGGGCGGTTGGGGAAAGGATTTCATCGACCCCCAGCGTCTCGTAACGCCACTGGCTTGTATGTGCATACCAAGACGAGGTGGAGTTTATCTGCCGTGGTGGACGTGCCCAATCAAGTGCGAACGCCAGAGGCTGCCAGCCGGTTTGTGGCCGCAGTTTTTCCTGGCCTACATAATGCGCCCAGCCACCGCCGGATTGACCGATCGCACCACACATGACCAGCATGTTGATGATCCCGCGATAGGCCATGTCCATGTGATACCAGTGGTTCAAACCGGCACCCAGAATGATCATCGACTTGCCTCTAGTGTCCTCGGCATTCTGGGCGAACTCACGCGCTACCTGAATGATTTTATCACGAGACACGCCGGTGATTTTCTCGGCCCATGCAGGTGTGAACGGGATGTCGTCATCATAGTTGTTCGACACCCACTCGCCACCCAAACCACGATCAAGACCGTAGTTTGCGCAGAACAGATCGAACACGGTTGCAACATACGCTTCGCCGTTTTCAAGCTGGATTTTCTTGACCGGAATATTGCGGGTCAAAACGTTGGGGTGCTCACAATTAACGAAGTGCTCGCTTGCTTCACCACCGAAGTAAGGGAAATCAACGCCGACGATCTCGTCGTGGTCTTCGTCCATTATCAACGACAGTTTCAGGTTTGTGTCTTTACCTGTGGCACGCTCCTCAAGGTTCCACTTTTTGGAACCATCCCAACGGAAGCCGACCGAGCCATTTGGCGGTACAAGATCGCCCGATGTTTTGTCGATCGCGACGGTTTTCCATTCAGGGTTCTTATCCTGACCAAGCTTACCTTTCAGATCGTCAGCCCGAAGCTGGCGGCCAGCAATAAGCTTGCCGTCTTTTTCTTCCAGCACAACAAGCATCGGCATGTCGGTATATTGACGTGCGTAATCCTCGAAATACTTGACCTGACGATCCAGATGGAATTCGCGCAGGATGACGTGGCCCATGGCCATTGCCAACGCGCTGTCTGTACCGGCTTTGGGGGCCAGCCAGATGTCGCCGAATTTGGCGGCCTCGGAATAGTCGGGGCTGATAACGGCAGATTTAGTGCCGCGGTAACGTGCCTCGGTATAGAAGTGCGCGTCTGGTGTACGGGTTTGTGGAACGTTCGATCCCCATAGCAGCAGGAAGCCGGAGTTGTACCAGTCAGCGGATTCAGGAACGTCGGTTTGCTCGCCCCATGTCATCGGCGAGGCCGGTGGCAGATCGCAATACCAGTCGTAGAAGCTCATACATGTACCGCCAAGCAGCGATAGATACCGCGTGCCAGCCGCATAGGAAACCATCGACATAGCCGGGATTGGAGAGAACCCGAATACGCGGTCTGGACCATATGTCTTGGCAGTATATGCGTTAGCAGCGGCGATAATTTCTGTGGCCTCGTCCCAATTGGCGCGAACAAAACCACCTTTACCACGTGATTTTACGTAGTCAGCACGAAGGACCGGATCGTTTTGCAGCTTTGCCCAAGCCTCGATCGGGGAATTGTTTTCGCGCATCTTGCGATAGCTTTTCAGCATTTTGGCGCGAATCAGCGGCGTTTTTACGCGGTTGGCGGAATATAGGTACCAGCTGTACGAGGCACCACGGGCACAGCCGCGTGGTTCGTGGTTTGGCATTCCGGCGCGTGTGCGCGGGTAATCCGTTTGCTGGGTTTCCCATGTAACGATGCCGGATTTCACATAGATTTTCCAGCTACACGACCCCGTGCAGTTCACACCGTGGGTGGAACGCACAACTTTGTCGTGCCGCCAGCGGTCGCGGTAAACGTCTTCCCAGTCACGGTTTTCAGTCGTGGTATTGCCGTGGCCGTCTGCGAATGTTCCTACGCTATTGCTTTTTAGGAAATTCAGCCTGTCCAGTAAGTGGCTCATCTTATGTTCTCCATTTTTTTAAAATCGGTGCCGGCGAAAAAGGGGGGCAAACGCCGGCACCATTATTCACGATTCTACGGGTTTTTAACATACGCGTTAGGGCGCAAGTAGAACCACCAGTTGATAGCTATACAAACCATATAGAAAATCGCGAAACCGTATAGTGCGTATTCCGGTGTACCTGCACCCATTTGCTCGCCGAATACTTTCGGGATGATGAATGCACCGTATGCGGCGATGGCTGAAGTCCAACCTAGAACCGGTCCGGTTTGCTCTTTATTAAAGACCATACCGATAGTCCGGAAGGTGGAACCGTTACCCATTCCAGTTGCCGCGAACAGCACCAGAAACAGAACCATGAAGGGTACGAACAGCGTTTCGGGTGTTGCCGAAACATACGCCTGCTGCAAAATCCAGGCCAAGCCGATCGCAGAACCCACCATAACAATCGAGATATAATGGGTTACCTTAGCACCACCCATCTTATCTGCCAACATTCCTCCAAGTGGCCGGATGAGTGCGCCGATGAACGGCCCCATCCATGCAAACATCAAGGCCGATGGGCCATTGGGGTTGGCGATGTCATGGGTCATAATCCCGTCAATCTCGATGTGCTGGAAGCCGAACACAACTTTGATGGTCAGCGGTAGCGCTGCGGAATATCCAATGAACGAGCCGAAGGTCATGACGTAAATAATAGTCATCGCCCAAGTGTGCTTGTTTTTGAAAATCGCATACTGACGTGTCAGGTTCCGGCCGACCGAGCCGGGGATCAATTTCAGCAAGATTACGGTCAGGCCGATAACAACAGGCAGGACTAACCATTTGGAAATTCCGAAACCCGAACCGTTCGCTGCTTCCGGTAGCATCAGCCATAGGCCGAATACTGCGGTCGCAAGGCCAATCAGCAACATGCCGGTCATAGTCGCAAACGCCATCAGCGGGTTTGGAATGTCGGGGGAGACGTGCTCGTCACGGATGTTGTTCATGCCGAACCAACCAAGGAAGGCCAGCGGGACAAGAAGCAGTAACCAAATGTAGCCAGCGTTCTGGATATATGTTTCGGTACCAGCTGGGATTTTACCGATCAGCGTGCCCGAAGCGGTCTGAAGTGTCATGGAATCGCCGCCAAACATACCGAATGTCATCACCAGCGGGATAAGGATCTGCATGGTTGTAACACCGAAGTTGCCGAGTCCTGCGTTCATACCCAGCGCGTAACCAAGGATCTTCTTGGGATAGAAGAAGCTGATGTTGGACATGGAGGATGCGAAGTTACCGCCACCGATACCGGACAAAAGCGCCAGAAGCTGGAATTTAAACAGCGTGGTGTCAGGGTTCGCCAGCGCAAGACCGGTGCCAGCCGCCGGGATCATCAAAAGGGCGGTGGTGAAGAAGATAGTATTCCGCCCGCCTGCGATGCGAATAAAGAAGGTCGAGGGGATACGAAGCGTTGCACCACTTAGACCCGCGATCGCCAACAGGCTGAATAGATCGGATTTATCAAAGTCGAACCCGAGGTTCAGCATCTGAACGGTGATGATGCCCCAGTAAAGCCAGACAGCGAAGCCGCCTAACAAGCTGGGGATGGAAATCCACAGGTTCCGTGTGGCGATGGACTTGCCGGTGGAGGCCCAGAAGGCCTCGTCGTCCGGTGTCCAGTTTCTTAGATCTTTTCCCAAAGCTTCTCTCCTTTGGAGTTCAGGTGGGGGTGGGCCAATAGTCGGCCCACCGGTTATTCAAAGGTTAATTGTTAGTGTGGTACGTCCGAGAGGTGAGTGTTGGTGGCCAGCTCGGGATGACGTTCGCGATCCATCTTGTTAATGGCGACGTGCATCCAGATGGTGCTGAGCGCGACGATTGCGAACATCAGCATGAAGACCACCGACCAGACGTGTGTGAGGTCAAGAAGTATCCCGAACGAGATAGGCAGAATGAACCCGCCCAGCCCGCCGATCATCCCGACCAGACCGCCGACAGCGCCGACGTTGTTCGGGAAATAAACCGGAATGTGTTTGAACACCGCCGCTTTGCCGAGGCTCATCACGAAGCCGAGGATCACGGTCAGCGAGACAAAGCCGTATAGCGGAATGCCGAAGCTGAACTCGATCAACCGCTCGGTACCGTCGGGGTAGGGGATGCCTTGGACGACGTAACTGGTGTCAGGGTAGCTCATCACGAACAGGACGATTAGCGATATACCGAACGTCAGGTACATCACAAACCGCGCACCCCAGACATCGGACATCCAGCCACCAAGGGCACGGAAAATCGAACCAGGCAGGGAGTACATGCCCGCGAACACTCCGGCAGCGACTAGTGGTACGCCGTAGGCGCCAACATAGTAGTTCGGTAGGAACGAGGCGAAGGCAACGAACCCGCCGAACACGAAGAAGTAATATGTAGCAAACCGCCAGACCCGAATGTCTTTCAGGGGTTCAAGCTGTTTTGCCGCCGACACCGGTTTAACGCCGGTTTTCCGCTGTTCAACAAGAACAGGGTCTTCTTTCGCGAAGATGTAGAAAATAATGGCCATAGCAACCAGAACCACCGCATAGATCCGCGCAGTGTTTTCCCAGCCAACAGCAATCAGCAGGAACGGAGCCGCGAAGTTCGTGACCGCCGCACCGACGTTACCGGCACCAAATATTCCCAGCGCAGTTCCTTGCCGCTTAGCCTCGAACCACCGCGAGACATAGGCGACGCCGATGATGAACGAACCACCCGCCAGACCAAGGCCTAAAGCCACCAGCAGGAACACGACATATGTCTGCACCGAAGCCAGCAACCAAACCGAGATCGCAGTGATTAACATCTGAAGCGGCAGCATGATCCGCCCACCTATCTGGTCGGTCCAGATTCCCAAGAAAATGCGGCTAAGCGACCCCGTTAGAACAGGGGTCGCAACCAGCAAACCGAACTGGGTTTCGGACAGGCCAAGATCTTCCTTAATCTGCACACCGATGATCGAGAAAATCGTCCACACTGCGAAGCAAACCGTGAACGCCAATGTGCTCAGACCCAGTGCGCGGTATTGGTCGCGAGGGGTTACGCCTTCGATGTTATGCATTTTCGATTTCTCCTAGAGAGTGTAGCCACGAGACTACTAAATTCATTCGTATCCAATAACCGGAATTAGGGCATGTTAATTGATTCATATCAAGTAATTGGATGTTTTAGTAAATATAAATTGGTTACTAAAATATGTGGGTTTGGCGGATATTTTCGATCAAGGCGAAGAGTTGAATCTGCAATTGGACGCATTGACATTAGCTTGCTTCCTGATTGATAAAAGTCAAGATCAGCAGAAGGCAGGAAAATGAGCACCCCACGATTCGAATCAATTCGCGACATACCGTTATTTGCGGATATGGCTCAGGAGTCGTTCGACGCCCTGACGCGCGGCTCATATGTCCAGAATTTCCCGCCGAATATGGTGATGATTTCCGAGGGCGAAACGCCGGACTTTCTCCACATCGTTCAATCCGGATGTGTGGAGTTGTTCAGCACGTGGTCCAACCGTGAAACCTCGGTAACGACGCTGTACGAAAACTCGACATTTATTCTGGCAGCGACGATCAAGGATCAGCTGATTTTGACGTCGGCCAGAACGTTGCAAAAGTCGCGGATCATCATGATCCCGTCAGAAAATGTCCGAAGCGTTTTCAAAACTGATCCAGAGTTCGCAATGGCCATCGTGGAGGAGTTGTCACGTTGTTACCGCGCCACCATCAAGAATATGAAAAATTTGAAGTTGCGCACGTCGCTCGAGAGGTTGGCGAACTATCTGCTGAAACAGCATCGTCGTCAGGGCGATGTGCTGGAATATCAGCTACCCATCGAGAAGCGCCGATTGGCGTCTTATCTGGGCATGACACCTGAAAATCTATCACGGGCATTCAACAATCTTAAACCATATGGCGTGGCGGTGGATGGGCAGACTATCACGATCACCGACATGGCAACTTTGGTTGCTTTTGCAAAACCGGACATATTGATCGACTAGCCTGCGCTCAGAAGCCCAAGCCTGATCAATTCGTGCTCTAGTCGTTTGGGTGAGGTGAATACGTGTCCCTGCCAGCCCATGGATTCTGCCGCATCGATGTTTTCCTGTCTGTCATCCGCAAAGAACAACTGCGCGCCACTTAGGCCGGTTTGCGCCTCGACCATTTCGTATATGCGCCGTGCGGGTTTGGTGACACCCATGTGGCCTGAAATGAAGCGGTGGTCAAATTCGGCCAGCTCTGGATAGAGGGTCTCGGCGAAGGCGAAGGTTTCGATGCCGAAATTGCTTAGGGCGAAAACGGCGGTGCCTTGTTGGCGCAACCGGCGCAAAATCTGCCACGACGGGGCGATTGCAGGGGTCGCCATCTCGGCCCAGCGATCATGCCACAGGCGGATCATGTCGGTATATTCGGGGTTGGCCGCGGCGGTCGCATAGACCGTATCCCGCCAGTTTTCGCCATGATCAATACGGTCATTCATCGTATGAAGGTCGACTGCCGCAAACATCGCTTGCCGTTCATCGGGCGACATTAAGGTGTCGTACAGCTTTTCAGGGTGCCACGTAATCAGCACATTCCCGATGTCGAAAATCACGGCATCGGGCTTTTGATTATGTTGCGGCAGCGTGCCTACTCCACGAAACGAAGTGTATATTTGACATCGATTGTCGGATCATTTGCGTCGGCGCCACAACCGATAAAAGTATGTTTGGTGGTGATGTTAATGTCGCCACCGGCCCAGATACTAGTACCCTGA
>ENA-OSCG01000129-OSCG01000129.1-marine-sediment-metagenome-genome-assembly--contig:-NODE-129-length-12403-cov-5.638565_pt1 | contig 12403 bp, 11 predicted proteins | sample MGYA00237880_ERZ529332 | MGnify/ENA primary metagenome ERZ529332 (study PRJEB26373, sample SAMN05710708) | marine sediment metagenome | biome: marine; feature: ocean trench; material: sediment... | reverse complement strand
CACGTCAAATCCAACGCCATCGTTTATGTTAAAAACGGCGCCACCGTAGGGATTGGCGCGGGGCAAATGAGCCGGATCGATTCAACCCGTATCGCGGCGCGCAAAGCACAAGACATGGCCGAAGTTCTGGGGCTATCCGAAGTGCCAACCGTCGGTTCAGTCGTGGCTTCTGACGCATTCTTCCCCTTCGCGGATGGTCTAATCACGGCGGCCGAAGCGGGCGCAACGGCGGTCATCCAACCGGGCGGCTCTATGCGCGACGCCGAAGTTATCGCCGCCGCTGACGAGGCTGGTCTGGCAATGGTATTCACCGGAATGCGGCATTTCCGCCACTAAGAAAAATACGGCTTTGCCGGCGGTTTTGGATCCGCCGGCGCGTTTGCTGGGGCTTCATCATACGTAGTATTTTCGGCATGGAAATCCACCGAAATTGAATCCGGCCCGTCCGCAAATACCTGCGACCCGAAGTGATGGTTCATCTGTGCCAGTGCGTTCAGCCGCTCGCCAGTCACCTCGTCAAACAAGGCCTTGTAGTCGGCGCTTTCCAGCAACGATAAAACTCGCGCCTTGTGCGCAATCACACTTCGTTCGTGCATCGCCCGAATATCCGGATCCGCCATAAGTTTATCGAATTCCAGTTTCGCCCGCGGAATTTTATTCAGGATTGATCGATCGTCAGTCGCATTATTATTCATACGAAACCAGTAGTTTAGCCCTTGGTCGCGATCCACATGGTTGACCCGCCCACGGAACCGCTTAACCAGATAGCTCTCGGCTGATCGAAGCGAATAGTGGTTCAGCGTCACCAACCCGTACCCCCAGTTCCCAGCCGAGCTTCGCCACCCTGTTCGCAACATTTTAGCAGGCACCGGATTGCCGGAACCGTTCACCCATTTCACCTGCTCCAGCATCTCGGGTCGCAAACCTTTGGGGCGATGCACCCCGTATTTTTTGTAGTGGCCAAGCGTGCGGAACATGGTTTTGAACCCCCAAGCCTGATGCGGCTTGCGGATATATTTCGGGGCACTTCGAAAGAATTGTTCGGTAATAAATTTATCCTCGAAATCGACGATCTCTGCATTACCGAACAACCGCCATGTCAGCGAAATAATGTTTGCCTCGCCCACAGCTGCGAACAATTCGTGCAGGGTGCCCTCGCCAACATGAATGTTGATATACTCGTCCACGTCCATGCAAATCACCCAGTCCACAGCCTGCGCAACCTCGCTTTCCGAGGCATCATGATACGCCGCATGTTGTGGCCGCAACCCGACCTTTCGGTAAGGGTTCTGGCGATGCTCCACATGTCCCTTGGCTTGCAACAAATCGAACATCTCGTCCGTCCCGTCGCTACAATCATTGGTGTAAACCAGAAAATCCGTCACCCCGATGGAGCGGTGATAGGCCAGCCATTCCAGAATAAACGGCCCCTCGTCCTTCATGGTCGTGACAATCAAAACCCGTTCGTTTTTGGGCGCATCCGTCACGGCATCAACTTTTGGCGGCAAGAACGCCCGTGCATCCAGCGTCTTTTTCAGCGCCTTAACCAAGTTGTGATCAACCACCAGACTGGACTTGGGAACCAGCTCGGAAACCTTCAAATGTTTGTGCCGGATCGCCATGCACCGCCAAACCTCCGGTGTGCTATCGAGCGTTTGCGGTTTGGCTGGCCCAGCCCGAAACGGCCGCCAGAACCCCTCCATCTTGGGGTCGGCGCACCAGATACTGGCCCCCATTTCGCTGTCAAAACGCACACAACTATGATCCCCGATACGCGGCGCACCCTCGTTTTGAATTTTCCACGGATACGCATAGCGCGACCGGAGCTTTACATAAGACGGGCCCGTCTTTGCCAAATCAAACAGGCTTTCCGCCCCAGTATTAACCATATCCGCGATGGAGCAATGCAGCACCGCCCGCGCATCCGCCAAAAACCGGAACCGAGCCGCCGCGTACACCCCGAACTGCCCCAATGGCGCGCGCCAGATGTCATTTTCCGGGACCTCCAACAATGCTTTTCCGGGGGCCTCTGGTGCCAGCATCCGGTTGCTCTCGGCTGGGTGATCCGGCTTGCCCAGCGGGATATCATAATCCAGCAGCACAAACGTTTTTAGCGCTTTGATGCCCCGTAACGCCTTCCTGAATTCGGCCACATCATGCACATGGTCACCGGGCGCGAGCCGCCGGATAACCAACGCCGCCTCCGCCCCTGAATTAGCCACATTGAACCGCACCCAATCCGCGACATCCACGGGGTCAGGGTTGCACTCAATGGCAAACAAAACATTAAGATTTGCAAATATATCGGTCGCATCAGGGTTTGAACTCAATGTTCGCTGCCCCTGAATTTTCACCTTGCCCATCGACGGCATGTCAACGAAATACCCCCCGGGATATCCATTCACCTGCTCCGCTTTGTCCAGCTTTAGCGCACGCCCATCGGCGACCAGCCCCCAATGCTCCGCACAAAAAACCCGTGTGAATTCCGCCGTTTTGACGACATCAATGACCTCGGGAAAATCCGTTGGCGACACTGCCTCCGGCCATAGTTTCGCGCCATATTCCACGTTCGGAACAGTCGAATTTGCCTCAAAATGGTGGAATTTTTTCACTTTTTGCCCGTTTGTCGTATTTACCTCCGATCAACGTATCTATTTACCAACCAAATAACCAACAAGAAACCTTCCGAAATGCGGATAAGTCGCATATAAATGCACAAATTCGCTTAAAACAGGTCAAACGATGCCCAAACCGCCAAACACCCGCGCCCTGATCGTGACCTGCATGCGTGACGAGGGACCGTTCATTCTGGAATGGCTCGCCCATCATAAAGCCATAGGGTTCACCGATTTTCTGATTTATTCAAACGACTGCGAAGACGGCACAGACCTGATGCTGGACCGTCTGGACGAGATGGGCGAGGTCACCCACATCCCCAACCCTCCGCTTGGCAAAAAGACGGTGCAATGGCAGGCCTTATCCGACGCGGCCACCCAGCCGGTCATGCAGGAAGTTGACTGGATTTATGGCACCGATGTTGACGAATTTCTGAACATCAAACTGGGCGAGGGTCACCTGAACGACCTGTTTGCGGCCAGACCGGAAACCACCGGTTTCGCGCTCGCATGGCGCATGTTTGGCAACAACGATATTATCACATTCCAAGACCAGCCCGTGACCGAGCAATTCACCCGCTGCGCCCCCACCGGCATGCTTTGGCCATGGCGCGCAATCCAGTTCAAATGTCTGTACCGGAATGACGGATCATACGCGAAACTTGGCGTTCACATGCCCAAAAAACCTGACCCCGTGAAACAGCCTCAAACCATCTGGAATGACGGCTCAGGCAATCCGTTTCCCGGACACGCCCCGAAAGGTTCGACGTTAATTCCGACGTTTGAAAATCAATACGAGCTGGCACAAATTAACCATTACGCCTTGGGGTCCGTTGAAAACTATCTCGTCAAGCAAATGCGCGGCAAGCCGAACCGCTCAACCGACCCCATTGATCTGGCTTATTGGGTGGACCGGAATTTCAACGATGTCGAGGATCAAAGCATCCAGAAAACCGCCAAACTTTCCGCGCCGATCCTGTCGCAATACAAAGACGACAAAACCTTGGCCGACCTCCACGAAAAATCCGTCATCTGGCGACGAGGCCAGATTAACCGCCTATTAACGGAATCTGACCCGTTTTACCTATACGCACGCGCCATCCAAATGGGTTCGACCAAGGTGTCGCCTCAGCCTCGCCAACAACAATTATTCCGCCAACTTATGAAAATGCGCAGGAATGTGTCTCGGGCAAAATTAAAGGCTTAGGCGTTTCCACCTAAGCCTTTAATTTATTTGTGAACCACCAGCTAAAGTCGGTGGAATCAAAATTGCTAAAAACCCAACCAGCTCATCCAGCTAAAGCCAAACTGGCGCAGTGTGGCCTCCATTAGGAGGGCCAAAAAGTGCCCGAACAGATAGAGCAGCGACAGGCGGAAGAAGCGTTTTTCTTTTTTGAATTGGTCGTTTATGGCGGCATCCTCTGGACGACGCCAAAGTCCGATCGCGCCCTTCACAAAGGCCATATTCAGGTAAAGGGATACGATCAGATAGATGGCACCGCCTACGGGGCTGAACGCCAGAGCGAGGGATACCGGAACCAGAATTACGCTGTATATCAGGATTTGCCTGCGGGTTTCTACCCTGCCGTGGGTGACGGTCAACATGGGTACTTTGGCGCGGGAATAATCTTCTTTCATGAACAGGGCGAGCGCCCAGAAATGTGGCGGGGTCCATATGAACACCAGCGAGAACATCAACACCGCCTCAAAGCCGAGGCTGCCCGTCGCGGCGATCCAGCCGATCATTGGCGGGAATGCGCCAGAAGCGCCACCGATGACAATATTCCAAGGGGTCGAGCGTTTCAGCCAGATAGTGTAAATCACCACGTAAAAGAAAATCGTGAACGCCAGCAGCGCGGCGGCAGCGAAGTTCGACACCAGCCCTAGCAGTACGACTGATACTACCGACAGCACCAAACCGAAGTTTCGTGCGGCTGTTGCGGTCAACCTGCCAGCGGGGACAGGTCGGTTGGCCGTGCGGCGCATTTTTGCGTCTATGTCCGCATCCCACCACATGTTCAATGCACCCGACGCGCCCCCGCCAATCGCGATAAGTAATATCGCCGCAAAAGCGTTCAACACGTTGATGTCACCGGGTGCTGCGTACAGACCGATGGCGGCGGTGAATACCACCAAAGACATGACTCTGGGCTTCAGAAGGGCAAAATAGTCGGCTGCCAACGAAGTTCTAGGGGCGGATACTGCTGATATATCTGTCATAATGCTTTCTTTCTTGCTGCCCGCACCGAAAAGGATTCCGGTGCGGGGCAATGTTTGATGGAGGCAAAATCAGGTATTGCCTACATCTCCATTTGCATGGCCATTCCCGGCGTAGACATCTGGCCCATCATGCCCATCTGCATGTGGTAGGGCAGCATACACATGAACATCCATGTGCCGGCTTCCTGGATTTCGACAACGAATGTGAATTCGCCGCCGGGTAGAACAAGAGCCTCCTCGAAGAGGGCCTCGTGCTCTAGCAAGCTCCAGTCCGCGCGATCCATGCGGTAGGCGACTGCGGCCATTGCGGGCATAGTCATGAACATGAACTCATGCGGGATCTGGCCGACGTTGATCACGGTGAACTTGATCCGCTCTCCAGCTTTGACGTCAATCTGCATGTCGGAGTAACCCCATTCGGTCATCTCCAGTCTGAGCTCGCGATCGAAGTCACCGTCTTCGGTAATGAGTAGGCCACCTTCGCCCAGCTCCTCTTCCTCAGGGTGCTCTTCTTCGCCTTCGGCCTCAGTGCTAGACATATTCATGCCCGCCATGCTGTTGCCTTCGGTCTCGGAGCCAGACATATCCATGCCGCTAGTGGTCATCGCAGCCATTTCAGTGCTGCTCATGTCCATGCTGCCTGTGGTCATACCAGCCATATCGGAGCTGCTCATGTCCATAACGCCGTCGCCGTCCATGTCCATATCCATAGTCGCACCTTCAGTGCTGGACATGTTCATGCCTGCCATGCTGTCGCCTTCGGTTTCAGTGCCAGACATATCCATGCCCGCCATGCTGTCGCCTTCGGCTGCAGAGCCAGACATATCCATGCCTTCCATGCTCTCGCCTGCGGCCATGTCCATGCCAGCCATGTCCATATCCATGTTTTCCATGGCGATTTTCAGCTGTTCCTCGTCTTCTTCGGGAACATCAAAAACGCCGTGGCCCACTTCTGGATTTTCGACAAGGTCGTTAGCACCGGGCACGTAACCCTCGGCTTCGAATTTCACCAACTGGCTAACAGTCGGAGGCAACTGTGCCTCAGGTGCTACGCCAAAGGTGGTGAGATAACCGACGACAAGCACGCCGCCCACTCCTAACAAAACAAATAGTTTGATCATTATATCTCTCCCTTCATTCTGCTGGAGTTGCGGAGGCAACGGGTTCATCAAATTCAACCGGCCATGGCTCGTCGGCAGCGATCGTGCCGCGTTTGGCGCTCCAGGCGAAGTTGAACATGAATACGAGGAATCCGGCACCGATCAGGTATGCACCCAAGGTGATGCCCATCTGCGCGAATACCCATTCCGGTATCGGCAAATAGTCGAACACCCAACGCGGAAAGTAGGCGTATCCGGCGTAGAACATCAAAGTCACCTTGGTGAAAATGCCGATCTGCCACATCCAGAAATGCATATTGGCCCATTTCTGATTGTACATCCGTCCAGTGAAGTAAGGGTAAAGATAGTAGATACCCGCAATCGCCATCTGACCGACAAAGCCGAGGAACATGGCGTGGAAGTGTGCCGGGATCCAGTAGCTGTTATGGATGAAATCCGAGTCAATCGAGATTTGGCCGTTCAGGTAGGCAGTTGCACCACCGTAAATCAGGAACGCAATCGAGGCGATCATGAACTTGAATGGTATAGAACGTTTTGCCGAAGCCGGAATTTTGCCGAACCACAGAGTCGCAATCCAGTTAAAGACGTGCAGAACGCTGGGGATAAACACCAGCATAGTCAGGATCTGGATCACACGCTGGTAAGGACCAGCAATCGTGAAGGCAGGCTGGAAGTGGTGCGGGCCAATTGGCAACGCGAACACTGTCAGCAGGCCGAAGGCTGCAACACCGGACCAGTAGCTCCACATCGGACGACCAAGAATACGAGGCATCAGAGTGTAGAGAACCGCGATCACCGGAATGAACGGCAGGTACACAGCCGGGTGGCCGTATGTCCAGAAAATGTAGAGGAAGGTCAGAACACTTCCGCCACGTGCAGGGTCAAAGTAGGCGGTTTCGCCCCATTGTGCCCAGTCCGAAAGCAAACCGAAGCCGATGAACCCAAGTGGAATTGTCGACACAACCAGCAAGATGCCAACCGACAGACAGCCCCAGCCCATCATAGGCAATTTGCTCCAACCGGTTTTGGCTGCACCGGCAAGGCCGTTGCGCAGAAGCACAAGGCCAGCCAGAAACTCGGAAATGGCAACCAGCATGATAGCAACATAGCCCATCCAGATCAGTTCATCGCCGACGCGCAGGGACATTGGCGCATAGGCCGTCCATGTGAAGTCGGGGCGACCGATAATCAGCAGCACGACTGCGGCTATCAACGTCCAGTAGCTGGCTTGCGCGTATCCCGACCAATACAGTTTATCGAGGCCAAGAACCTTTGGCGCCATATAGTAGCAAAGCGAGATGGCGAGCGGGATAAGGAACCCGAACACCATAAACATACCGTGCAGGGTCATCAGTGTCATGTAAACACGCGCACCCATCATCTGTACGTCGGGCACCATCAATTCGGTGCGGAAAAGGATAGCGAACATTCCGCCGATCCCCAGCATCACCATTGATGTCAATATGCCCTTCAGGGCTATATGCCTGTAATCGTGAGAGAAAAACAGCTCTTTGAGCGTCATCTTACCGATGACATCCTCCGGCTTCCAATGCGGCGCTGCGCCGGTGCGTATTGCGTCATGTTCATGCGCCATTGTTGGTTCCTTCCATATTCATAGCTGTTTCTTCTTCATCTTCATCGTCATCTTCCGGGCCCTCAACTACGAGCCAGGCTTTCATCTGGGCGTGTCCGACGCCACAATAGTTCACACACTGGATAAGATATTTTCCAGGTACGTCCGGCGCCTTGATCCAGATTTTACGCATTTCGTCCGGGTCGATTTCGGCGGTTATGCCGGCGACCGGGATGTTAAATCCGTGGATCACGTCGTTGCTGAGGATCTTGAACAGGACTCTCTCGCCCGGTTTTACGACCGCCGCGTTACGGCTTATTTCGTTATCATCCGTGATGAAGGCAAAGCCCCACTGGAATGCGACAACGGTCAGGGTTCGATCAAAGAATTCGTCGTCTTCGGTTACTTCCTTGCCGGAAACCCCCTCTTCGCCAACCATTTTATCCTGATAAGCTGTATAGACGTTCGTACTGTTCCAATCGCCGTACCAGGCCATTGCGAACAGCCCTGCGATAAACACGAACTCCAGGCTGTATTTTATCTGCCAGCGTTTTGGCAGGAATATGGCGGCAGCCAATCCCGATAGGCCGAGGATCGTGATAGCGATAGTGATCGCCATCATCGTCGTCTGCCCCCCGGATAAACCTAGTGCGTTTTCCATTCTGTCTTTCTCTCCCTTGGTGAGTGATTTTCCAGTCCGCTATGCTTTTCGCGGGTTTCTTTGTTCGGTATTTCTGTCTCGGTTTTTTGGGGTCGAGGCATACACAACTCGACCCTCAAGCCACCTTCCGGCCCATCGGACAAGCGAATATCGCCGCCATGTGCACGCACAATTGTTCGCGCAACAGCAAGGCCAAGGCCGGTGCCGCCCGTTTCACGATTGCGGGAATCCTCTAGGCGCAGGAATGGCTGAAACACATCTTCGCGCCGATCTTCCGGTATACTTGGCCCATTATCATCTATAAAAATGTAAATCTTCTCTGGATCGATCTTAAGCGAAACACGCGCCAATCCTCCGTATTTAACGGCGTTTTCGATAAGATTTCCAAGCGCACGACGCATCGCAATGGGGCGGCAATCGAGCAATGTCCAACGCGGAATTTCCGCCAATTCCACTTTGGCCCCGGCGTCGGAAATATCATCGCACACCCGCGTAAGTAACGAGCCTAAATCAACCGTTGTCTGCGGCTCCGAGGTTGCATCCTCGCGAATAAACGACAGGGTCGAGGCGACCATATGCTGCATATCATCAAGGTCCCGCAACATTTTTGTGCGCAGTTCCTTGTCCTCGACGAATTCCGCCCGCAAACGCAGGCGGGTAATGGGCGTCCCCAAATCATGGGCAATTGCCCCCAACATCTGCGTGCGATCATCGACAAACCGGCGTATTCGACCCTGCATGACATTGAAGGCGCGCGCTGTTCGGCGAACCTCCTCGGGGCCGGTTTCCGGAATGGCGGGGGCTTGCACATCAATCCCCAGCTTTTCCGCCGCCCGAGACAGCCTTTTCAAAGGGTCGGTCATCCGGCCAACGATCAGGGCAGATAAAAACACCACGGCAATCAACATTACCGCCATCGACAGGCCAAGGCGCGCAGAAAAGAAGCCCGGCGGCGCCGATATGGGCGTTGCTACGTTCAGCCAACTGCCGTTTTCGAGATTTAGCGACACCAGTATAAGCTCGTCGGGAATTTCAAGCTGGTTCGCCGATATGTATTCACGCCAATAGGACATCGCCTGTGTGTCGTCCGAAAATGGCGCGTAGGAAATCCCGTAAGACTCGCGCCGGTCAGCCGGAACATGCCGCGCCAAGTCCTGTCGCACCGCTGTCTCGCGCCAATCTGAATCAGCCGTCTGATCAACAACAGGATAGTCGGTTATAGTCACAAACCTGTTTTCTGTATTTGCAGCCGCGACTATTTCCATCCATTTCTCGTCGGGAACCACATCGGAAAACGCATCCGTTATGGCCACCCAGACAATGGCGTGCTCGCCCCCGGTCGCTAAAAGCGCGCTTTCCCGATCTGTTGCATAGAACAGGTTGCTAATCAGGTGTGTGACGGCAAGGCCAACCACCAACAGCGCCATCGCGCGTGTTGCTATGGTATCAGGCAGCAGGTTTTTCATCGATCGAAACCTCTGCTGTGAACATATAGCCACCCCCGCGAACAGTCTTGATCAAGGTGGGTTTTTTGGAATCTTCTTCGAGTTTTTGCCGCAGGCGACTAACCTGCATGTCGATTTTTCTATCAAACGGAATTTCAACCTTCCCAAGCGTCAGATCAAGCAATTGTTCGCGCGAAAGGACCTGTTGCGGGCGCTCGACAAACACGGCCAACAAGTCAAACTCCGCAGTACTAAGATCTACTAAAGTACCGCTTTCCGAAGTAAGCCGTCGCAGTCCTACGTCCATGCGCCAGTTATCAAACCGCAATACGCGCGCGCTCCCGACACCAGCGACGGGTGGAACCATATGCGTGCGTCGCAACACGGCTTTGATGCGCGCAAGAAGTTCATGCGGATTGAACGGCTTGGCGATGTAGTCATCCGCGCCGCCCTCAAACCCCCGTATCCGGTCATTTTCCTCGCCCATAGCCGTCAGCATCACTATTGGAACATGCGAAGTTTTTCTAAGATCACGACAAATCGAAAGTCCGTCCTTGCCGGGCAGCATAAGATCAAGAACCACGAGATCAATTTTCCAGTCATTCAGCGCCTGAAGCATTTCGGTGCCATCCGCCACCGCAGTTACACGAAACCCCTGCGAGGAAAGGAACTTTTTCAATAGAACACGGATTTCATGATCGTCATCGACAATAAGAAGGTGCCCCACATGTGTATCTACATTTTGTTCCATATCTGCGAAGTACACGTTTCTGTCTCGGACCGCTGCAAAAGTTTGTAACAGTATGTAACGCAAACGCACAATAGCAGTGTTGTCAGTGGAGACATTCATCCGGAGGGTGAACTCAAATCACTACAGTCTGTAAGGCGGGGGAAGTATATACTTTATTAGGGGCTGAGCCAGATAACTCGAAAAAGGGGTTATCATGGGCGTTATGCGGAAGAGTCGTTTAAGCAAATATAAACAAGACCGTCTGACAGAGCATTTTGTCTCTGGATCAACGGCTAGAACTGCGGCCAGTCTGTGCGGTGTGAACCGTAAAACAGCCGCTTTTTTCTTCCTGCGGCTACGCGAGATTATCGCCTATGAACTGGAGGCGGAAAGTGACGCAATGTTTGCCGGAGAGATCGAAGTGGATGAAAGCTATTTCGGCGGCAAGCGTAAAGGTAAACGCGGGCGCGGTGCTGCGGGTAAAATACCCGTATTTGGCTTATTACAAAGGGGTGGGAAGGTTTATGCCAAGATTATTCCAGACGCCAAATCCGCTACGCTGATACCTATCATAGAGCGCAAAGTTATCCCCGACAGCATCGTCTATTCGGATTGCTGGAAGGGGTATAATGTGCTGGATGTGTCGGTTTTCCATCACTTCAGGATCAACCACTCCAAGCTGTTTGCGGACCGCCACAACCACATCAACGGCATCGAGAATTTTTGGAACCAGGCCAAGCGTCACATGCGTAAATTCAATGGTATTCCCAAGGCCCAATTCGGGCTATATTTGAAGGAATGCGAATGGCGTTTTAACAACAGTGACCCATCAGCGCAGTTATCACAATTAAGACAATGGGTTAAACATCATCTAAGGTAGTTATCTGGGTCAGCCCCTAAAAACGTGACATGTCACATAACTAGGGTGTGAACCCAAATCAACCTGTTGATATATTGGGTAAACACTGATTCAATCTTTCAAAAGGAGATTGGACCATGCGTTTTGACTTATCAGATGAAGAATGGGCTGTCATCGAGCCGCTGTTACCCCTGCGGGTGCGGGGGCCAGAGCGGGTGGATGATCGCAAGATATTGAACGGGATATTCTATATATTGCGCACGGGAGCCCCATGGCGCGACCTGCCCGAGCGCTATGGCCCGTGCACCACGGTTTACAACCGCTACGCCCGCTGGGCGCGGCGCGGGGTTTGGCGCGATATATTTGAAGCTTTGGCCCAAAATGGCGAGGATAGCCTGCTCTTCATCGACGCCTCCATCGTAAAAGCGCACCGCGCGGCAACGGGCGCAAAAGGGGGGAATTGGCGCAGGACATTGGCCGCTCACGCGGTGGCCGCAGCAGCAAGATCCACGTAGTTGTAAACGAAAAAGGCCTGTTAATACAGGCGGTTATCACCGGCGGGCACGTGCATGACAGCCAAGCCATTCCGGCGCTGTTCGAGGCGGGATTGAACGCACCGCTCGCCATTGTTGCCGACAAAGCTTACGGCAGCAAAGCCATTCGCCAACAGATCGCCGACGAGGGTGCCTTGGCGGTGATCCCGTCGAAATCCAATGCCAAAACCCCGATCCCACACGACCCGAGCCTTTATGCCATGCGCAATATCGTTGAGCGGTTTTTCGGCAGAATGAAGGACATGCGCAGGTTGGCAACCCGGTTTGAAAAACTCAGCAGAAACTTCCTTGCTATGCTGCATTTATTTGCGATCAGGCAGTGGTGCAATTGTGTCCACACCCTAGAAGAGCTGAGTGGTCGTTTGTTTAAGTGAGACCTCAGTATAAGGCCTACTTACCATCTTGATATTACCGAGTTCGGGCAGGATTTCCAGTAAAGTTGGTTATTTGCGACTTTGAGGTTTGTATATGGTGAATTGACGTAGTTTTCCGTCCCATTTCCGGGTTTTGGCCACACTTATCCAGCACAAGTCTTGTCGGGCAGCCCATAGAGGGTCAAGAACCTGGCACCTTTACGTACATTATGGGCGATGGCTGCAAGGCCGTAGCGACTTTTGTAAGTGGC
>ENA-OSCG01000128-OSCG01000128.1-marine-sediment-metagenome-genome-assembly--contig:-NODE-128-length-12405-cov-6.385020_pt1 | contig 12405 bp, 10 predicted proteins | sample MGYA00237880_ERZ529332 | MGnify/ENA primary metagenome ERZ529332 (study PRJEB26373, sample SAMN05710708) | marine sediment metagenome | biome: marine; feature: ocean trench; material: sediment... | reverse complement strand
GAGGACATCGCGGCGGAACGCCACCGGTAGACGCGCCATATCCTTTTCGGTGGTCACCAGTTGCGCCGATTTTGCCTTTGCTTCTGCCTTTAAGCGTTGAAGGATTGCGTCGGTATATGGCGCGTGGTCGGGGAAAGCGCGGGTGGCAACGACGTTTGCGTCTAGGGCTTTCAAAGTGGCGAAGAATTTAGCGGGGCGACCGATGCCCGCGAATGCGATGAAGCGGGTGCCGGACCAGTCCATGCCGGTTTCAAGGGGGCGCAGCTCGCCAGACCAGACGGGGTTGTTCAGCTGCGCGATCAGGCGTTTTTGTGCCGCCGCGGTGCCGATCGGGATAACGATGTCGGCGCGGGACAGGCCATCCGTCAGCGGTTCCCTCAGCGGTCCGGCGGGCATAACGCGGCCATTACCGAAGCCAATTTCGGCGTCTACGACAACGATACTCAGGTCTTTGTGCAAAGACGGATTCTGAAATCCGTCGTCCAAAACGATCACCTGAGCGCCTGCTTTGATAGCGGCTTTGGCGCCTGCGGTACGGTCTTTGGCGACCCAGCAGGGTCCGAAGGCCGAAATTAACAGCGGCTCGTCACCGACTTGGGCGGCGGAGTGATTACGTTCATCCACCAGTAGCGGCCCGATTTCGGAGCCACCATGACCCCGTGAAACGACGTGGGCGGTGATGCCGAGGTCTCGGAAAATATCCAGCAACGCGATCACCGTTGGTGTCTTGCCTGTCCCGCCGACGTTGATGTTTCCAACGCAGATAACCGGTACGTCCATCCGTTCCCACGGGCCGTTTTTCAGGCGGCGGCGTGTGGTGGCGATCCATATCCGCTCGAACGGTGCCAAAAGGCGGGATGTCAGGCCGCGCGGGCGATTCCAGAATAAGGGGGGGCGCATCAGGATGTATCCTTCGGGAAATAGGATTGCAGCAGGTCGAAAACGCGGTCGGTTGCCGTGTCGTATTCACCATATGCCCCCCATGCGGCGGTGGCCAGTTGGGCTGCGCGTTCCGGCGAAAGCGCGGCCTCTAGCTTTTTGGCAAGGTCGGCCCCGTCAGTGACGGGCATGCAGGCGTTGGCGTCAAGCAGGGTTTTGTAGGCCGCAGCGAAATTAGAGATTTGCGGCCCATGCAGAATAGCCGAACCGAGTGCTGCGGCGAAAAGCGGATTGTGCCCGCCGCCGCTAATAAACGAACCGCCAAGGAACGACACGGGGGCGAGGCGATACCAAAGCCCCATTTCGTCTGGCGTGTCGGCCAGATAAATATCGGTCTGCCGATCGATTTGCTGCGATTTGGAGCGCTGTGCGACGGTGTAATCCTGTCCGCGCAGCATATCTGCGATGGCGTTGCCACGTTCGGGCTGGCGCGGTGCAAGGATTAGAAACAGTTCAGGGAAGGAGCGGCGGGCTTTCTGATGGGCGGCAATGATCGCTTCTTCTTCGCCCTCATGCGTTTGTGCGGCCAGCCATACTGGCCGTCCACCGATAGCGCGGGCCAGTGCTTTACGTTGCGTTTCGTTGTGCGGTAGCGGGGATGTGCTGCCATTCAGGTGGCCGGATATTTGAATCCGTTCCGCAGGCGCCCCAAGGTTTTGCAAGTGCTTTTTGGTGGCGGCGTCTTGGGCAAGGATGTGGTCGAAACGCTTCAGAAGTGCGGCGGCCATACCTCTGAATAATCGGTATCGCCGGAAGGCGCGCGCGGAAATATGGGCATCGACGTATATCGTCGGGATGCCGCGCCGTTTGGTTTGAACGACGAAGGCGGGCTGGAATTCGGCCTCGGTCCAGACGGACAGGTCAGGGTGCCAGTGATCGAGGAATGTGTTGATGTTCGCGGTAGCATCGACGGGGATATATTGGTGGATCATGCGCGGCGGCATTTGGCCATGGAGGGCGCGTGCGATATGCTCGGTGCGGGATGTTAGCAGGCAGTGCAGGGCCGGATTTTGGTCAAGCAAGCGCCGTGTCAGGGTAAGGATCGCGTCTGCTCCACTGATGCTTGAGATGTTGATCCAGATCAGTGGCCCATCAGGACGCGGGGTTGAGGCGATGCCTCGGCGCTCGGGGTTTGTGCTGTCCGGTTTTCGTGCAAACCAGCCCTCGCCATAGCGCGAGAGCAACATGTATGCAGCTAAGAAAACCGAACGGCCCATCGCGTAGGTTAGCCCATCTCACCGGTTAGGCTCGTCTCGGTCTTTTCGTCTTGCAGGCGGTGCAGATGGGCAATGAAATACCGCATGTGGGCGTTATCTACTGTCGAGTGTGCCGCTGATTTCCACGCGTCGTATGCTTTGTCATAGCTTGAATAAATCCCGACCGTTTCGATATTATCCGGATCGCGAAATTCGTTGCCTTGCGGGTCGATTAGTTCGCCACCGAAAACGAGGTGTAGCCGTTTGGTCATGGGCGTGTCCTTAATTGAGGGTTACAGTCTGTTAATGAATTGCGGATGTAGTAACTTGGACGCCGCGATCATGCCAGCCAAAAGCGGGGTGGCGTTGTTATATCGCGCGGGCAGGTTTTCGCGGGTGGTGACGGTGGCTCCGGCCTCGCGGGCGATTAGATCACCGGCGGCAACGTCCCATTCCCATGTGTCGCGCAGGGTTAGCATCCCGTCGAAACTGCCGTCTGCGGCGAGGCACATCCGGTAGGCCAGCGAGGGGCGGAAGTTGGGGGACAGGTCTGGCACGCCGCCGGGCCAAAGTTCAGGTTTAAGGGTCGGGCGTGTGATTAGAATACGCGCCGAGGCGATGTCTTTTGCGGTGCTGGCGTTTATCGGTTTGCCATTCAGGAACGCCCCGCCGCCTTTGGTGGCACTGTAGGTCAGGTTTTTCATTGGCAGGTGGACGACAGCGGTGATGATTTCGCCGTTTTGCGCGATGGCCAATGAATGCGCGAAAGTTTCCTCGCCTGCGATGAAGGCGCGGGTGCCGTCGATGGGATCGATGATGAATACCCGCGGACATGTCAGGCGGGCGGCGGTGTCTTCGGTTTCCTCGGACAACCAGCCGTAATCCGGTTGGGCCTGTAGAAGTTCGCTGTGCAACATGCGGTCAACGGCGAGGTCGGCCTCGGTGACGGGGCCTTGGTTGTCGCTTTTGTCCCATGTCTCGGGGTTCGCCCGAAAGTATTTTCGGGCGATGTCGCCAGCCGCATGGGCCGCGTCAATTAAAAGTTTCAGGTCATGCGCCGGCAATGGTTAACCCTTCCACAAGCAAGCTGGGAACGATGCGGGACAGATGGGCGCGGCCATCGTTTGCAGGGCGAATGGATGCTAACATCTCGCGCAGGTTGCCCGCGATGGTGCACTCGTTAACAGGGCCGATGATAACGCCGTTTTCGACCCAGAAGCCCGATGCGCCACGCGAATAGTCGCCGGTATTGGGGTTGATGGAGCTGCCGATCAACGAGGTTACGATCAACCCTGTGCCCATCATCGCGATCAACGCGTCGCGGGTGTCCGTGCCTTGGGTTAACGAAAGATTACCAGCGGCAGGGCTTGGCGGCGCGGAGGTGCCACGGGAAGCGTTTCCGGTGCTCTCAAGCCCAAGTTTGCGAGCGGTGGCCAGATCGAGCGTCCAGCTTTGCAGGATGCCATTTTCGATAACCGCGCGGCGGGCCGTTGGCAGGCCCTCTGCATCAAAGGGTTTAGAGCCGGAGACGCGGGCGCGGTGCGGGTCTTCAATCAATGACAGGCCTTCGGGTAGCACCCGCTCGCCCATCGCATCTTTCAGCCAGCTTGATCCGCGCGCGATTGAGCCGCCGTTGATCGCGGCGACCAGATGCCCGATCAGGCCCGATGATATACGTTCGTCGAACAGCACAGGGAAGGCGCCAGTAGGTGGTTTCGTTGGGTTGGCGCGGGCAACGGCGCGTTCGCCAGCGATGCGGCCGATCTCGGCGGCGGGTGGCAGGTCTGCTGCAAATATACGACCCTCGCCATTATAATCCCGCTCCATGTTCAGGCCTTCACCCGTGATGGCAACGCAGGAGGTGGACCGCGAGGTGCGCTCGTATCCGCCGCTGAACCCGTTGGTGGCAGCGAGGTAGATGGCGGAGCGGCTGTAACCCGCACCCGCGCCCTGAACCTGATTTACGCCTTTGACGGCATAAGCGGCAGCCTCGGCTTCCAGCGCGTCGGTTTGCAGTTCCGCAGGGGTGGGGGCGGCAGACGGGTCGGCCAACTCTAGCGAATCGATGTCCCATGATTTGGCCAGTTGTGATGGGTCGGCAAGGCCACAGTGCGGGTCTTCGGGGGCCTCCAGCGCCATAGCAACAGCGCGCTCGGCCATCGCGCGAATGGTCTCGGGGCGCAGGTCGGACGACGACACGCTGGCTTGGCGATGGCCGATCAACACGCGCAACCCAAGATCGATCCCTTCGGACCTTTCCGCATGTTCCAACGCCCCGTTTAAGACTTCGATAGATTGACTGTCACCCGAAACCGCAATGGAATCAGCGGCTTCGGCCCCGGCCGCGCGTGCGGCGTCAAGGAGGGTTTGCGTAAGGGTTTCGAGGGATGCGGTCATCGGGTTTCCCGTTCAGAATTAATGTTGAACACCCTGTATAGCACTGCGTGATTGTTTTCACCCTCTGAACGGGTTTTTTATGAAAAACCGCCAATATGAAAATACTTTCAGAAAAACTTAAGGTAATGTATGCAAAGTATATTAACGAGGATTTATTATGGCTATTAAGACAGAAATGCTACGATATTTCGTAGAGGTGGCGGAAGCTGGCAATCTTGCGAATGCTGCGAAGGTGCTAAAGCGCTCGCCGGCGGCGGTTTCGATGATGTTGAAGCAATTCGAAGCAGAACTGGGTGCACCGTTGTTCCTGACGGACAGAAAAAACCAGTTAACCGAACTTGGCGTGCATACATTGGGCGAAGCCAAGCGCGAGCTGGCGCATTTTGACGGCACGGTCACTTCTATAGTGCATTTTGCAGAATCTGGTGAAGGTCAGGTACGCGCGGCTGTGATCCCCGCAGCGGCGGCGAATTTGATGCCAAATGTCGTGAAAATATTGCACAAAGAAAACCCGAACATACGCGTTGATATTGATGACTTAACCAACGAGTCGGCAATCGCGGGTGTTCGTGCGGAAACCGTCGATATCGGCATCGTGAACGAATTGGTGCTATGGGGGAGTTCCAGTATAAGGCACTCCGTTATTCTAACAGACCGGATTGGATTGCTTTGTGCCCGCGACAGCGAGCTTGGCCGCAAGGTGAATTTATACTGGTCGGATGTGGCTAAAACCCGAATGATTTCGCACTTCTTGTGTAACAAAATTCAGGAGCCCGAGATCAGGAAAGCCGTCACCAGCGCGCGGTTGCATGTGATGAGCGCGCTATCGATTCAAGCCTTCGTCCGTGGCGGCGAATACGTGTCACCGATGCCCGAGCTTGGCGGCATTTCGTTGCCCTCGGATCTGGTGTTTCGCGTGCCGGAAGGCAACGAGTATTGGCGGAGTATTTATCTTATTTGGAACGATAACCGCAAACCAACACCGGCTACGGTCCGGTTTTGCAATGTAATGCGTCGCACCATCGCGGATATGGGAATGGCACCTAAATCAGATGTGGGTGATGTTTTCCCTTCTTGAGACTAACGGCTCCATAATTTTGGGGATTACGATTTTTTTACAAACTTTCACATTTATGGAACCAAATATGACTAACTCTGCTTATGACACTTTGCTTGACCACCTGAAAACCACCTCTGCATTGGATCAGATCGGGGGGCTGATTATGTGGGACCAAGAGGTGATGATGCCGCGCAAGGGTAATGCCCAGCGGGCCGAGCAGAATGCGGCACTGGAATCGGTTATTCATGCGCGCAACACGGATGATCGTATGCCCGAGTGGTTCGATTCCATTGACGTAGATACGCTGGATGTTGCGGGCAAGGTGAACGTGGCCGAGGCGAAGAAGACTTATGCGCGCTCTAGCAAGATCCCTGCGGATCTGGCGCGCGAGATTGCGCTGGTAACGTCCGCCTCGCAACAGGTTTGGGCAGATGCGCGGGCGGCGAATGACTTTGCGGCCTTCGCGCCGACGTTGGAAAAGGTTCTGGATTTGCGCCGACAAGAAGCGGCGTGTCTGGCCGATGGTGGCGATCTTTATGATGCGCTGTTGAACGATTACGAGCCGGGAATGAAGTCCGCGCCTCTGGCGGAACTGCTGGGGCGACTGCGGCCCGGCCTGACGGAATTGCGCGAGGCGATTGCCGATAAGGGCATGGATGTGCCGACCGTTCAGGGCGAATTTGGTGCAGATGTGCAGATGGCCGTTGCAAATCGTCTGGCAACGGCGTTTGAATATGATTGGAACGCTGGCCGGATTGATCTGGCGGTGCACCCGTTTAGTTCCGGCAGCAATAACGACTCGCGGATTACCACGCGGGTGGACCCCAAGAACGTGTTCAATTGTTTCTATTCGACGATTCACGAGGTTGGCCATTCGAAATACGAACAGGGCATGCCTGCGGAGCTGGCGATGCAACCGGCAGGGAAATACGCCTCCATGGGGGTGCATGAAAGCCAGTCGCGGATGCTGGAAAACCAGATCGGCCGCAGTCGTGCGTTCTGCGAGTGGATGTTTGGCGTCATGCGCGATGAAATGGGTGATTTCGGCCTGAAGGATGGCGAGGCGTTGTACCGTACCGTCAACCGTGTGCAAGCTGGTTTCATTCGGACCGAGGCGGACGAGCTGCATTATAACCTCCACATTCTGATGCGGTTCGAGCTGGAGCGCGCGTTGATCCGCAACGAACTGCAGGTCGCTGATCTTGAGGCCGCATGGAACGACAATTTCAAACGCGATTTTGGTGTCGAAGTACCGGACGCGGCGCACGGGGTGTTGCAGGATGTCCACTGGTCCGTGGGGCTGTTCGGGTATTTTCCAACCTATTCGCTGGGTAACATCTATGCGGGCGAATTATTCGCAAAGATGACCGAAGATATTCCGGCGCTTGATGAGTATTTTTGCAAAGGAGAAACGGGCGAGGCTTTGGCGTGGCTGGGTGAAAACATCCACCAAAAGGCGCGCCTTGCGTCACCCGAGCAAATTATCAAGGATGCTGTTGGTCATACGGCAACCGAGAAACCGTTGATGGCGTATCTGAATAAGAAGTTTACGGACCTTTACGACTTATAGGAGGCTACCATGAAACCGATCAAAGCAATGGCTGACGCGATGGGTATGGACGACGAAACCTGGCTGCGGCACGCCAATCCGTGGAGCGTCTGGACGCGGTTCATAATCCTGCCCTTGCTGGCACTGGCGATCTGGTCGAGGGTCTGGCTGGGGTGGTGGTCTTTGGCGTTGGTTTTGGTGTTGGCGGTGTGGACGCGGTATAATCCACGGGCGTTTCCGGCGCCGAAATCGACCAAATCATGGGGTTCTCGGGCTGTGATGGGCGAGCGGGTTTGGCTGGCGCGCAAGGTTACTCCGATTCCTGAACATCATGCGAGGGCGGCGATTATATTGACCAGCTTCTCGGCCACGGGGATGCCTTTTGTGATTTACGGCCTGTGGAAACTTGAGATTTGGCCAACCATACTCGGTATTGTTCTGATCATGGTTTTCAAGATGTGGTTTCTGGATCGTATCGTCTGGCTTTTTAACGATATGGCCAAGGAGCACCCTGAATATGCGGCATGGCTGCGATGAACGTTGCCTAGCGGCGATCAGGGTTGACGTGCCACAAGCTGCCGATTCATGATTTAGCGAAAAAACGAGAGATCAAATATGAGCAGCTCTGAATTTAGCATCGCCTTTGAGGGTAAAGTTTTTGACAATGGCGAGATTGCCGTTAACGACTTAGCGCCCGCGTTGTTAGCGCTTGGAGAAGTTGTTCAAGCTGCAAATAAAGTTGTAAATGGTGATCGCACAGAAGCCAGATTGACGATGCGGGCTACAGATCATGGAAGCTTTAGTGTGCTTCTTAATCTTGATGTCTCGATGGCTGGCGCAGTTTTAGATATGCTGGACGCTGTTGTTGATAGTCCTGACCGAGTAGTGGCAGCAAATCAACTACTGGAATTAATTCTGAATGGGGGGAAAATCGGCGGAACTATGGCTGTCGGCTTGTTTTTTGCAATTAAATTTATGCGGGGGAAAAAGCCAGATAAAGTAAGTTCCAATGACAATGGCACTACGACTATTACGGTCAATAGAACGTATATCACAGTTGATAACCGGACAATTTCGCTATTGGAGGATCTGCCGACTCGCCAAGCGGTGGAGGATTTTGCCAATAAGTCATTGGGCGTACAGGGTGTTGAAACCTTCCGAATTGGTCGAAAAGGTGCAGAAGACGAACTACAACTCAACTCAAACGACAGGGATTCGTTCCGAGTTCCCGAGCAATCGGACGAGGATGTGCTGGAAATTGAAAAAGAAAGAATTGTATTTTTGAAAATTGTGACATCATCGTTTCGTGGTGATTACAAATGGCGTTTTACGGACGGAGGCGAAAAACCGTTTACCGCGTCGATGGAAGACGCTGTATTTTTGAATAAAATTGACACCAACCAAATCGCATTCTCCAAAAACGATACGCTAAAATGCCGACTTCTTGAAACGCAAAGGCTGGGCGCCGGTGGGCTGACAAAAGAGATAACTGTAATTGAAGTGATGGAGCATATTGTCGGTGCAAAGCAGTTGCGGCTACTTTAGCCTTTATCTTGCCCCGCGCTCAATTCCCCTGTAAACGATGTTCATGAAAAAAGTTTTTGACATGGATGACCACACTCGCGCGCCGTGGCGTTTTCACGCCGAGGTGTTGAGGTTGGCTGCTGACGCCTGAGCTGCGCGCGCCCTGTCACTCGAAATACAATCAACACTTACGCGGGAGAAAACCATGACCGCCAAAACTCTATATGACAAAATCTGGGATGCCCATCTGATCACCGAAGACGCTGACGGCACGTCCCTTCTGTATATCGACCGCCATCTGGTTCACGAGGTGACCAGCCCGCAAGCCTTTGAGGGGCTGCGTACTGCGGGCCGCAAGGTACATGCGCCGGATAAAACCATCGCGGTTCCTGACCACAATGTGCCAACCACGCTTGATCGTGTTGATGGCGTCGTGAAGGATGAGCAATCCCGAATTCAGCTAGATGCGCTTGACAAGAACGCCAAGGATTTCGGGTTGCATTATTATCCGGTGAATGACGTGCGCCAAGGCGTTGTGCATATTATCGGGCCAGAGCAGGGCTGGACTTTGCCCGGCATGACCATCGTTTGCGGTGACAGTCACACAGCCACGCATGGTGCGTTCGGATCGCTGGCGCACGGGATTGGCACGTCCGAGGTTGAACACGTGCTGGCCACGCAAACCCTGATCCAGAACAAGTCGAAAAATATGAAGGTCGAGATCACCGGCAAGCTTTCTCCGGGTGTTACCGCCAAGGACATCACCATGACGGTGATCGGCCTGACCGGAACGGCTGGTGGCACTGGCTATGTGATCGAATACTGCGGCGAGGCGATCCGCGATCTGTCTATGGAGGGTCGCATGACCGTCTGCAACATGGCCATTGAGGGCGGCGCGCGCGCAGGCCTGATTGCGCCGGACGAAAAAACTTTCGCGTATGTGAAGGGTCGCCCGCAAGCGCCCAAGGGTGAAATGTGGGACATGGCGATGGATGCGTGGAAATCGCTGTTCACCGACGAGGACGCGCATTTCGACAAAGTTCTGACCATCAAAGGCGAAGATATTGCGCCTGCCGTGACGTGGGGCACCTCGCCCGAGGATGTTCTGCCGATCACCGGCATTGTGCCTAGCCCCGAGGATTTCGAGGGTGGCAAGGTCGACGCGGTTAAACGCTCGCTGAAATATATGGGCCTGACGCCTGGTATGAAGCTAACCGATATTCAGATTGATACCGTGTTTATCGGCTCCTGCACCAACGGCCGGATCGAGGATTTCCGCGCCGTGGCGAACATCGTGAAAGGCAAGAAGATCAAGGAAGGAATGCGGGCGATTGTCGTGCCGGGTTCCGGTTTGGTCCGTGCACAGGCCGAGGAAGAGGGCGTCGCCCAAATCCTGATCGACGCCGGTTTCGAGTGGCGTTTGGCGGGTTGCTCCATGTGTCTGGCGATGAACCCCGACAAACTAGAGCCGGGCGAGCGTTGCGCCGCCACAACCAACCGCAACTTCGAGGGACGTCAGGGTCGTGGCGGGCGCACACACCTTGTGTCCCCCGTGATGGCCGCCGCCGCAGCCTTGACCGGTCATCTGACCGATGTTCGCGATTTGTAAGGAGTTCGGAAAATGGAAAAATTCACTAAAGTAACCGGCGTTGCGGCACCTATGCCGCTGATTAATATCGACACGGATATGATTATTCCGAAACTGTTTTTGAAGACGATCAAGCGTTCCGGTCTCGGTAAAAACCTGTTTGACGAGATGCGTTTCAATGTGGATGGAAGTGAAATTCCTGACTTCATTTTGAACCAACCAGCCTACCGTAATTCGCAGATTATTGTTGCAGGTGATAACTTTGGCTGTGGTTCCTCACGTGAACATGCACCTTGGGCCTTGCTCGATTTCGGAATTCGTGTAGTAATATCCACAAGTTTTGCCGATATCTTTTTTAACAATTGTTTCAAAAATGGAATCCTGCCCATAATTTTACCGCAGGAAGATGTCGACAAATTGATGGATGACGCTGGCCGTGGGGCTAATGCAGTGGTAACGGTTGATTTAGAAAGTCAGGTTATTACTGGTCCTGACGGTGGTAAGATAGAGTTCACGGTAGACGCGTTCAAGAAGCATTGTTTGATGAACGGGCTGGATGATATTGGCTTGACCATGCAAAAATCAGATGCAATTGACGCGTTCGAGAAGCAGTACAGGGCGGCAACGCCCTGGGTTTGAAGTCAGGCCACGCGTTAGCGCGGCTACAACAGGAACGGGGCAGGCGTATATGCGCCTATTGGGGGCAATTTTCAGGGCACTTTGGGTCGTAGTCGTTGCTGCGATCCCGTCGCTCGTGCTTCCCTCTGCATCGCAGGGGGCGGTAGAGTTTGCGCTGGTCATTGGTGCCATCATCGGCATGTTCACGTTTTTCGAGTACGGTTCAAGCACGCCGGGCTTCGTCGATTTCCGCCATGCGCCGCCATATAATCGGTTCAGGGCCTTCACGATTGCTATGCAGGTTGTGACGATCACGCTGGTCTGTCGCGCGGTCGAGCTGGGGCTAAGTGACTCCGTTTTGGTGGGGTGGGCGCAACAAGGGGCGCAGGTGCTCGATTTCAAATACAGTCCGGTATCATTGGCGATAGACGCGATACTTTCAGATTCCCGTTTTTCCGATACGACCGCTATTTTGCTGGTTTACAGTATTACGACCAGCTTCATCGTCGGCGTCGGCCTTACATTTCTATTCGCCTTGATTTTGTGGGTTTTCGGATGGCCACGGGACCGCGAGAACTTTAACCTTTGGGCGAATTTGCCAACATTCCAACCCTCTGACGAGGGTTCTATACCCAAGCGCCTGCGTCGTGACGCGTATTTTAATATCGCCCTCGGGATCGTGTTAATCTATGCTTTACCATTACTCCCTACATATGGATTTGATTGGTTTACGGTCGATCTATTCGAGAATAATCAGGTAATGGTATGGGCGGCAACATTATGGGTGTTCATGGCAACCAGCCTTATTGCACGCGCATCAGCCATGCTGAAAATCGCACGGATATTGCAGCGCGCTCAGGGTTAAACTTAGGCCGGATTATTACGGTTCTGGTTTGCCTGCTTTTCTCCACAACTTTTAGTGTCGCCGAAACGGTTCGCGTGGCGACATTTAACGTCTCGTTAGGGCGTCGCGGGCCGGGGGTGCTGTTTAAGGCGATCATGTCTGGCAAGGATGCGCAGGTGTTGGCCGTGGTGGCGATTATCCAGCGGGTCCGTCCGGATATTCTGCTGCTGAACGAGTTTGATAGCGATTTTACCAACCTTGCTTTGGACGCGTTTCGCGAAGAGTTGGGTCGGGGCGTTGATGCCATCGGATATCCATATTTCTATGCCCCAATGGGGAACGAGGGGGTGCCCTCTTGGTTGGATCTCGACGGGGATGGTTCGCCGGGCGAGTGGGCCGATGCCTTCGGTTTCGGGCGGTTTCCGGGTAGTCAGGGGATGGCGTTGTTGTCGCGGTTTCCGATTGATACGCAGGCAGCTCGCAGTTTTTCTTCGCTGAAGTGGCGGGATTTGCCGGATGCCGTCTTGCCACTGAATGCCGAGGGTGGCGCGTATTTGACGGAAAACGTGGTGTCCGAATTTCGGTTATCATCGAAATCGCACTGGGATGTGCCCGTGGTTTTACCCAATGGGCGGCGGTTGAGCATTCTGGCCTCGCACCCCACGCCACCGGTTTTTGACGGGGTGGAGA
>ENA-OSCG01000127-OSCG01000127.1-marine-sediment-metagenome-genome-assembly--contig:-NODE-127-length-12444-cov-7.175317_pt1 | contig 12444 bp, 12 predicted proteins | sample MGYA00237880_ERZ529332 | MGnify/ENA primary metagenome ERZ529332 (study PRJEB26373, sample SAMN05710708) | marine sediment metagenome | biome: marine; feature: ocean trench; material: sediment... | reverse complement strand
AACATGAACACCTCTAACCCATATGAGGGGGCACGCAAACCCGGTACCGTCGGGCTGCCATTACCGGGCGTTGAGGTGAAAATCGTGGACGCGAGCGGCGCTAAGCTGGGCGCAGACCAGATCGGTTCGATTGAGGTGCGCGGCGATAATGTTTTCGCCGGATACTGGCAGATGCCAGAGAAAACGGCCGCAGAACTGCGCGCGGACGGCTGGTTTATCACCGGTGATCTTGGGGTGCGGGATTGCGATGGGTATATCACCATCGTCGGGCGCTCCAAGGATTTGATTATCTCGGGTGGTTTGAACGTCTACCCCAAAGAGGTCGAGGCGGTGATTGACGATCTGCCCGATGTGCTGGAAAGTGCCGTGATCGGCCTGCCGCACCCCGATTTTGGCGAGGCGGTCGTGGCGGTAGTTGTGGGGCGAAGTGCCGACTTGTCGGTTCGCGCGGTGGAGGCGGCGACGGCCAAAATGCTCGCAAAGTTCAAATGCCCTAAAGCGGTTTTGATCGTGGATGCCTTGCCGCGCAACACCATGGGGAAAGTCCAGAAAAAATCCCTACGCGAGGAATATGCAGGCCTATTCACCTGAAGCTGATATTAGCTCCAGCGGTTGTGCAGCCAGTACCACTGCCCCGGATTACGCCGTACTTGCGCGGCTAAACTGTCGTTGACGGCCTGTGTCATGGTAATGGCATCGGTGTGGGGAATGGGCTGCTCGAACACGATGTCCACGTCTAGCGAACCATTGCGCCGCGTTCCATAAACCGGAATCATGGGCAGCCCGTATTTCAAAGCAATGCTCGCCGCAGCGGTGGAAGTCAGGGCTGGTTGCCCCATGAAATCCAGCGATTCGCCTTTACCAAACCGCTGATCCAGCAGAATGGCCACCATGCCGCCCGCGCGCACATGTCTGAGCATATTCGCAGTGCCACGCCGCCCGCTGGGAAAGGCGGGTTTTCCGGCATGTTCAATCTGGGGCACAAAAATCCGGTCAAAATAATGGTTGCTGCTGGGGCGATAAATCGCGCCGACCTCCATCCCTTCGGATTTCAGATAATGCCGTGCGCTGTCCCACTGGCCGAAGTGCCCTGAGACAATGATCGCCCCCGTTCCCGCAGCCGCCGCATCACGCAAAACCTGTAGCCCGGGACCAGAAGCATGGCGCAATTCGGGGAATTTCCGGCTCGCATCATTGTTAAGGATTTCCACGAACGAGCGGCCAAAGTTGTGACCGACAGCCTTGGAGATTTCCCGAATTTCCGTAGATGCCATCTCGGGATAAATTGTATGTAAATTGCTCTCGATCCGCTGCCGCGAAGTTTTCACGTTTGCAATCAGAACGCCCAAAAATGCCCCGCCGTATCTGACACGTTGCTTAAACGGGAAAATCTTGAGGATGCCCAGAAATGCCCGTACCAGCGCATACTCGATAGCGTATCGAATTTTTTTGGAGCGCTTCTTGGGCATTCAAAATATCTCGTTCCTGTGGTTTTTATGAACCAATGAGCGGGCACAAAAAAGGCGGGCGTTCATGCCCGCCTTTGAATTCTGGGTGATTACTGCTGTTTAAGCGGGTTAATCATCATCACCATCTGGCGACCTTCCATTTTGGGCATCATATCGATTTTTCCAATCTCTGTGATGTCATCGGCCACGCGGCGCAACAATTTACGCCCCAGATCCTGATGCGCCATTTCACGGCCACGAAAACGCAGGGTGATCTTCACCTTGTCGCCGTTCTCAAGGAACTTGAACACATTGCGCATCTTCACATTGTAGTCGTGCGTATCAGTGTTCGGGCGGAATTTGACTTCCTTAACCTCGATGATTTTCTGCTTTTTGCGCGCTTCGGAATCACGTTTCTGCTGTTCGTATTTGAACTTGCCGAAATCCATGATTTTCACAACAGGCGGTTTTGCGTTTGGGGAAATTTCCACCAAATCGAGTCCAACCTCTTGCGCCATTTCCAACCCCGTCGCGGGGGAGACAACGCCTACATTTTCGCCGTCGGCGCCAATTAGTCGGATTTCTGCGGATGTAATGCGTTCATTAACGCGGGGTCCGGTGTCGCGCTGCGGTGGCGCGTTATGTGGTCTACGGGCTATGGCCTACAAGTCCTTTTGTCATTTTCAACAATCGATACGGGATTCCGCACCGGTATAAGGATAAGTGTATAATAATACGGCGCTCGTCAATAGTATCCGGTGAAATAACAGCGCTTTTGATGCAATTGCTGCAAGTTAGCCCCGATGCTGCATCTAAGAGCGCTGATATTCTTGCCCGCAAACTATCTTAATTAAATCGAAATTGTGCCACATTTGAATGCGATTATAAATTAATGCAATCTTCATCCTGTTTATGTGATATTATTCGCTAACGTGCCCAGCGATTCTTTGGGCGCGTGGTGTAGTGTAACGTAACGTGACAAGTATCGGGCTTAAGTATGGTTTTTGAAATGAAAACGACCCTGGGCTTGATAAGCTTTGTGGTCATAGCCCTCCTCGTTTATCCAATGATAGTTTCAACACAGTGGAGCGAGCTGGAATTTAACGCACCTCGATCAGAAGTCGCCGCGCCCTCCGCGCCGCTGGATTGGCGCGCGTTGATATCGGATTAATAAAACGGCCGGCAATGACCCGGCCCTTTTATTTATACCAACATGCTCAGCGGTTCTTCCAGATACCCCGCGATGGCGGCAAGGAATGTTGCTCCAAGCGCGCCGTCGATTACACGGTGGTCTACCGATAGTGTCACGGACATGACAGTAGCGATTCCCAGTTCTCCGTCGGCGTTAACCACAGGTTTCTTGGTGCCAGCCCCTACAGCCAAAATAGAGGCTTGAGGCGGGTTAATAACCGCATCGAAATTATCAATGCCCATCATCCCGAGGTTCGAAATGGCAAAACTACCGCCTTGATATTCATGAGGCATCAATTTTCGATCCCGCGCACGGGCGGCGAGGTCTTTCATCTCGGCGGACAATGCTGACAAGGTTTTGAGGTGGCTATCGCGTAAAACCGGCGTAAACAAGCCGCCTTTGATGGCCACAGCCACGGCCACATCGGAGGGTGCAAGTTTCAAAATCCGGTCACCCGCCCAGACAGCGTTGCAATCGGGTACATCTTGCAGGGCCAGCGCAGAGGCTTTGATTATGAAATCATTCACCGAAATCTTAATGCCTTTGGATTCCAGCGTCTTGTTCAGCCTTGAACGGAATTCCAGCAAGGCATCCAGTCGAATATCACGGCGCAGGTAAAAATGCGGCACGGTCTGTTTGGCTTCCGTCAGGCGGGCTGCAATGATTTTGCGCATCCCGTCGAGCTTGACTTCCTCGTATTCCCGATCCGCATACATTTTCTTGACGGTTTCCGCGTCTGCACCTTGAGGCATCGAGGGGGCCTCGCTGGCGCTCGGCGGTTGCATTGCTGTTGCAGCGGTTGCGGTTGCATTTTCCACGTCTGCTTTGACGATGCGACCTTTGGGGCCGGAACCTGTGATATTGGCTAGGTCCAAACCTTTGTCTGCCGCAATGCGACGGGCGAGGGGGGAGGCGAATACGCGGGTACCATCGTTGGTTGCCGGTGCCTTAGGTGCCGGAGCCTGAGTGGCGACAGGCGCAACTTCGGCAGCGACGACTTCTTCGGTTACGGCCGCAGCAGGCGTTGCGGTTGGCGTATCAGAGATCGCCGAGGCATCCTCGCCATCCTCAAGAAGAATCGCGATCACGGCGTTAACTTTCACGCCTTCTGTGCCTTCGGGCACAACGATTTTACCGATCACGCCCTCGTCCACAGCCTCGAATTCCATCGTGGCTTTGTCCGTCTCGATCTCGGCCATGACATCGCCGGATTGCACCGTATCGCCTTCCTTAACCAGCCATTTGGCCAGCGTGCCTTCTTCCATTGTCGGGGAAAGCGCGGGCATCGTTATGTTGATAGGCATGTCTGCTCTCCTTAACGGTAAGTTACTGATTTAACGGCGGCAATCACTTCGTCCGTCGTGATCAGGGCCAGTTTTTCGAGGTTGGCGGCATACGGCATCGGCACGTCTTTGCCTGTGCAATTGATGACCGGAGCGTCAAGATAATCAAACGCCTGTTCCATCAGAACCGCCGAGATATGGTTGCCAATCGAGGCCACAGGGAACCCTCCTTCGACCGTCACACAACGGTTGGTTTTCTTCACCGATTTGATGATCGCTTCCGTATCCATCGGGCGCAAAGTCCGCAGGTCGATGACCTCGGCGGAAATGCCTTCTTCGGCCAGCTTGTCGGCGGCCTCAAGCGCATATTGCATACCGATGCTGAAACTGACGATGGTCACATCCGTGCCTTCGCGCCAGATTTTGGCCTTGCCGATGGGGACGGTATAATCGTCGATCTCGGGCACATCGAAACTGCGGCCGTAAAGCATCTCGTTTTCGAGGAACACCACGGGGTTCTGGTCGCGAATAGCGGATTTCAACAGGCCCTTGGCATCTGCGGCAGAGTAAGGGGACAAAACTTTAAGCCCCGGAATTTGTGCATACCACGCCGAGAAATCATGGCTGTGCTGCGCTGCAACCCTTGCTGCCGCCCCATTTGCACCGCGAAAAACGATAGGGCAGTTCAGCTGGCCGCCGGACATATACAATGTCTTGGCGGCCGAGTTGATGATGTGATCCATCGCTTGCAGGGCGAAGTTGAAGGTCATGAATTCGACAATCGGGTTCAGACCGGCAAAAGCGGCACCAACGGCGAGGCCGGTAAAACCATGCTCGGTAATCGGTGTGTCGATCACGCGTTTCGCGCCGAATTCGTCCAGCATACCTTGGGAAATTTTATACGCGCCCTGATATTCGGCAACTTCTTCGCCCATCAGGAATACGTTTTCGTTGGCGCGCATTTCTTCGGACATCGCTTCGCGCAACGCCTCGCGCACGGTCATGGATTTGAACGTTGTGCCTTCGGGCAGGTCATCCTCAACCGGAATAACCACGGCGACGGGGGGGGCGGCAACCGCCGGAATTGGGGCAGGGGCTTTTGTCGGCGTTTCCACCACCGGAGCCGTCACTTCAATCGCCGACGCATCTTCGCCATCTTCAAGCAGAACCGCGATCACGGCGTTAACCTTTACGCCCTCTGTCCCTTCAGGAACCACCAGTTGCCCGATCACACCTTCCTCGACCGCTTCGAATTCCATCGTTGCTTTGTCGGTTTCGATCTCGGCCAGAATATCGCCAGAGGATACAGTGTCGCCGACGGAAACCAGCCATTTGGCCAGCGTGCCTTCTTCCATAGTTGGCGACAGCGCGGGCATTAGAATTTGAATTGCCATTTTGTTAATTCCTCACACGTATATATCTGTCCAAAGCTCGGAAAGATCCGGCTCTGGGCTGTCGGTGGCAAACTGGGCGGCCTCGGAAACCACCGCTTTGATTTCTTTGTCGATGGCTTTCAGCGTATCTTCATCGGCATGGCCACCCGTAAGCAGCATCTCGCGGACGTGGTCGATCGGGTCGCGTTCTTCTTTGATCTTCTGGACCTCTTCGCGGGTGCGATATTTCGCCGGATCAGACATGGAATGCCCGCGATAGCGATAGGTGTTCATCTCAAGGATATACGGCCCTTTGCCAGCCCGACAATGCGCGGTGGCCTTAGCACCAGCCGCCCTTACGGCCAGCACATCCATGCCGTCAACTTCCTCGCCCGGAATGCCAAACGCCACGCCGCGTGTGTGGATCGCAGGGGTGGAAGACGAGCGTTCCTGGCTGGTACCCATGGCATAATGGTTGTTTTCAATCACAAACACGACCGGTAACTGCCAAAGCGAGGCCATGTTGAATGTCTCGTAAACCTGCCCCTGATTCGATGCACCATCACCGAAATACGCAAAGCTTACGTTGTCATTGCCGCGATACTTGTTGGCAAACGCCAAGCCCGCGCCAATCGGAACCTGTGCGGCCACAATGCCGTTGCCACCATAGAAATTCTTCTCCTTGGAGAACATATGCATGGAGCCGCCCTTGCCGCCGGAATATCCGTCTTTGCGGCCAGTCAGCTCGGCCATAACGCCTTTGGGGTCCATGCCGCAGGCCAGCATATGGCCGTGATCGCGGTACGAGGTCACGCGCTGGTCGCCCTCTTTTGTGCCCGCCTCAAGGCCGACAACGATTGCTTCCTGTCCGATATATAGGTGGCAGAAGCCGCCGATCAGGCCCATGCCATATAATTGGCCGGCCTTTTCCTCGAATCTACGGATCATCAGCATTTCGCGATAATAGTGCAAAAGCTCTTTTTTCGAGACGTTTGGCTTCTTGGCTGCCATGTATATTCTCCCACTCAGGATGAAGGTAGTTTAATATTGAACTACATTATATCCCAGCGAAACACAAAAAAACAGCCCCATTTTTAGCAATGGAGATTTACGTGCATTATAAAGTGGAAAACCCTAGCGGATAACGATTTCGTCGCCGCGCGCCAGCCCCAAAACCTTACGGGCCTGCTCGTCCAGAAGATCAAGGTCGAGGTACTCATTCGACAAACGCCGCGTGCGGTTTTTAAGCTTTTTGTGGTTGTCGGCTAAAACCTCAAGCTCTGCCAACAGGCGGCTTTCTTGCGCTTGGACCTGAAACATGCGGAACATGCCGTATTCGCCTTGCAGGGCGGCGAATGTAAAAAACGCGACACCGGCAATTATTCCGAGCGAGGCCAGAATGCCGGTAAAACCGTTTTTGAGTGATAGCTGTTCCATTGTTCCCTGCTTTGATTGTGCGCTTGCTACGCATCTAACCGAATCATGCCACAAGTGATTCGCAAAGGGAATCCCTAAAGTGGAAAACATTGCATTGTAGGCGGGGTGTTGCCGGAAAGACTCAGTGCCGTTTGAGGGGTTAAAACTTGTGCCAGAAGGCCAGCCAGCTGCTGGCGCGGGCGACTTGTTTGCCAAGAAAAACCAGAATCCCCCATTCAAAATAGAAAATATCGGCCGCAATTACGCAGACGATGATCAAGGCAAACCAGAAGGCTGTTTTGTTATCCATGGTGCATACTGGCCCGTTTTATGGGAACGGACCAGCCTTGTTTGCGGCTATGGTGAATTAAGCCAACAGCGCTTCGACTTTGGCAACGACGTTTTCGGCTGTGATGCCAAAATGCGCATAAAGATCGGCGATCGGGGCGGAGGCGCCGAACCCTTCCATGCCAACGAAATCGGCCTTTTTCGAATTGCCACGCTCGCCCGTTAACCATTTGTCCCAGCCGAAGCGCGCCGCCGCCTCGATCCCGACGCGCACCGCGCCCGCAGGTAGGACACGCTTGCGATACTTCTCGTCCTGCGCCTCGAACAGCTCCCAACATGGCATGGAGACCACGCGCGTGCCGATGCCCTTACCCTCCAGAATTTCCTGCGCAGCAAGCGCGATTTCCACTTCGGAACCCGTCGCCAGCAAAATCGCCTGACGTTTGTTTTCCGCGTCCTTCAGAACATACGCCCCCTGCGCGGTCAGGTTCTTGTTGGTGTGCTTGGTGCGAACCGTCGACAAGCCTTGGCGGGTCAATGCCAGCACTGAAGGCGTGTTTTCGGACGACAATGCCAATTCCCAGGCCTCTGCCGTTTCAACCGTATCAGCCGGACGAAAGACGTTAATGTTTGGCATGGCGCGCATCATCGCCAGATGCTCGATTGGTTGGTGCGTCGGGCCGTCTTCGCCCAAGCCAATGGAATCGTGGGTCAAAACGTAAACCACCCGAACCCCCATCAGCGCCGACAAACGCATAGCACCCTTGGCGTAATCGGAAAACACCATGAACGTCCCGCCGTAAGGGGCGCAACCGCCATGAAGGGCCATGCCGTTCATGGCCGCCGCCATACCATGCTCGCGAATGCCATAATAAACGTAACGCCCGCCACGATTATCCGCATCGAACATGCCCATATCAGCCGTTATCGTATTATTGGACCCCGTCAAATCAGCCGAGCCACCGATCGTTTCCTGCATCACCGGATTGATCGCCGCCAAAGTCATTTCGCTGGATTTACGGGTCGCCATTTTCGGCAATTCCGCCGTGATCTGCTTTTTCAACGCCCTGACCACAGAACCCAGACGTTTGGGGGCAACATTTGCCACAACGCGGTCAAACTCGTCCTGTTTACGTTCGGAAATCGAGGCCTTGCGCTCGGCCCATGCCGCATGATCCGCCGCGCCGCGTGCCCCGATGGCTTCCCATGCCGCTTTAATGTCTTTCGGGATTTTGAACGGGCCGCTTTTCCAGCCATAGGCCTTGCGAACCAGCGCGATTTCCGCATCCCCAAGCGGCGCACCATGCGCCCCCGCCGTGTCCTGCTTGGCCGGTGATCCAAAACCGATATGGGTTTTACACGCAATAAGCGAAGGCCGCGGGCTTTGTTTGGCCTGCGTGATCGCCTTGTCGATTGCATCCGGATCATGCCCGTCACAGGCAAATACAGACCAACCCGACGCCGCAAAGCGGTTCATCTGGTCGGTTATGTCGGAAAGCTCTACCTTGCCATCAATGGAAATTCCGTTGTCATCCCAAAGCACAATAAGTTTGCCAAGCCGCTGTTTGCCAGCCAGACCGATGGCCTCGTGGCTGATCCCCTCCATCAGGCAACCATCGCCTGCAATCACGTATGTGTAGTGGTCAACGATCTTTTTGCCATAGCGCGCCGCCATGGATTGTTCGGCCATCGCCATGCCAACCGCCGTCCCGAGCCCTTGGCCCAAAGGACCGGTGGTACATTCAATCCCCTCGGCATGGCCATATTCCGGATGCCCCGCCGTTTTCGCGCCCATCTGGCGGAAATTGGCGATCTCTTCTATCGTCATATCCTTGTACCCTGTCAGGTGCAGCAGCCCGTAAAGCAACATCGATCCATGCCCTGCCGACAGCACAAAGCGGTCCCGATCCGGCCAACGTGGTGCCGAGGCATCAAACTTCATGTGCTTCTCAAACAGAACCGTTGCGACATCGGCCATACCCATCGGCATTCCCGGATGACCGGATTTCGCGGCCTGTACGGCATCAATTGCCAGCATCCGCAACGCGGCGGCTTTGTTCCAATGCTCGGGGTGCTGTTTGCGGAGGTCTACAATGTTCACGGCGATATCCTTTGAAAATAGGTTCCCCGTGTTGATATCAGCCCCGCCAAGCGGGTCAAGCATGCAGGCATGTCAAAAGAGCGGTAAAACGCGCGAAATGTGGTTATAGTCCACCAATCGATATCGAAATGCGATTCGCAGGCAAACTGATCCGCGCGGGAAGAACAGAAATGAACGAATTGAAGACTTTGGAAGATCGTCTTAAATCAGCGACAGACCGGATATCGGCGGCATTAAGTGCCCGGGATACCCAAAATGGCGCGCTGGTTGCTGAACAAGAAGTTAACGCGAAATTGCGAACCCAGTTGAACGAACTGCGGGCCCAGCGAGAGAGTGATCTGGCAGAGGTTAACAAATTAATCGAACAGTTGAACCCGTTGATGGAAGGGAATGCCAATGCCTGAAGTTAACATAACCATCGGCAACAGAAATTTCGCGCTGGCCTGTAACGAGGGCGAAGAACCGCATCTGGAGGCTGCCGCCAAGCTGCTGAGTGCCGAGGCCGAAACCCTTCAGGCCCAGATTGGCCGCGTTCCCGAGGCACGGATGCTATTGATGTCGGGCCTTATGCTGGCCGACAAAATCAAAGAACTGGAATGGGAAACCCGCGCCTCGACTGATCGAATTAAAGATCTGGAAGGCCAGCTTCGCGCGGCCGAAGTGCGGACATCCGCATTAGCCTCCGTTGCGCCCAAAGCCTTCCCGAACGAGGACGTCTTGCTGCGTTCCTACGAGGATGCGGTTTTACGGGTCGAAGAACTGGCCAACGAGGTCGAGGCCAAATAAAAAGCCCCGCCGCGAAGGGCAGGGCTTGATACATACGTTTAGAAAAGCTTAACCGTTAGCTTCGCGGATTTTGTCGGCAGCTTCTTTGTTGAAAGTGATGTCGTTGTCGGCCAGCAATGTGTCCAGCTCGCCGGAAATTGTCATCTCGACGATGATGTCACACCCGCCAACGAACTCGCCTGCGACGTAAAGCTGCGGGATGGTCGGCCAATCCGAAAATTCCTTAATGCCTTGGCGAATGCCTTCATCGGCTAGCACGTCAACGCCTTTGAACTCGATGTCCATATAGTTCAGGATTCCGGCAACCTTGCTGGAAAATCCGCACTGTGGAGATTGCGGAGTGCCTTTCATATACAAAACAACACTGTTGTCTGTGATGTCAGTTTTGATTGTGTCTGCTGCGTTTGTCATTGTCTTTTATCCTTGATTTACTTTCGATATATCGTGTTTTTTCGCTCTAGATTGGTGTTTAGCCTCTCGGCCATCCGCACCACATCCATGTCGATTGCTTCCATTCCCAAGGGCGGTTTACTGTCTTGCCCATCGCTACTTTCCTTGCCCAGTGTGCTCGCCAGCGTTGCCGGCGCTTTATCTCGTTTAAGCCAAGACTCGATCAGAACCGCTGCGATCAGCAATCCCACAACACCGAGAACTATGAGCTTCCAGATTTCCACTTATACAGGGGCTTTCGTTGTTAACGCCAGCGCATGCAGTTCGCCGTGCGCTCCGTCCATTTTACCCTTGAGGGCAGCATAGACCAACTGGTGTTGCTTTACGCGGTTCAACCCTTTGAATTCGCTGGCGATAACCGTCGCGGCATAATGGTTGCCATCACCTGCCAGATCCTCGATCTCGACCTTGGCGGTTGGAAATGCCTCTTGGATGAGGGCCTCGATAGTGTGTGCTTCAATAGCCATATGCGCAATCTCCCGTTTATTGTTGGCCTGAATTTAAGCCTGCCACGGGACAGACGCAAGGGGTGCGACGTTATTGATTTGTTAGAGGTTCGGGTGTATAACGAGGGAAGTCTGTAGTTGGTTTCACAGAAATCACCTTAAAGTGAGGCCCGCAGCTGTAACTGCGGGCCTCGGCTTTATTGGACTATTGTCCGAGATAGAGCCTTATGATCGCAACCATCAAGCCAAAAGCCATCAGAATCACGACCAGAAGTCTGTAATTATTTGGATTCACATACATCACCTCCTTTCGCCGCGAAGTGTCGCGACGCACAAAAGGTAATACGGAAAAGTTTACAAAAACTTTAGACGACGACTTTTATCAAGCCCGTATCGAAAACTTCCCGAATAGATTTAAGCGGGATAATATCTGCGCCAAGCGTCAATGCATCACCACCAACCGAGCCTATTTTAGCCGCCGGAACACCGTTTTCCGCAAATAGTGCAACCAGCGCATCCGCTTTCGCCGCAGTGCAAGCAACCAGATAGCGCGCCTGATCCTCGCCAAAGAACCAGCCGGCACCTTCGCCAGTCAGCGTGACGCCAAGATCGGCAGCCAGTGCCATATCCGCCGCCGCAATGGCCAAACCACCGTCGCTAAGATCATGCGCGGCACTAACCAGCCCCGCTGCTTTGGCTGCCCGCAGCGCATCGCCAGCTTTACGTTCGGCGACCAGATCAACGTGCGGCGCATCACCGTCTTCGCGGCCAAACACTTCGACCAGCAACGCTGATTGGCCCAGATGGCCTTGCGTTTCCCCGATCAGGATCAGCGCGTCACCATCATTGGGCGCGATGCGGATCAGCTCGTCCAGCGATTGCATGATCCCGACGGCCCCGATGGTTGGCGTTGGTAAAATCGCTGACCCGTCGGTTTCGTTATAAAGGCTGACATTGCCTGAAACGATGGGCATATCGAACGCCAAAACCGCCTCGGCGATGCCCTTGATGCAGCCCACAAACTGGCCCATGATTTCAGGTTTTTCAGGGTTGCCAAAATTCAAATTATCCGTCGTCGCCAAAGGTGTCGCACCCGTTGCACACAGGTTGCGATAGGCCTCGGCGACGGCCTGCTTGCCGCCCTCATACGGGTTGGCCATGCAATATCGCGGGGTCACATCGGAGGTAAACGCTAGCGCTTTGGGCGTGCCATGCACCCGCACAACCCCCGCATCCGAGCCAGGGCGCACAACCGTATCCGCGCCAACCATATGGTCATACTGCTGCCACACCCACGCGCGGGAGGAGTAGTTCGCCGACCCCATGATAGCCAGAAAAGCCTTGGTAACATCCACTTCGGGGAGCTTGGCAAGTTTCGCCGCGGCCGGTGTTTCCACCCACGGACGGTCGTATTCCGGTGCCTCGCCCGACAGCGCTTTAAGCGGCAGATCGGCCATTATTTCGCCGTTAAGACGGATAAGGAACCTGTCTTCGGCAATCGTCTCGCCCACAATCGCGAAATCGAGGTCCCACTTGTCGAACACCGCCTTGGCAACGTCTTCCTTATCCGGATTAAGCACCATCAACATGCGTTCCTGACTTTCCGAGAGCATCATCTCGTAGGCCGTCATATTGTCTTCACGCACCGGGACTTTTTCTAG
>ENA-OSCG01000126-OSCG01000126.1-marine-sediment-metagenome-genome-assembly--contig:-NODE-126-length-12576-cov-5.128744_pt1 | contig 12576 bp, 18 predicted proteins | sample MGYA00237880_ERZ529332 | MGnify/ENA primary metagenome ERZ529332 (study PRJEB26373, sample SAMN05710708) | marine sediment metagenome | biome: marine; feature: ocean trench; material: sediment... | reverse complement strand
CAGTTTTCAGAATAACAGGCAATTTCATTTCATCAAAAAGTATTGTTGAAAGCTGTTGAGGCGAATTCAGATTAAACTCTCTACCTGTAATTCTATAGATTTCTGATAATAATTTTTCAGCTTTAATATCATAAGCCAAAATTAGGTCAGACACATAAGGCCAATCTATCTTAATGCCTAATAATTCTGACTCTATATAGGCTTTAGAAAGAGGCATATACAGACTAAAGAATAGCTTTTTCAATTTACCCTTTAACTCAGGGAGCAAAACCTTTGCTAATCTGAAAGTACTTTCACAATCCATAGCGCAGTATCTACCTAATATATCTAAAGATACAGAAGAAAAAATATTATCATCTCTATCCTTAATACTCATAGCAGTTCTTAATTCTCCATCATAATTTTTCATCTCCGGAAAATAGAAGCCCGCTAGTTCTTTTAGCCCATGCTTTTTGTTTTCATCTAATATATAGTGGAGTAACATTGTATCTATCCAAAAGTTTTTAACCTGTATATCCCAATGATATTGTATAAACTTTATATCAAATTTGCCATTATGCGCTATCTTTTTTGGCTTGGGGTCATCCATAATATATTTTAATGAATCTTCAACTTGGGTTTGATACTGTCCCCAAAAATATTCTCCATCAACTATAAGGGGTACATAATAAGCCTCACCTTGTTTAGCACAAAATCCTATCCCCAAGATCTGGTCCTTATGAAATTCTAGCCCTGTTGTTTCAATATCAAAAGCGAAAGCTTTAGCTGACCTCATAGTCTTTTCTAAAATTTCTAAATCATCTAATTCTTCTAAAATGTAATAGTCTCCCTGCGGTTTATCAATTTGAGTTTTACCATCAATTACATCTTTAAGAGTATTTAAATCTCTTTCGAATTCAACTAAATATTGAGGCGACCTTAGAATATAAGCGGGATGAAAAATGGGGAGTACCGGCCCATAGGCAGTCTCAGTAACAATTCCTCTATTAACAGTAATACCTCCTTTGATTTTCATCCTTTGCATAGCAGTAGCTCCTAATGCTGCTATATATTTAGGTTTTATATGATTTATAATGGCCTCTAGATTATCAGAACAATATCTAATTTCAGTGGAGGTGGGCTTTCTATCTTTAATGCGTTTAGATATTGGATCTTCAGCTTCGGGTCTACAACAAACTACATTACAAACGGCAAAATTAGTAATTCCAATTTCTTTTAGCTTTTTTTGTAATAATTTACCCGCTCTTCCTTGGAACGCTTTGCCTGTAAGTTTTTCATTTTTTCCTGGTGCTTCTCCGATAAACAATACATCTGGATTAGATAGGTTCCCCCAATAATTATGAGGATTATGAGTATCATGATTATATAGTGTACAAACGTCACAATTACTCTGAGGTAAATTTATTATATTTTGCTCTTTTGTAGTCTTTGTCAAACTCTGTTCCTTTAAAAATTTCTCTTTCTTTATAAAGTCTATATATATCTAGTCTTAGGGCATGAATTTCATCTCTAGTTACTTTCAACCATCTTCTTAATCTTATTCCAGCTCTTTTATTCCCCTTCTTATAAAATTTAAGTAAATCCTTTTGATTATTTTCAAGTTCCTCTAACCATTTGTCAATCTCAACTTTAGATTCTTCTAAAGATTGTTTTATTTCATCATAATTATACATCTCTTAAGTCCTCTAGACACCAGGGATTTACCCCAATTTCCTTTCTTAAATTATTAAACTCCCCAAAATCATTTCCATATCTTTCCCAGTATACAATCTGTTGTACTCCGGCTGCAGTTAGAATTTTATAGCAGTGTATACAAGCTTGATGAGTAATATAAGCAATCAAGCTATTGTACCTCATTTCTAAATTAAGTACGGCAGCTACCTCGGCATGGAGAGTCCTAATACAATGGTCGTCAATTATTACACACCCTGTCATTTCACAATGAGGTGAACCAGGATGACTACTATTATAACCAGTAGCTTTGATTCTATTATCTAATCCCACTAATACACATCCAACCTGGGCTCTAGGGCACGTACCCCTTTGAGCAGCTAACTTAGCTATCTCCATGAAATATTTGTGTCTATGTAGTCTTTTCTTTGCCATGTATTTTATCTATATATTCTTTTTTTGGGTCTGAGGGCTCTTTTTGATAAGATACAGCATCTCCCACATATTTACCGGTTTCAATATCAACCCCTGCATCATCTACAATCCTGGGGAAAGAAACACTAATTTCGTTCAAAACTTTTAAAAGGTTTATCCGTATTGATTCCCGCCTCTCTTTCTTGTCCACTCTAGATGGTACGGCTTTTAGTAGGTAATCAACTTCTTCTTTGGATGTGAACCTTAAAACTTTAATAGTTAATACTTCTGGCCCCGTTTTCTTTTTTTCCATTTTTAATTCCCATTTTAATTTTGTTAATCTTTTTAACCCACTGCTCTATTTTGGTCAAATACTTTATGTCCCCCGTCTCTCTTAGTTTAATCTTGAAATTGGAAACATCTTTACTTAAAAAAGATAGATAGGTTTTAGTTAAAAGGTCATGAGAGTATTTAGCTAAATCTTTTACATGTTCTAACATATATAATCTTGTAGCATATTTGGGATTGTCAGCTAATTCTTGAACTAATCCCTCTCCCGCCTTTTGGATCTGTGATACTGTCTGTTCCCCTAACTTTTTTATTAAATAACTATCTAATTTAATGGCCCCTTTATCATAAGCTGAAAGCAAGACTAATTCTTCATTTAATTTTAATTTTAAATCTTGAGAGATAATTATTTCACTACTTAAAGGGGCTCTTTTAAATTCCTTTAACCAGTGGTCTAAATATTTTTCATCAAAGCTTGATAATTCACTTAGTTCTCTAATAGCATAGCTCAGTTTAATCTTATTATAGCAAGAAGCTAGTCTTTTAAGAGCTCCCTCTACCCCCTCCCGTTCAAAAGCAAAACTAACCATAGAATAACTATATTTAGAATTTAATTTTTCCCAGTTAAATCTGTGTTGATATTTAGCAGCCTCATCGGGATCTTTCCCTTCTAAATAAATAATATTCAGGTCTATTCCTCTTTGAGCTAATAATTCAGCTATTCTTAAAGAAGCTTTAGCTCCTGCCGAATCCCCATCACTAAAAATAGTAGCCCGTTTTATTGATTTACTTAAAATACCAGCAGCCTGGCTACCAAAGTAACTCCCCGATACCGCCACTACATTTTGTACACCCCGTTGGTACAATTGTAGTACATCAAACTGGCCCTCTACTATTACTACTTCTTTAGATTGAATAATATACTTTCTATTGAAATTCCAACCATATAAAAGACTCTGTTTTTTAAACCAGTCTGAATCTCTACTATTTAAATATTTAGGGGTCTTTTTGGCAATTCCTAAGGTTCTACCAGTAAATCCCACAATCTTATCCCTATCATAAAAGGGAAATATTATTCTATTTTTAAAGTAATCTCTAAAGTGGCCCGCGTCAGTTTTTAAAATCAAACCGGCTTGCCTTAATACATTTTTATTTAAGTTCTGGTCGGTTAACCAAGTCCAAGAATTAGGACTATATCCTATATTAAATCTTTTAGCCGTTTCCTGAGTAATCCTTCTTTCTCTTAAATTAAGACGGGCTCTTTCAGATAATTCGTTTTTAGTGAATAGAATATCTCGATATAGATGAGATACTATTTCGTTAATTTCAAAAATAGCTTCAAACCCCTTTTTTTCTTCAGCGGGGGCTAAGTCTGGTCTACCAATAAGTTTAGCTAATTGAACTAAAGCCTGATAATAGGGTATATCCTCATAATTTTGAATAAAATTAGCAGCATTACCGCCCTTACCACAGCCGGCTCCAAAACATTTGAAAATCCCTAATTTAGGAGAAACTGAAAGAGAGGGATCACTATCCGTATGAAATGGACATTTAGACCTGTAATTATCTCCCGCTTTTTCTAAAGGTAAATATTGTTTAATAACATCTACAATATCAACCCTAGCTAATATTTCTCGGGCGGGTTTACCTAAATAACTCATTCTTCTAATTTCATTAGGGGGCCTCTTGACCAAAGTATTCATAATTCTTTTTAATATAATTATCCCATTCTTCTGGTACTTCATCATCTGCATAAATGGCCTCAACAGGACATTCAGGTTCGCAGGCTGCACAATCAATACATTCCTCCGGATCTATATATAATTGTAATCCATCAGGATTAAATCCATCTTTATGTACTTCTGCCCCCATCCCCTCTTTATCAAAAGGACCATGAATACAATCTACTGGACATACATCTACACAAGCTGTATCACAAGTTCCTACACAAGGCTCTACTATAATGAATGTCATTCTTCTAATTTATGTTTAATATAGTAGCAAAGGGCTGTACTAACTTGAGGAACTATAGATTTTCCAACTTGGTCCAATCGATTAGTCTCGGTTCCATGAAATACGAAATGATCTGGAAATCCCATTAATCTAGCACACTCTCTTACAGTTAAGACTCTTGATTCATAAGGGTGAACAAATCTAGAACAATGGCTAGCTACTACTCCCGAGGGTTTATCGGGATGGAGTCTTTTATTGTTTTGTGTACCATAATAAGACTCTTCAAATTGTAGCCTTCTAAAGCCGTCTATACGTTTTTGAGTATGTCTGGGTTTTGTTTGATTTGGTTTACCCTTTATATTGTAAAAAGCTGCCTCCACTGTTGATCCAATAGACCAACGGTTATATGTATAGTCGTAAGAGGTTCTCAATAACTTCTTTAAATCAAAGTCGGGCATAAAACTTTTGCATCCAATAATAAAAACTCTTCTTCGGTTCTGAGGAACACCAAAATCTACAGCATTTAATTTTATAGTTTGAATATTATAATCCTCCATAATTAATACTGAATCGGAGCTCCCAGAAAATCTTAAAGCATTACCTTCAAACCAAAAAGTTCTTAAAACATTTGGAACATTTTCTAAAATAAAATTATCCGGTTTTGTCTTTAATATGTATCTTAAGAATTTAAAATAATCAAATTTATCTAATCCATATTCATGAAGTCTTCCTCTATCCCTTCTCTTGGTGCCCAAATTACTAAATTGCTTACAATTTGGGCTACCAATGAGAAGGGTCTCCCGCGTGGAAGGGGTCTTTTCCAGAGACCTATAGTAAGGTACACCTGGAAAGTTGTGTTTAAAGGTTTGGCTATTAAAAAACTCTCGGGGTTCTACATTAAATGCTAAATCAAATCCAGCTCTTTTAGCTCCAAATAAGGCTCCGCCGATACCTCCATATATGGTTCCAGCTGTTACTTTTTGTTCCATTTATTTGCATCCTTTATCAATATGCCTTTTTCTGTACTAAAACAATGTAGTGACCCTATCCACATGTACAGATTTCCCAATTCAAAATAATATTTAAGCTGGTCCCTAACCCATTGAGCTAATCGTACAGTTAGGTAGATATCATTATGGAAATGTCTCCTGATATCACAGCTTCTAATATGGTAAGTAATATTAAGCTTCATTTGTCTAATTAAAAAATGGTAACCTAAAGAGCAGGGGACCCTTTCCCCTCTTTCTACCTGATCTTCTGGATGCCATACTGCAAAGTAGGCTTGACGAGTTAGCGGGTTTTTATTCAACCTTTCAACTAAGTTTTTTAGGTTTCCATAATTATAACGTATTCCTTTAAGGCCCGGAGGTGGCCAATACCTTTCCATATAAGTATGGCTGAATAGTTTATCTTCATCCTCACCGCCCCTGAATCTTTTATTATCCTTATTGTGAGCATAATAAGGCCAATTTTTATATTGTTGACCTGGGTTTAATGGTTCCCCACTTATTCTTTCTTGAAAATGGTCCTCAGCCCAAGGCATATCGGGTCTGCACTCCTTAATTAATTCTTCTTTAGTTTCTGGCATTTTTACATCAAAAAACATATTGCATACTTCAAGCATTGGGTCATCTACCTCAACAGATTGCCACATATTTTTATATTCCATATAAGGTGATTGAATTTCTGAGGCCTCTCCACTTGTATAAAGAATTGAAAAGGCTTGTGCTATGGATTTATTAATAGTCACTTTAATTTTTGCAAGTTATGAACCACCACAAGAGCTACGAATAATAGTCCTATCACTTCTATCAATACCGTTAACCATTCCATTTGTTTAATTTAAGTAATTCCCTTCTTCTTATTTGTGGTTCGAGTTACGGGCGAGAGGCTATAAATTCCGGGCATGGGGGTATTTTCTTTAATCCACCCCCACCACCAACCATTACCGTTCTCGTTAAATAGTTCGGCTCTATCTTTAATATATTTGGGATCATCCAGGCTTTTGTATGGGTAGACAGATTTTTGTTGTCTCCAATCATCTGGAATGGCATCTCTATTTAAAGACATTTATAATACTCCCATGTATGAGCACCAGAGAAACTGATCTCTTTGTCCTTAAAAAGTAGGTCTACAGCCTTTTTTACTCCAGGACAATTATCATAATCATCGCCTGCTATAACCCCTCCCTTTTTAACCTTCTTAATCCAGTTCTTAATGTCTGCATATACAGAATCATAGTCATGACTAGCATCTATATATACAAAATCTAGGCTCTCGTTTTTATAGTGCTTAACCGCGTCACTTGAATATTCTACATGCACTTGATTAATCTCTGCCCAACAATTTGCTTTTTCCATATTACGTTTAAATTGTTTATAGATACAACCTCCATATAGCTTAACTACCTCTTGTTGATATGAATGGTCTAGGTTTCCTTTAAAGTGGTCTACTACATCAAAAACTATTTCTGTATCTTTTATCAACTTTCCCATAAATTTAGTAGAACGACCCATCCATGCCCCTATTTCAACAAAGCGGCCCTTGGGAAACTCTTTAACCATCCTTGTATATAGGTCAGTAGCATCAAACCATCCAACTGATTCAAATTTCTTCATGCTTTAATTAATTTTGTTAAATTTTTATGCCACTCAATATCATCCCACATGCCTTTAAATTGGGGCCCACAAAAATTACTGGTACATATTGCTTTAAATTGATTTGAGTTTACCGCAGTTTTAACCCCATGAGCACAAATCTCTTTGACCCAATCCCAACTCAAGCCTGGATAATCTTTATAATCAATAGGCCCCCAGCCCTCAGTACAAATAAGGTATTTGTCTCTAGCTTCAGCACGTTTTGTAGTTACTTCTATTATCTTGGCTAATTGCTGCTTAAAATGATTTTCTTTGGCTCGATAGACTGACTCTCCTTTTTCTACTAATATATCATAAGAACGGTTGCTCCAGAAATTATGGCTGTAACCCACCTCTCTATGAAATTGTCCCGTTGATGCTATCCACAAGTTAACATTTATATGTTTAGAATTCTCAAGGTCCAGGCCGGAGTTATAAGAAGTGCAGAAACCAAAATCATAATTATAGTCTTTTTGTAGAGTTTCTATCATCTTGTCAGCCCACTCAATTTTTTCTTGAAGAGTATCACCACATGAGTGTTTAGTCCATAACGGATGAGGAAATTCATTTGTTAGGTCTACAAAAAGTATAGAATCTTCAAAAGCTTTTATATTATCTAATACCCTCGTCCAAGAGGTATAAAAATCATGTGAAAATTGCCAATGCCAACCTCTCCACCAAGTAGACAGGCCAACTTTAATATCTCTACTTGCACATTTAGACAAGAAGTCAAGCAACTTAAAACTTTCTACTTCAATAGGCTCTGGACTTCCCCAATCATTTGATGACCAAACGGGGTCTATTATTTGAGTGGCGGGGAATATAGCAGGATAGCACTCAATCCTTAAAGCATCGTACCCTCTTTCCTGTAATTGGTCTAGAGATTTATCCCAATCATCATATTCAGGTCTTTCTAACCAAGAAAAATCCCACATGGCTATTGCGTAAGTCCTCACCCCTTATTCTCCCTCTATCAACATATCTATATCTACTCCATCTGCTTCAAATAGTCTTAAGGTTCTAGCAATAACTCTTTTAATCCATTGCATTTTCATCTCTTCTGGATCTTTACCTTCAAAAGCCTTCTTCCAACGAACTAAACTTTCTTTGAATTCTGGATTCCAGGAAGTAACCCCATATTTTCTCATCATCATAGCTGCGGTGGGAGCCTGATGCATATTTATAAAAGTTGAGATTACAAAAGTAGAAAACAAAATACATTTAACTCTTTCTTCAATAAATCCCTCTAACATTTCATAAAGAAGTACAAAATCCATATAAGTTTTGGGCCAAACCTCTGTACTCCTAAATACAATAAGGGCTTCATAGGTAGTCATAGTAGCTTTTTGAATATATAAGCTATCTAAACACTTTAATCTATCGGTTCTATTAAAGGCAGGCTCAGAGAAGCTAATTAATCCTCTGGCTTGACGGGGCTGAAGATTACGAATTAATGATTTGAGAAGGGCGTGCTGCTTTCTTACCTTTGCAGAAAAGTAACTTTCTCGAAGTCTATTAAGTTTGTATTCTCTCTTATATCCAGAATATTTAAAATAGTCTTTTTCCATAATATCTTTATCAAAATGAATTCCTTCTGTATAACCATATACCCTTCTGGCAAACATGGAGGGATAATAGAAAGTAGATTGTTCACCCGTAGCAGTGTGAACCATTAAATTAAACCATAATTCAGTTAGGTTTTTGCCTGTAACCTGAACGAACATTATTTAATCCCGGTTGACCCGAAACCTCCGTCCCCCCTTGTAGTTTGGGATAGCTTTTTTACCTCGGTAGGGTCGCCGTCCCAGACGGGCATTAATATTAATTGTGCTATTTTTTCTCCCTTTTTTATAACTAAATCTCCAGTTGAATGATTAAATAAATGGACATGAATCTCTCCTCTATAGCTAGAATCAATAACTTCAGCCCCCTTATCCAGTTTGTCTTTGGTAGCTCTACCTGACTTATTAAAAACTAATAATACGTGATTAGAGGGAAACTCACAAGCTAGCCCTAAGCCAGTTTTAACATCACCCCTACGTCTTATTAGTAAGTCCTCAATTGAATAAACATCCATTCCTGCATCACCTTTATGGGCTCTTGTGGGAATTTTTGCATCGGGATTAAGCTTTAAAAATTTAAGCATCTTCTTCTCCGTCTGCTACAGAGGGGTGCCATTTTTCCCCTCCTTTTTTGACAATTGATAATAATTCTTCATCGGTCATATGGGTAGTATCTTCGGGCCTTTCCCCTTTCCTCCAAGGTCTTTGTTTAGTACCACAGGCTTCTCCATCATCAACTAATCTATCCCGAAACCCGAAGGGGAAGGGTACTTTTGAATCCTTTATAACAAACATGTGATATTGATTAGCCGAATCAACTAAGCGGCTTTCCATTGGAAATAATTCTACTCCCTCATTATCCGCCCCAATTATTTCATTTTTTATACGTTGCATATCTCTCCAATCATGGAAAGCGTTTTTATCTAATCTTTTAATAGATAGGTGCCACATCTCGGGCCACTCACCCTTATCTACAAACAGGTCGGCCTCAAACACAGATACCTGATAAAGATTATTTTTCATAACCCGGTCTGGAGGGTCATAGTTACCACTGGCTTTAGTAATAGCATTTTCTATAGGGGTAACCTCATAAAAAGGCCCGAATCTAACTTTATTTTTCTTTAAGAATTTACAATATTCTTTATGGGACTTAAACTTTACTAACTGTTCTTCATCCAGCAGAAATTCTTTCGGCATTAATTTCTCCTAATTTTAAAAGTAGTTTATTAAAGGTATAATGGAATAGATGAGTTAAAGCTTCATCATTATCCTTATCTATAGGTATACCAGCCCCATTTAATACAGACATAGCATAATGTATAATCTCATGGGCCAAAGTAGATATATCATTACTATCTAAAGGATTGTAGGTTTCTAACCATATATAATGTTTTTGTTTATGCGGAATAGAAACATGAAAGGCATCACACCAATCGGGATATAGAAAACAATTTTCAGGGTATTCCTTATTCAACTCTTTGGTCAGCATGTTTTTGTCTAGCCCTATATATACTTTTACAGTGGAGTTGTAAATAGGCTCAGAGCACTCTAACTTTACGTTTAATTTTATTGTATTATCCACTTATTAAATCTCCTGATTGGGTATGGATTTTATAAAATTATCAAGGTCTTCAGAACCACTTAAAATTTTGTGTACATTCAAAATGGTTTGTTTTAAAAACCTTTGATACCTTTCCTCTAATTGTATTAAATCACCTGGCTCAATAGAACTATCCCCCCTATAATTTAATCGTTTTATAACTTCCCCCATAGGAGCATGAACATACAACAGGGCATGATCTAAATCTGCAACTTCATATTCTAACTCCGTATAGTGGCTAGAATTAAAGGCTTCATACTGTCTCTTTACTTTAGAATATACCAACTCGGAGGGGTAGTATCTATCTATTACTAAATTTCCACCTCGAGGCCCTATCATTTTGGTATAAAAATCTAGTATAGTTCTATAGGTACGCCTTAATAAGGCTATGTCCTTATCAGAGTTTGGTTTGGGGATATTCCAGTGTTTGAGATAGATGGTATTACACAGATTTTTACTGGTATATTCAGCAGCCCAACTTTTTCCGGCACAATCAATTCCCTCCAGTATTATAAACATCCTTTTCTCCTATTCATTAAAAGCGGTCTTGTTTATTCCATCTGCATCAAGAGTATATATTTGAGCCCCTTCATTGAATTTTTTAGAGGCCTCTAAAGCCTCTGTGTTATTTTCTTCAGTGTAGTAGGGGATTACGGGATAGTATTTATCTACTCCATCCACCTCTACCACATAAACAATTTGATCTTCATAATCTCTGTCCATATTATTTAATCCTCAATAGGCCATCAGCTAAAACCTGTAATTTATTCTGTCCATTTAATTCTCGAAGAACCCTTCCTACTCTAGTAGTGGGCTTTTTACCGACCATACCATAGTTATATTCCTCAGAAACTAAATCAACAATAGATTCTTTAGTATATTTCCCTTCCTCAATAAGGCTGATAATAAATTGTTTTCGGGAAACTTGTTCAGGTTTACCCGATCTTTTAGCTTCTGCTCTTTTATGATCTTGGTTAGCCTCTTTGGTTTTAATAGCGACTTCCTCCAAAGCTATCTGGTAAGCCTCAAATACTGCTTCTACCATTTCTTCTCGGGTTAAGTCTGGATCTATATCAATCCTTAGCTCATCTTTAATAACTCCAACAATTTCTGTATTGTCTAGCAACGGAGAATTAATGATATGAGCTATATCATCTCTTGTTAACGCTTGCATTTGCTTCTCCTTAATTAAGGGTTTTAATGAACTTATCTACAAACTCAGTGGATTTTGGTTTTTCTAATTTTGCTAATTTCCAAGCATGACTTTCAAAAGACTCTTTTTCTTTTTTGGGGAGTCTATTGATATAGTGTTTAACGCACATGATTACAAATTGTGACCAACTAGGATCGGGAAACCTTTCTGCCACATACTGTTCGCAAATCTTTATAAAATTCCTATCATATTTAGGAATATATATGGAAGTATTCCCATAGACAGTTTTAGACATCGTTTACCTCCTTTAATGGTTCTATTTGAAATTCTTCTTCCTTTCTGTAGGTTTTTAACCTAGCTTTGGAATGTCTTAAAAGGATTCCATTATCATTATCATAAAAATCTACAATTTTTGCTGTTTCTTTATTACTTGCTTTTCTTAAGGCTCGTCCAACTCTTTGTACTGTCAGCTTATTGGATTTGCCTCCTCCAGCCATAATAATTACATCCATCGAGGGTATATTTACTCCTTCATTTACTACGGTACTAATTAATATTTTCAAATCTTTATTAGAAAAGTCCTCTAAAATTTGTTTACGTTCCTCAGAAGGAGTCTCACCAGACATAAATACAGCATCTTCAATTAAATCATTTAAAAGACTGCCATGTTCTTGGACACGGGTTACTATTATCAATACACTTTTTCCCTCTGCCGCATATTGTTCAGCTAACCGAGTGATTAAACTATTTCTAGTAGCGTTTCTCAAAATATTTTCCCTATAAGCTAATTGCCAATCACTAAACCGGTTAGCACAATCAATCTTGTACATTTCAATTATGGGTCTAGTCAATAACCCCCTTTTGATTAGTGCGCTGCTACTTATATGATGTAGAACTCTACCTGTAGCGGCCATTAATAATTCTCTTTCTAGGCTACCTTCATCTCCAGGAGTAGCAGTAAATCCAAACCTATAATAAGCATCTATTAATTGTGCAATTTGAAAATAGGTGTTTTGAATTTTATCTTTGCCCGCTACATTGATATGGTGGGCTTCATCAATTAATAATACTTTACAATTCTTGACTACTTCTCTAATAGCGGGATCTTCACTTTTAAGTCTAGACCATAGAGATTGAATAGTGGAAACCGTAATAGTAGAGGGTTCAAATCTGCTATCCCCTATCGCTCCAACATTTTCTTCTCCTAAAAATTTTACTAATTCTGCTTCAGTCTGTAAGAGCAGATTTATAGTTGGAACAATTACTATTGAAGGTAACCCTAGCTTTTCAATAATCTTT
>ENA-OSCG01000125-OSCG01000125.1-marine-sediment-metagenome-genome-assembly--contig:-NODE-125-length-12583-cov-8.083732_pt1 | contig 12583 bp, 11 predicted proteins | sample MGYA00237880_ERZ529332 | MGnify/ENA primary metagenome ERZ529332 (study PRJEB26373, sample SAMN05710708) | marine sediment metagenome | biome: marine; feature: ocean trench; material: sediment... | reverse complement strand
CTTTAAAGAAAACCTGTACTGCGTTGCCTATTGCACGTTTCTCAGGATCAAAATAATCCCGGGTAAACTTAGGATTCTCAGTCACTTCCATCAAATCTCGCAGGGTATCAATACGCGGGTCCGCAGCGATTTCATCGGCGTAGGACTCCGCACTCAGTTCACCTGTAATCAACGGTACGGCAACCATATACTGAATGCAGTGATCACGGTCTGCGTAATTTGCCAACGGGCCGGCTTTATCGATAATTCTGACGCCTGCTTCCTGAGTTTCAATGACGATTCGGTCGATGTCATCAAGCCGATCCTTGAGTTGCGGGTGCAACTGCAAGGCACATTCGACTGCTGTCTGGGCGTGAAATTCAGCCGGAAAAGATATCTTGAAGAGGATATTTTCCATGACATAACTGCCGTAAACCCGTTGTAACTTAAACGGCCGACCTTCGAACAATACGTCGTAGAAACCCCAGACTTGCGCAGTCAGCACTGATGGATACCCCATCTCACCGCCTACCGCCATTAGCGCCAACGTCACCGCGCGGCGACAGGCATCGCCCGCAGCCCAGCTTTTTCTTGAGCCGGTATTGGGTGCGTGCCGGTAAGTGCGCAACGCACCCCCATCGATCCATGCATTTGAGACCGCATTGACGACCTGCTCTTTGCTGCCGCCAAGCATCTGTGTCACAACCGCTGTGGATGCGATCCTGACCAGTAGTACATGGTCGAGGCCAACCTTGTTGTAGCTGTTCTCCAGCGCCAACACCCCCTGGATTTCATGCGCTTTGATCATCGCAGTCAGAACATCCCGCATGTTCAAAGGCGTCTGCTCTTTTACCTGCCCATTTACCCGCCGGCGACGCGAGACATAATCCGCCACCGATAAAATTGCACCCAGGTTATCCGAGGGGTGCCCCCATTCAGCAGCCAACCAGGTGTCATTGAAATCCAGGTAGCGAATCAGGGTGCCCAGATTGAATGCAGCCTGCGCCGGATCCAGCTCATAGCCGGTGCCGGGAACACGTGAGCCACCTGCCAATACAGCACCGGGCACGATCGGTCCGAGCAAACGCTTACAGTCAGGAAATTTCATTGCCAGCACGGCGCAGGCCAGACTATCCATCAGGCAATAATATGCCGTGGAATAAGCCAGCTCACTATTGACTTCATAGTCGCAGACATAATCTGCGATATCCTGTATGACCTGGTCCGGCTGAGGGCGGGCCGTGCTGCGAATTCCGATATTCGACATTTTGCCCGTTTCCCTTACCTGAGTTCCAGTGGCACGTATTCCCGGTCAGCGTGACCAATGTACTCAGCCCCCGGCCGTATGAGGCGGTTATCGGCCCGTTGTTCAAAACAATGTGCTGCCCAACCGGTAATCCGCGACATGGCAAATATCGGAGTGAACAGCCGGGTTGGTATCCCCATGAAATTGTAGGCACTGGCATGGAAAAAGTCAGCGTTCGCAAACATGTTCTTTTCTTCCTTCATGACCCGTTCAACGGCATCAGATATCTCGAAAAGCTTAGAGTCTTCATTCTGCTCTGATAACTTCTTTGACCATCCTTTGATGATCGCATTACGCGGGTCACGAACTTTGTAAACCGCATGACCAAAACCCATGATCAGTTCTTTGGCCGCCAGTTTGCGCTGCACATCGGCGATGGCTTCATCAACGCCGGCATATTGCCCGATCATGGCCATGGCCGCTTCATTGGCCCCGCCATGTAACGGGCCACGCAATGAGCCGATGGCTGCGGTTATACAGGAGTACAGATCTGAAAGCGTCGACGCACAAATCCTGGCAGTAAATGTCGATGCGTTAAACTCGTGTTCGGCGTAAAGAATCAGGGAGACATCCATGACCCGGACTGACAACTCGTCAGGGGCTGCGCCATGCAACATGTGCAGGAAGTGCCCGCCAATGGTGTCGTCGTCGGTTAGTGTTTCAATCCGTACGCCATCATGGCTGTAGCGATACCAGTAAACGATGATCGACGGGAATGCCGCCAGCAAACGGTCGGCTACTGCATCCTGGTTGGAGAAATCACCTTCCGGCTCGATATTGCCGAGAAATGAGCAAGCGGTACGCATAACATCCATGGGGTGGGCGTCAGCTGGAATTCGCTCCAGCACGTCAAGCAGCGCTTGCGGCAGGCCGCGCAGACCGTTCAGCCTTGTTTTCCATGCAGCAAGCTCATCGGCTTGCGGCAGATATCCTTTCAAAATAAGGTGAGCCGTTTCATAAAATGTTGATTGAGCGGCCAGGTCGACCACGTCATAGCCACGGTAACGCAGGCTGTTGCCTTCGGCGCCGACCGTGCAAACGGCTGTCCGGCCTGCTGTCTGTCCGCGCAATCCCGCGCCTGAATCCTTGCTGCCCATCCTTCAATCCTCCGTGTCTTTTACGCTTCTGAACAGTTCGTCCAGTTTGCTTTCGTAATCGTGATAGCCCAGGTGTTGATAAAGCTCTTCGCGGGTTTGCATGCGCTGCAGCACATCTTTCTGATGACCTTGTTGCATAATCGAAGCATAAGTGTCGTGTGCTGCCTTGTTCATTGCCCTGTAGGCCGAACAACAATACAAAACAATATCTACGCCGGCCTCACCCAGTTCAGGCGTGGTAAACAGCGGTGTATGTCCGAATTCGGTGATATTCGCCAGTATCGGTACGCCCACTGCGCGCCTGAATTCACTGTATTGCTCAAGTGTCCTGACGGCTTCCGGAAATATCATGTCGGCGCCTGCTTCGACACAGGCAACCGCGCGCTCAACCGCGCTGTCCATTCCCTCAACAGCAAGCGCGTCGGTACGTGCCATGATGACAAAGTTTTCATCGCTGCGCGCATCGACGGCCGCTTTGATGCGGTCCACCATCTCGGCTTTGCTGACAATGGCCTTGCCGGGACGATGCCCGCAACGCTTGGCCGCCACCTGGTCTTCCATATGGATGGCCGCAGCGCCTGCCTTGATCAACGCGCGGATGGTACGGGCGATATTGAATGCCCCGCCGAAACCGGTATCGATATCCACCAGCAACGGCAGATCACAGACATCCGTGATGCGGCGCACGTCGGTAAGAACATCTTCCAAAGTACTGATGCCGAGATCCGGCATGCCAAGTGAATTGGCCGCCACGCCGCCACCTGAAAGATAGATGGCTTTATGACCGATGTTTTTTGCCATCCGCGCAGTCAGGGCGTTGATGGTTCCAACAACTTGCAGCGGCCTGTTTTCAGCCACCGTCCGGCGAAAGTTTTTTCCCGCAGATGGAATCAATCTTCTACTCCGTTTAGCCAGCCTCAGTCACGCAATCAGGCCAGCAAATCTTCAACCGCAAGCCTTTCCTCGCGTAATTCCGCCTCTGATACATCCATACGGGTCCGGCTGAATTCATCGATCTCCAAACCCTGCACGATTTGATAATCACCATCACGGCATACACAGGGGAAAGAGTAAATAATGCCAGGCTCAATACCGTAACTACCGTCAGACGGAACGGCCATGGAAACCCAGTCACCCTCATCGGTTCCCAGGGCCCAACACCGCATGTGGTCGATAGCGGCAGATGCGGCGGATGCGGCACTGGACGCGCCGCGCACCTTGATAATTGCGGCCCCCCGCTGTTGCACATTGGGGATAAATACCTCGCGGTACCAATCCTGCGCGGTCAATTCGGTGGCCTTTTGACCGTCCACATCGGCATGACTGATATCCGGATATTGCGTGGACGAGTGATTGCCCCAGATCAACATTTTGTGAATCAGGCGGTGGTGAATTCCGGTTTTCTCTGCCAGTTGTGCCTTCGCGCGATTGTGGTCCAGGCGGGTCATGGCGGTGAAATTACGGGGGTTCAGGTCTGGCGCGCTGGCACGTGCAATCAAAGCATTGGTATTGGCAGGATTACCGACCACCAGCACCTTGATATCGCGGCTGGCGTGCGCGTTCATTGCTTTTCCCTGCGGACCGAAGATCTTGCCGTTAGCACTCAGCAGGTCAGACCGCTCCATGCCCGGGCCACGTGGTCTGGCACCGACCAACAAGGCATAATCAGTGCCGGAGAATGCAATATTGGCATCGTCGGTAAACACGATTTCCTGCAGCAACGGGAATGCAGCGTCTTTCAGCTCCATGACCACGCCTTCCAGGGTACCCAGTGCCGGGGTTATCTCGAGCAATTGCAGAATGACCGGCTGGTCGGGGCCAAGCATATCGCCGGCTGCGATTCTGAAGCACAATTGATAACCGATCTGCCCGGCTGCGCCGGTGATCGCGACTCGCACAGCTTGTTTCATCAAACACTCCTTGAAGGCGGTTTATGGGTGGCTTGGAAACCGACAGAAAGACTTGCTGGCAGCACCCCGGATTAACGGTACTATTGTACCCGATATTCGCCGTTAACGACCCCGTCCAGACAGTCATAATTGAGGATTCCATAGGGTGATTCCAGCAAAGTTCCTTAACCCGAACATTTCACCAAGGCGGACGATGAAATGGTATATTTATTATTTAATTAAGGGATTAAGTGTGTTTTGGCATATTTCCGTCAGTTACAGTTTGTCCTATCCGGTTTTGCACAGCATCTGGCTTCACATTTCGGCCGATCCTTCTCAAAGCATAGCTGGCGCTATGCTTCTTCGAACGATCAACCATTGGACAGGAGTCCCGGTGCCGTGTAGCACATGGATGTGCGTGAACGGCCAAACTGTTTCACCAGCTACAGCACAAACTCCGGATCCTTGATGAAATGTTCGGGCTAGTGCTCCTTCTATAACATTCCGGTCTCAAGTTTTGCCGCGTCTGACATCATCTGGTAATTCCATAGCGGCTCAAATGTCAGTTCAACCTCCACGTTGTGTACTGTCGGTATGATCCGAATCTTGCTGCGCACATCCTCAACAATAATGTCACCCATCCCGCAGCCCGGGGCGGTCAATGTCATGCTGATACTAACCGCCCTTTGACCTTCGCCATCGCTTTTCAATTCACAGCCATACACCAGGCCGAGGTCCACAATGTTTACCGGTATTTCCGGGTCGTATACAGTCTTCATCTGTGACCACACCAGCTTTTCTACGTCATCATCACTGGCGTTATCGGGCAGAGCCGGCGGCATGACCGGCTCTTTGCCGATGGCATCGGCATCTATGCCCGCTACGCGAAACAGGTTGCCATCAATAAAGACAGTAAAGCTGCCACCGAGGGATTGGGTGATATAACCAACACTTCCCGCTGGCATTGTCAGTTCGTCACCAGAAGGGATCATTACGACAGCACAGTCCCGTTCGAACTGGCAAGGTTGGCTGCTATGGTCAAACATATCGCAAATCAGCCCATTTTAGCCTGCAGGTAATTCTCAATACCAACTTTTTCGACCAGTCCCAACTGGGTCTCCAGCCAGTCCACATGTTCTTCCTCTGAGGCAAGAATGGAATCAAACACATCGCGGCTGACATAATCCCTGCACTCTTCACACCATGCGATAGCATCCTGCAACAACGGCAGTGCTTCCATCTCCAGATCCAAATCACACTGAAGCATTTCATGCGGGTGTTCACCAATCCTCAGTCTGCCGATATCCTGCATATTAGGCAGTCCCTCCAGGAACAGTATCCGTTCGATCAGTTGATCGGCATGTTTCATCTCATCCACAGACTCTGCATGTTCATGCTCGGCCAGTTCGGTCAGGCCCATATCTTTATACATGCGCGAATGCAGAAAATACTGATTGATCGCTACCAGCTCATTGCGTAGAACACCATTGAGAAACTCAATAGCCTTGCGGTCGCCTTTCATATCGCCGGACTCCTCAAAAAATTCAGGCATTAAATTACCAATGCCGCCATCCCCGCCTGAGGATGATGCAACACAGTAGGTTGAATTCTGGCAGGTGACAAACAAAATAGCCAGTGAACTCAGGCCAATTGCATCACTGGAAGCAGGCTTTGTGCTACCATTTTTTCAGTCAATGCCAGCGCGAGGACTTCATCAGCCTTTTCTTTGCAACAGCCGCAGGTACTGCCACACCCCGTCGCTTTGCGTAACTGCTTCAGATTGCGCACACCGCCATCGACCGCCGTGTGGATATCCGAGTCTGTTACTGCATTGCAAACACAAATGTACATGGCTTATTTACCCTGAAACTGGATCCATTGTAAATGCAAATGAGAATGATTGTCAATTAGATCCAAGTTCTCTATAATACCCTCAATTACGAATAATTCTCATTTGCATTCAGAAGAAAGGAGTTTGGAACAATGCGACTAAAACCATCGATGCTGTTGTTGCTGGCAGCTTTACCCCTGCAGTTGTTGGCTGATTCTGACGCAGATGGTGCAATGGAAATCGCTTTTCTCAGGCTGGATCCGATCACCATTATCGGCACTGTTGACAAAGCACGTGATGTGGCAGGTGGTGCCAGCCTTGTCAGCCAGGCTGAAATACAGGAGTTTGCAAGCACCAGCCCAACTGCTGTACTGCGCCGCGTGCCCGGTGTTTCGATCCAGTTTGAAGACGGTTATGGCCTGCGGCCCAATATCAGCATTCGCGGCACTCCGGCCGAGCGCTCCAGCCGCATCACCCTGCTGGAAGACAATGTCCTGATAGCCCCCGCCCCTTATGCTGCACCTGCGGCCTACTACTTCCCTACTTTCGGGCGTATACATAACATGGAGGTGCTCAAGGGTCCCTCTTCCATTACACAAGGGCCGTATACCATCGGTGGAGCGATTAACCTGATGTCAACGCCGATACCGGCAGAACGCCGGGGTATATTACAGCTCGAAGGCGGCACTGACAGCACCTGGCGCGGCCATGCCTGGTACGGCGGTTCCACTGATCGTACCGGCTGGTTGCTCGAAACCCATCAATGGCAGTCCGGTGGCTATCAGCATGTCGACCGCCACAAAGATGCTACCGGCCTTAAAAAGCAGGATTACCTGGCAAAATTCAGTTTCTCGACTGATGCTGCCACAGCTGTTTATCAGCAATTGGATATCAAGCTGCAGTATTCACAGGAAGACTCGGATCAGACCTACCTCGGCCTCAGTGATGTTGATCTCAATGCGGATCCGCTGCGTCGTTATGGTCTGACCGCACTGGATAATATGTACAACCAACATGAGCAGATCACACTGACATGGCGTATAGAGCCGAATATGGATAACCAGATCGCCGTAACCGCTTACAACAATAATTTTACGCGCGCCTGGTACAAAACCGAGGGGATGGATTTCGATGGCAGCGACGACGCCCAGTCGTTCAACAAGACCAGCTGGTTCAAAATCATTGATGCAGTCAATCGTGGTGGGCAAGCCGGTGGCATTTCTGCACAGGAGTACCAGGCAGTACTCGATGGTGGTGATACAGCCGCCGGCGCGATTCAGATCAGAAACAATGCCCGCGAGTATTATTCACGAGGACTGCAGTTTGTCTGGAGCCGTTCCATCAGTTCTGCATGGACAGATCACCAACTGCAATTCGGGCTGCGCTATCACGAAGATCAGGAAGACCGGCTGCAACGTAACGACAGCTTCCAGCAAACCGGTGGCACGCTGCTGCTGAGCGACCCTGGACGTGAAGGCAACGCCGGCAATCGCGTCCAGTCTGCCAACGCGCTGGCAGCCTATGTGTACGACCGGCTCACCTGGGGAAACTGGACATTCACCCCCGGTTTGCGCTTCGAATCCATCGAACAGAAACGCGTCGATTACGGGGCCAACCCGAACAACCTTTCAGGCCGCGATTCATCAGACATCAAGCGTATGCGCCGTAATAAGGAAAATGTATGGATTCCCGGTATGGGGGTCACCTGGGATATCAGTGCAGACCTGAAGCTGATCGGCGGTGTTCACAAAGGTTTTAGCGCACCGGGCAACAAGGACGGTGTCAATCCTGAGGAAAGCATTAACTATGAAGCCGGTATCCGCTATTTGAAGGGTGATTTACAACTCGAAGCCATGGCCTTTTATAACGACTACGAAAACCTGCAAGGCGTCTGCACAGCTTCGTCGGGCAGTGATTGTGAAATCGGAGATGTATTCAATGGCAACGCGGTCAGTGTACCCGGACTGGAAGTGATGCTTCGCCATGAACTGGCGGCACCGGCCGGGTTCAGGATTCCGCTGATGCTGGCCTACACCTGGATGCAAGCACGTTTTGAAGGCGATATTGATGCTTCAGAATTCTTTGGTGATGTCAGCAAAGGTGACCCGGTACCCTATATTCCGGATCACCAGGCATTTGCCTCAATTGGATTGAAAAAAGCTGCCTGGTCAGGTTATCTGGGCATCAATTATGTCGCTGCAACCTGCACCCAGCCGAGCTGTGACGAATTTGAAATGATTGATGCGCGCACACTTTTCGATTTGGGCCTGAATTATCAATTCAGTCCGGCGCTTGAAATCTACGCCGCTATCGCGAACCTGACAGATAAGCAATACATCGCAGGCCGCCAGCCCTACGGTGCACGTCCCGGCCTGCCCCGCTCATGGAAACTGGGTATGAGGTGGGCGTTCTAGTGGTCCAAATGTAGTCGTGCTGTTTGCCGTCAGGTAGACCAACGTGACCCAGGCGGCCAGATTCTGGCGCAGGTTGTCCGGGTCGACCTTGTCCAGCGTATCGTTGGCTGTGTGGTGCAGATCGAAGTAGCGAGTGAAATCCTGGTTCAGGTCAATCACCGGCATGCCAAGTTTTCTCATCTGACCGACGTCGGCACCGCCGTCGGCAAGATCGATTTCATCATGCTCGATCCCCAGCTTTGCCAGGTATCTGGCCAGTCGTGCGATGGTCGGTCCGGCCTGTGGCGATACCCTTGTGCTGAAGCTGTAAATACGATCTGCACCGCTGTCTGATCCGGCACCCATCAAATGGCTGCGCAACTCCAGCTCGTGCAATTTTGCATAGGCTTTGCCGCCATAAACACCCTGCTCTTCATTGGCATATAAAACCACACGTATCCCGTGACGTGGGCGCACGCGCAAATCCGACACTATTTTGGCTGCAGCCATCACCAGCGCAACACCCGCACCATCATCAACAGCACCGGTGCCAAGGTCCCATGAATCAAGGTGGGCCCCAATTAATATGAATTCCGTCAGATCGGCACTGCCGTCAAACTCACCGATAACATTGAAAGAAACGGCCTCAGCACTATCACCGACAGCAAAACCAACATCCAGATCCATGCGCACCACCACCGGCTCTTCACCGGCCAGCATGATCATCAGATTATCCGCGTCTGAATTGGACACAGCGGCCGACGGGACCCGCTCTCCCGGTTCCGATCCGGACATCATACCGGTGTGTGGCATCCGGTCATTATCGGTACCCACAGAACGGATCAGCAATGCCAAAGCGCCCTTTGAAGCGGCCACAAATGGTCCCCGGCGGCGGTTAACGACCGTTTCTCCGTAACCCGTTCCTGCACGGGTTTTTCGCATACGTGTGGAAATAAAGACGATTCTGTTTTCCACCTCTTCAATGCTCGCGGCCTCCAGTGCCTCAAGCGTATCAAACTGAACCAGCTCGGCCTCAACACGACCGTTGGTAGACGGACTGCCGCCCAGGGCCGTTATTGCCAGCCGTTGCCCCACGGGCTTTAGCGGGCTGATACTTTTGTGGAAGCTCTTTTCCATCGCAGCCGCGTCAGCAACCAGTGGCTCTTTCGGCACCGAATAAAACACTTCTGCGCTCTCACTGTTTCTTACCCAGCGTGGAAATCTGACCGGCTCGGTCCAGACCCGGTCAAAACCCAGTTTGCGCATTTTTTTGACCGCCCACCGGACAGCCAGCTTGTCAGCTTCAGTGCCGCCCATCCGTGGACCGACCTCGGTGGTCAGCGAGGCCAGGATGTCCCAGGCCAAATCGCTGGACAGAGCATCTTGTTGTAGTCTCTCAATGACAATGTCTGCCTGGTTGTCACGTGACCCAGTGCTTTGGCAAGCTGCAACAAAAACCACCAGGCCACCGGCCAGAATCAATAAAATGCGTTTCAAAGTGAATTCCTCGTAGATAAGGACGACCCTGGTCGTCGCGAAGTCTGTCAGTTTATGTTTAAGTTATGACCATCTCTGCCGGATAATCGCTTGCAACACTGCGGCGTGCGTTAATGCGCGTTGGTATTACAAACCAACCATGGGCTCCAGCAAGGTCAGGGCCTGCCGATAAACACGGCGCTTGAAGCGCACCACGTTATCTGCGGGATACCAGAAATTCACCCAGCGGAAATCCCGGAATTCCGGTTCCCCGGTAAAATCGAAATTGAATTCCACATCATCATCGCGCAATTTCAACAGGAACCATACCTGTTTTTGTCCGATACACAATGGCTTGGAATGTAAACGCTGATAACGGCGGGGCAACTGGTAACGCAACCAGCCGGGTGTCGCGCCCAGCAGTTCGACGTGTTCTGATTGCAATCCGGTTTCCTCCAGCAACTCACGGTACATCGCCTCTTCCGGTGTCTCGTCAGAATGCATACCGCCCTGGGGAAATTGCCAGCCGTCACTGTTGCTGCGTTGTGCCCAGAAAACCCGGCCATCATTATTCATGATTACCATGGCAACATTGGGTCTGAATCCATCCGGATCGATCATTTCTGTATTGTACTTTTAATCGGGTCCATGTTGCTATTTTGAACAGGCGTCATACGTGCGATAATTTTCTGCTTGTCATGTTAATCAATCCTGCAAAATGATTCCAACCACAATGCGCCGATTATTGCTTTTTCTGTTGCTGCTGTTGTCGGTCGGCAGTGTGTTTTTTGCCAGCGCAACGGGATCGGTTTCAATGGAGTGGAGCGAGTGGCTCAGTGCCATTCAGAATTCAGCAAGCCGGCAGGGTGAGCTGGTCTGGCGTCTGCGTCTGCCGCGCGCTATAGCTGCCTGGGCGGTCGGGGCAATGCTGGCCATGTCCGGTTGCCTGATGCAGGTTCTGCTACGCAACCCATTGGCAGATCCATATGTACTGGGCGTTTCCGGCGGCGCTGCATTTGCCACGCTACTGGGTATGGTATTTGGCATCGCTGTCGCTTTCCTGCCATGGCTGGCCTTACTGGGAGCCTTGGTTTCCGTCCTGATTGTATTTGGGCTTGCGCGTGGCACCGGCCCCTGGAGTGGTACACGATTATTGCTAACCGGTGTCGTAACCGCTTCAGGCTGGGCAGCAATGATCAGCCTGATACTTTCCCTGAGTCCGGATAGCAGCCTGCGGGGTATGTTGTTCTGGCTCATGGGCGACCTGAGTTATGCCACACTGCCGCTTTGGTCGTTAGTGGTGCTGGCCGGGTGCTTTGTCCTCACCCTGGGTCTTGCGCGCAGCCTGAATGTACTGGCCATGGGTGAAACCACTGCGAGGCTGCTGGGCGAGCCGACCCGCCACTTGCTTTGGCTGGTTTATCTGCTGGCCTCGGTATTAACAGCAACTGCAGTCTCCATTGCCGGCAGCATTGGCTTTGTCGGCCTGATCGTTCCGCACTTGATGCGTCTGCTGGTCGGCTCCGACCACCGCATCCTGATCCCGGCAGCAACTCTGTTTGGCGGCTTCTTCCTGGTAGTGTCCGATACGCTGGCACGAACAGTTCTCAGCCCCCAACAACTGCCGGTTGGCGTGATCACGGCATTGCTCGGTGTGCCATTGTTCCTGTTGCTGCTAAACCGCGCAAAGTTGAAGGGCGTATGAGCAGCCTCATATGCCAGTCCCTGGACGTCAGCATTGCCGGCAAAACAATTTGCAGCAAGCTCAATCTGGAACTGGTGCCGGGCCAATTCTGGGGCTTGCTCGGATCGAACGGCATTGGTAAAACCACGTTGCTCAAATGCATGGCGGGCTTAACGGCGCCCGACGCCGGAACCGTATTGCTTGAAAACCAGCCAATAGACAAACTGCCCCGCCGTGTCATTGCACGTCTGCTGGGTATGCTGCAGCAACATACGGTTTATGTATTTGATGCCAGCGTGCTGGAGACCGCACTGACCGGCCGGCATCCACATCTGGGCTACTGGGAACGCGAAAGTGCTGACGACCAGCAAAAAGCGCTGGCAGCTATCCGGGCAGTTGACCTGGAAGGATTTGAAGCCCGCAGCGTAACCGGTCTGTCAGGGGGCGAGGCGAGACGGTTGGCGTTTGCCGCCCTGATGGTTCAGGAACCTGCAATCTTTTTGCTGGATGAACCCACCAACCACCTCGACATGAAACATCAGATCCGCATCATGAACCGGGTGGAAAAACAGGTCAATGAACACCAGCGCGCTGCACTGACCGCATTGCACGACGTCAACCTGGCAGCCCGCTATTGCAGCCATATCCTGATGCTGTTTGGGGACGGAGAATGGCGGGCAGGCCCGGCAACTGAATTACTGAATCAGCGCATGCTGGAAAAACTGTATCAATGCCCGGTGGAATCTGTGCGGACCTCAACCGGAACGCGCTTCCTGCCCGGTGGCTGAAGCCAGCTGAGTTCCCGTTGTTTGTAGTTTGGGTGTGGCACCTAACATCATTAGTAACCGCACGCCAAAACCGTAAAACGAAGCGGCGCAGCTTTTGACTGTCCGAGTTAATTTGCCTTGTTATACGTGAATTTATAATG
>ENA-OSCG01000124-OSCG01000124.1-marine-sediment-metagenome-genome-assembly--contig:-NODE-124-length-12596-cov-5.674189_pt1 | contig 12596 bp, 8 predicted proteins | sample MGYA00237880_ERZ529332 | MGnify/ENA primary metagenome ERZ529332 (study PRJEB26373, sample SAMN05710708) | marine sediment metagenome | biome: marine; feature: ocean trench; material: sediment... | reverse complement strand
ACGACGGACATTACGTCTCGAAAATCGAGTCATCCCGAGCGAACCATTGTTATCTACCATAAACTACGAGTTTTTCGTCCAGCGTGGTATCGCAAGATATGCCATGCGTTTATGTTCTGTGCGGCCCCGTGCCACGGAATCGAGGATTAGTCCGCAGACGAGCATAAACATGCTTACCATCAGCATTCCGACGGATAAAATCCAGCGCGGGATCAGGGTTACGAAACCGGTTTGGAAGTACTCGATCAACACTGGCAGCCCGAAGAAGGCTGAGGCCAAGAGGGCGATTCCGGTTAGGTAGCTGAAGAACACAAACGGGCGGGTCTCTTTCATAAACAGGACGAACATAGAGGAAATCCTGAAACCATCGCCAAATGTGGACAGCTTGCTGACCGAGCCCTCCATGCGCGTGCCGTAAGATACTTCTATCTCGGTAAAGGGTTGTTTCAGAACCAAAGCGTGGACGGATAGTTCCGTTTCTATTTCGAAACCACTGGACAGGGCAGGGAAGCTTTTGACGAAGCGGCGGGAAAAGACGCGGTATCCTGAAAAGATGTCGGAAAACCCGTTTGCGAACATCTGGCGGAACAGGAAATTGAAAACTTTGTTGCCAAAAGCATGGCCTGCGCGCCCTGCATCCACGGTTATATTTTTGCGGCTGCCTACAACCATATCGAGGCGCTCATCTATCGCGGCAGCCAACAGTTTTGGGGCGTCAACGGCATCGTAGGTTCCGTCACCGTCGGCCATGATGTAAAAATCGGCGTCGATGTCCGCAAACATCCGGCGGATTACGTTGCCTTTTCCTTGTCGAGGCTCGTTGCGAACAACAGCCCCGGCTTTTGCCGCGCGCGCGCATGTTTCGTCGGTGGAGTTATTGTCGTAGACATAAACCGTCGCCTCGGGGATGGCTTTTTTGAAGCCTTGCACGACGGACGCAATCGCATGTTCTTCGTTGTAGCAAGGCAATAGAACGGCAATGCTTGGGGATGAAGGGTCGCTCATGGTTCGGAAATCCGTTGGTTTCAAATCAGGTACTTGTTGCGATTATGGCAATATCTTGGGTTTGCAGCAAGGACGACCGTTATATTAAAACTCTAATGAATAGCTTACAGCCAAGCCAAGGACGTTTTCACCACGCACATTTGCACTGTTTAGTATGTAAGCGGCCCCGAACCTAATGGATTCAAACCGGGCCAGCGGGACTTCGTATTCTAGGCCAAGGTCAAGCTGGCGATCCGATGGTGCAAGGCCGATATCGAATATTCTGGTGGTGATATTCCCGTCTATATCGCGCGTCTGGGGTAGGGCGACCGACATTGTGCCACTGTTGATGGCTATGGGTTGGCGTACCGATGCGATAATCCGGTCGTTTCCAGAGAACACATTGGTAACATTCATGGCCATTCCATATGCGCTAAACGTAGTGTTTTTCTGCCCGCCCCACATGCCTTGCCCGCTAGAACTCACCGCACCGATCTGGGCGTTGGCGCTGAAGCTAATGTTTTTATCGAGGCTCGCCGAATATCCAATATCGATTGCTCTTGATACGCTGGATAGGCCTCGATCCGAAGCAAAGCTTTGCATGCCAAGGGCGGCACCCTGTTCCTGCATGATCGAGGCACCGAGCGACAACCGACTGGTTTTTGGGCCAAATTGCAACGCAACGCCTGCGCCTAACGCATTGCCAAGCCCCCCTTCGGTTGAGGCGTAAACATAGGCGGCAAGATCCTTGCTCCCGTTTATAGGCGCCTGTATTCCAAGCGAGTAACTTCCCGCCGGGATTTCCGCCATGGTGATTGGATCATACAACAGGCCGGTGCGCTCGGATACCAAACCAATACCGGAGATCACATCAAATGTGCTTCCCCCGACAATATGGGCATAACTGTCAGCATCCAAAACAAAGGCGAGGGACTTTAAGGCACCGGACATACCAGAGCGGGTTTTCCCATCGTCGATGAACAGCGCAAACTCTTCAAAATGGTTTTGTGTATTCGTAGAAATAACAAAGGTTTCCGCCGGAATATTAAAGTTGCCTGCAAGGGAATCAATAACCATTACATCAACTTTTCTTAGGGCCGTGATGATGGCGTCGCCTTGCGCGAAACCTGTGGCGATGGATGCCTCCTGTATGGACATAGTGCCATCGTTTACGGACATTCCAGTCGGGACGGCAACGGTGCCGATTGGTAGCAGAGCCGCCTCCAAATTCATGAAACCATGCCCGTATTCGGAGCTGTAATCATGCGAGATGGTCGTTGTGAATGCGCGTGTGCCCAGTGTGTCTAACTCGGTGAAAAACGAATTGTCGGCGGTGACCAGCAAGCGGTCGCGAATTTCAGGGCCGGCGAGGCTGGGAAAAGCCTCGGCCAGAATGGCGATTCCGCCCGAGATTATCGGCGCGGCAAAGGAGGTGCCGACTATTGGCCAATCATATGAATTTTCACCAAAGGTTGCATAAACGGCACCTTCGGCCATCAAGCAGCTTCGCGCCATTTCAAAACATTCAGCAGATAATCGTTGGACCGAGGTGATATCTCCGGCGCCGTTGAATGTTGGAACGCCGTTCAAGGCTGTGATCCAGCCAGCTTCCAATTGCGGGAATGCCAGTGGCAACGCCTCCATCAATGACAAGCTGGTCGCTGTTTCGTCGTTGCTATTCGAAAATACGATGATGCCTGATTGCGTAAAACTAGCCAGCGCGTTGATATAATTCGTTGCCGTTGACAAAGTCGTGCCGATCTCGTTCGCGAATGCCTGTTCTGCGGTTATGCCTGCCCGACGATTTAGGACGCTATCAATGCTGGTGTCCGGATATCCCCACGAGTTGTTTTGGACGATAGCCCCCCTTTGACGTGCGTCGTTTGTTGCATCGGCAATGACGGACAGGCTGTTGGATAATGAAGTTAGATGCAGGCCTGCATCATACGCAATCCCCATCATTCCAGAACCATCTTTGATACCGGCCGCAATAGCGGCAACGCTTGTGCCATGATCGTCTGCTGGGCGTTTAGCACCGTACAGCGTTATGTCTTTTCCGTCTAACTCGGGGTGGGTGGTGTAAAACCCTGTATCCACAATCGCGATAGTTTCACCTTTGCCGGAAAGCCCGACAGAATGTGCGAATTCCGCACGAATGGCGCGGAAGGAAAAGCTGGAATATATTTTGTTCGTATCACTCTGAAACACCCAGTCAAACTGTTGGATCGCAAATTCAACCGCATTACGGGCGAGCTTCAGGGCGGCTTGATCGAAATCGGTTACGCAATAAACATCAATATATGCGGGTTCGGTTCCACCTAAGCGATTCTCGCAAGGGGTGCCGATTGTTGCGTCGCCACCCCCAAGTTGGGAAATAAGTTCTGCGTTTTTGCATCCGGCTAAAAACACCAGCAATGACAATAGCATAAACTGCCATGGCCTACGAATTGGTTGGATGTCACGCATAGATTGCCCTTGTGTTGTGCAGGTTTGTTTCGAATCGAAAAACATATATAACGGCAATTAGCAAAATGATTATTAACGCCTGTATACAGCAAGCAGGTTGTGTATGTATTGGTCTTTCAGTTAAAAATAAACAAATTATGAATTTATTGGCTACTTTACCACGATTTACGAATAGACAATTAATTATGAAAAACGAAACCGCTAAATTGCCCTCCCGAACACGATCGCGTGCCGTCTTTTGGGGGCTCTATTTTGTGACGATCCTCGTCGTTATTCTTAAGGGGCCTGATTTTTCTATTCCGGTTTGGGATATCGGCAATGACGATGCCATGCGGCTTGTACAGGTTCGCGACCTTCTGAGTGGGCAAAGCTGGTTTGACGTTACCCAATACCGGTTGGGCTTCGAGGCAGGAACGCCTATGCACTGGTCGCGACTTATTGACCTGCCAATTGCGGCAATCCTTTGGTTGGCTTCGCTAACTTTAGCGCAAGACTGGGCCGAGGCGGTCACGATGACCTTGTGGCCGCTGGCGTTAATCGCGCCGACGCTCTGGGCCATGCACCGCGCCTCGGTTCGGTTTGGCGGGGTGCGGGCAGGGCCGTTCGGGTACCTGTTTGCCATCATCGCCATCGTCACAACGCGCAAATTCGAGATCGGGGCGCTGGATCACCATAACGTCCAGATGATGCTGATGGCGTTCATCCTGATGGCCATGATGCATAGCAAAAACCATGCCCGTGACGGGGTAATTATAGGCGTGTTGGCGGCGCTTAGTGTTGCTATCGGGTTGGAGATGTTGCCCTTTATCGCCACAATAAGCCTGATGATCGGCGTTAACTGGGTGTGGAGCGGGGCCGAAGCCAAATCAAAAACCATTCTGTTTTCCGCAACATTCGCAGGGACGATGATCGCGGTGTTTCTGTTGACGGGGCCGGATTTCAGCGCAACTGTTTTTCGATGCGACGCGTTTGGGCGCGAGCTGCTGATTATTGGCGTGACAGGCGCCATGGGGCTTTGGGCCTTGGCAGCGACGATCAGCACGAAAACGCGACTTGTCAGGGCAGGCGGTGTGCTGCTTCTGGGTGGCGTTGTCATACTTGTCGCTGTGAACTTCGCCCCGCAGTGCCTGGGTAACCCCTACGCGCCGCTTTATCCGGATGTTGCCCGCGAATGGTTGGGGCGCATTGCGGAAAGCCGGTCGTTGCTCGAAGTTATTGCGGCTGGGCGCTTAAAAAACCTTGGCTTCTTGGCCATTCCGATTATCGCGATCCTGTACACAATCTATAGTGCCCGTGAACCGGATTTCAGATTGCGAGCCATTGCACTGCTTCTGATTTTGGTTGGGGCGTATGCGATGATGTTCTACCAGATACGCGGCTTGTTCTTCCTTTTGCTGCTTTGTGCAATTCCGTTGGCCGCGATGATGGGGCGGGTATACGGGCATTATAAGGACAGCAAGTCACCCATGGCGGGGGTGTTGTTTATCGTGCTGTTGTTCGCCTCGATCCCCAATACGTGGATTGTCGGGGCAGCAAGGCTCAAAGGCGGCGAGCCGCAAGCCAGCGAAGGGGAGCCTCGCGGGGTGTTCAAGGATTGTTACAGACCACGGGTGTTTGATGCGCTGGCAGCATTGCCTGCGGGCATGGTTGCGGCCTCGACCGATCTGGGGGTTCAGGTGATGCTTTCAACACCGCACAGGGCGTTGGCGGCGAATTTCCATCGAAATCAGGATGGTATTCAGGCCGGTATAGACTTGATGAACGCTGACATGGCCGATGCAAAGGATTTGCTGGCCGAGTGGGGCGTGGATTATGTCGTGCTATGTGCCAATGATTTTGGCACGAAAGACTGGGCTGAAACCCAACCCGATGGTCTTTGGGCAAATCTTTATGACGGCAACATCCCCGAATACCTAACGCCGGTTTCCGAAGGCAATGAAAGCTTGCTATACATCTACAAGACGCAGCCCTGACAAGAGGATTCGCTATGTTTTCCATATCTCTATCCCCCGCAGTCTGGGTTGGGCTGATCCTGACTCCGATAACCATCGGGGGCGGGCAGATATTGTTCAAAATAGCCAGCGGGCGCATGGGTGAGGCCAACATGGCCGGATTTATCCGCCTGATCACGGACCCGGTGTTTATTCTGGCGATCACGATCTATGCCTTGGCGACATTCGCATGGGTGTTCGTGCTGCGCTCGGTTCCACTATCGTTTGCGTATTCGTTCATGGCATTGACGTTTGTGATCGTGCCAATATTATCCGCGCTGCTTCTTGGCGAAGTGTTAACAATCCGAAACTTTATCGGGGTCGCGTTAATAATTGGCGGGTTGATGGTCGTTACCACCGGCGCTTAACCACAGTTTTTACCTGTTACGACTTGTTCCTATTAGCTTTAGTTCTTACTTAATTTTCCAATTACCGTTGATCCGAGGGACATATTATGGCGCGCGCTAAAAAAGAAAAAATTCTGGAAGACCGCGAGAAATCCAAAACCATCAGCCCTCTGCGAGGGTTGTTTCCGTTTTTAGCCCCGTACAAAGGCCTGATGATTGCGGCCGGTATTGCGCTGGTATTCACGGCCTCGATTTCGCTGGCACTGCCCCGCGTGGTACGCGAGGTTATTGACGGCTTCACGCTGGAAGCGATCCGGGAACTGGACGGCTACTTTATGGCGATCATCGTGGTTATGGGCGCAATGGCCATCGGCACAGGATTGCGGTTCTATTTCGTCACCAAACTGGGCGAGCGCGTGATTGCCGACGTTCGCATGGCGATCTATCAAAAAGTTATCAGCCTCTCGCCTGCCTTTTACGAAAAAATCCTGACGGGCGAGGTTCTGTCTCGTTTAACCACGGATACGACGTTGATCCTGTCGGTTATCAGTTCCTCGGTTTCCGTAGCACTTCGCAATGTGTTGATGATGGCGGGCGGGCTTATATTTATGTCGCTGACGTCCTTGAAAATGACAGGTCTTGTGCTGCTTATGGTGCCGGTTGTCATTCTGCCGATCTTGATGTTGGGCCGCAGGCTTCGGGTGCTTAGTCGTGAAAGTCAGGACCGTATCGCGGAAAGCTCTGGCGAGGCATCCGAGACATTGCTGGCCGCGCAAACCGTGCAGGCCTACACCCACGAAGGGGTTAGCCAAGACAGTTTTAACAGACTGACCGAGCAGGCCTATGATGCCGCTCGGCGTCGGATTATTACGCGGGCTATCCTTACAATCTCCGTAATCTTCCTCGTGTTTACGGGGGTGGTCGGGGTTCTGTGGATGGGCGCACGCGATGTGATTGCTGGCAGCATGACGCCGGGGCAGTTGGTTCAGTTCCTGATTTACTCGGTCATGGTTGCTGGCGCGGTTGCGGCGCTGTCGGAAATCTGGGGCGAGTTGCAGCGCGCCGCCGGAGCAACGGAACGCCTGATCGAGCTGTTGGAAGCCGATGACATCATCAAAGATCCGGTACTGCCTGTTCCGGCCCCTGAACGGGTTCTGGGCGACATCAAGTTTAACAATGTAACCTTCACCTATCCGGCCAGACCGGGAATTCATGCGGTTGCCAACCTGAACCTGCATATCAAGGCAGGGGAAACTGTGGCGCTGGTTGGGCCGTCAGGGGCTGGAAAATCAACAATTTTCCAACTGTTGATGCGGTTCTTTGATCCTGACACTGGCACGATCATGGTCGATGATATGGGCATTGAAACCATGATGCGCAAAGATATGCGGCAGGCCTATGCGCTGGTTCCCCAGGACCCTGTGATTTTTGCAACTACGGCAATGGAGAACATCCGTTTCGGTCGCCCCGGTGCAACCGATGCCGAGGTTGTGGAGGCCGCAAAAGCCGCTGCCGCCCATGAGTTTCTTGAGCGTTTGCCGAAGAAATACAACTCCTACGTCGGGGAACGGGGCGTGATGCTTTCGGGTGGTCAAAAACAACGGATCGCGATTGCCCGTGCAATTTTGCGCGATGCACCGATTTTGTTGCTGGACGAGGCCACCTCGGCCCTTGATGCAGAAAGCGAACGCGCCGTGCAGTTGGCCGTCGAGAGGCTTTCAAAAGATCGCACCACAGTGATTATCGCGCACCGTTTGGCGACCGTTAAAAAGGCTGACCGGATTGTCGTTTTCGACGAGGGTCTGATTGTAGCCGAAGGTACGCATGATGAATTGGTGGCGCAAGGTGGCCTGTATGCGCGATTAGCGAAGTTGCAATTTACCGATGGTAATGTGACCTGACCTTAGGTTTACCCTTGCTTATCAAGGGTAAACCGCACATTCTGCCAGTCAAATATCGCCAAAAAGCGGCGAAGTGCATGACCGGGAGAGAAAATTATGCCACATTACGCGACCCTTGCGGATAAAATAGCAACCGAAACGGCGATGACCTTTGCGGAGCGGGTGCCAGAGGCCACTCTCTATCAGGTTCTTGCACGCACCACCGCCAGTTTCCCCGATCGCAACGCGCTGAGCTTTCAGATTAAGTCCGGCGTCAAAGACAAGGCCGAAACGCTTACATGGAGCGATCTTAAGGCGCGGGTAACGCAGGCAGCAAACGTATTTCGCGGGCTCGGGATTGGCGAAAAAGACACGGTGGCGTATCTTTTGCCGAACTGTAACGAGGCGGTTATCAGCCTTCTTGGTGGCGCGACAGCGGGCATTGTGAACCCGATAAACCCCACGATTGAAGATAGCCAGATTGCCGCGATTCTGCGCGAAACCGGTGCCAAGGTTGTGGTAACGCTTAAAGCTTTTCCTAAAACCGAGGTGGCGCAAAAAGTGGCGAATGCCGTTAAAATGGCCCCGAATGTGGAAACGGTTCTAGAGGTCGATCTGGCGCGCTACCTAAGCCCGCCGCTTAGCTGGATTGTGCCAATGATCCGCCCGAAGGTGCAGATCGAGCATTCAGCCAAGGTGCTGGATTTTAACGCCGAGATGAACAAAGCCAACGCCTCGTCACTGGATTTCGAGGAGATCAGCGAAGACCGCGTAGCCGCGTATTTCCACACTGGTGGTACAACTGGAATGCCGAAAGTGGCGCAACATATGTTCTCGGGGATGATTTATCAGGGCTGGTGCGCGCAGGAAATGCTGTTCACCGAGGAAGATGTTCTGATCTGTCCGCTGCCCATGTTCCACGTATTTGCGGCCTATCCAATCCTGATGGCGTGTCTGGCTTCTGGCGCGCATATGGTGATGCCAACCCCGCAGGGCTATCGCGGCGACGGGGTTTTTGACAATTTCTGGAAACTTCTGGAACGCTGGGATGTGACCTTTATGGTCACCGTGCCAACGGCGGTATCTGCGTTGATGCAGCGGCCTGTTGATGCGGATGTATCGAAGTTGAAATATGTGTTGTGCGGTTCTGCACCGTTGCCGGTCGAACTGGCAAAACGGTTCGAGAAATCCGCTGGTGTGAAAATTCTGGAAGGCTACGGCATGACCGAGGCAACCTGCCTCGTCTCTATCAATCCGCCGCACGGTGAACGCAAGATCGGTTCGGTCGGTCTGCCGTTCCCGTATTGTGAAGTGAGAATTCTTAACTGTGATGATCACGGCAATATCATCAAAGAATGCGCTGTGGATGAAATCGGCGAGATTTGCATTGATAATCCGGGCGTTGTCACTGGCAGCACATATACCGAGGTGGAAAAGAATACAGGATTGTTTGCGGGTGGAAAATACATGCGAACCGGTGATTTGGGCCGGATTGATGCGGATGGGTTCCTGTGGATCACAGGTCGTGCGAAAGACCTGATCATTCGGGGCGGCCACAATATTGATCCCGCGATTATCGAGGAAGCCTTGGCGGGCCACGAGGCAGTCGCCTTCACCGGTGCCATTGGTCAACCCGACGCACATGCGGGCGAGCTGCCTTGTGTTTACGTCGAACTTATTGGCGGGGCGGAGGTGTCGATTGACGATTTGAACGCCTACCTGAAGGAACACATCGGCGAGAAAGCGGCCATTCCGAAGTATGTGGAAATTATGGACGAGCTGCCTAAAACACAGGTTGGAAAGATCTTCAAACCGCACCTGCGGAAAATGGCCATCACGCGCGTTTACGATGCAGCGCTGGCCAAGGCAGATATTGACGCGAATGTTGAATCGGTATTCGAGGACAAAAAACGTGGCTTGGTTGCCATTGTGAAATACAATGACCCGGCGGTTAGCGACGATGCCGTGAACAAAATCCTCGGAGGCTTCACACCACAATGGGAGCCGGCGAAATAGGGGGTAAGCTCCTAGACGCTGCCCATCTTGCAAAAGCAGGATGATTTCACCGAAACGTCGGTTCGTGCGTTCGCCAGATCGAGGCGTTGCTTGATAATGCAGGCTTCCTCGATCCGGCCAAGGCGCGTTAGACAATCGTGATAGCCATGCAGGCTCCAGACATTGTCGGGGTGCTGGCACGCGCGTGACAGGGTGGAATCCAGCCCAAGGTCGGCTTTGTAAATCGCGGCGGCTTCCTCTACATGGCCTTGTTCCAGCAGTAACGCCGCCAATGCGTGGCGGGTGGGTTGCATCCAGCCCCATGGCTCGTCGTAGGGCAGGTTGTCGTCCATCTCGACGGATTTGTGCAGATGGGCGAAGGCGGCGTCGTAATTCGCCTTGCGATACGCGATCTCGCCCAGCATCATTTCGCGGGCCACGTCCAGAATATCGAGGCAGGTGTTGTTGAAAATATACCGGCTGTCGGGCACGCGCTTAACGGCGGCCTCGAACTGGATTGCTTCGACTTCGGCGGGTTGGACATGCCCACTTGCAGCCCAGGCCACGGCTTTGGCGTAGTGCATCATGGCCGTTGTTACACAGAACAATTCGGGGTTATCGGGCAGGGGTTGGTCGATGATTTCCTGCCATTTCCCAAAGCGGATGTAGACGTGTTGTTTCATGGATATGAACCCCTCAAGCCAGTCGGCCATGGGCGGAGAGTCGATCATCAGCAGTTCTTCGGGCAGGGTTGAAATCATCTCTTCGCTGGTCTCGATGGCATCGCGGTAACGGCCAAGAAACATCGCGCCGTAGATTTTGAAATGGTAGTCGTGACAGCGATAAAGCGAGTAGAAATTCAACGGCCCTTCGCGCTCCAGAAACTTCCGGTCCGCGACGATTGCAGCCTGATTTGACGCCACGACACGCTCGTAATGCCCGCAAAGAACGTCGATATGGGTTGGCATATGCTGCAAGTGTCCGGCATCCGGCGCGAGGCCACGCAGAGCGTCCGCCGCATTCAAAGCCCGTTCGGGATACGGCGACATTTCCATCACGTGGATATAGAGGTGCAGAACGCCGGGGTGCGCCATCCCGTTCGGTTGTTTCATGGCCCGCTCCAACACCTCGATAGCCTCGGCTGTGTCGGCACCGTCTGCGATCTCGCCGGATTTGAGGTCCCAAAGCGCCCACGGGGTGCGGTTCATGATCGCCTCGCTAAACAGGGTTGCGACATCCAGATCATCGGGGAAACGCTGGTATACCTTACGCATGGCATCGGCGTAATTGTCGTTCCACGTGTTCATGTCTTTAGCCGGTTCACGCGCCGGATAGCGCTGGGTTAGCGCGTTGATTAGCGCCGCTTCCGCCGCATTTGTGTGTTCAATCTTGGCCAAGGCGCTTTGCGTGGCATCAAACGCCCGCGCAACGGAACGCATAGCGTCCGCGTCATCAAACGCCTCCCATGGTTTGTTGTAGTTACAGCCCGAGGCATAGGCGATGCCCCAATACGCCATAGCGCAATCGGGATCGGCTTTTGCGGCTTTTTCAAAACAAGCCACAGATTCATCGTGGTTATAGCCAAAACACCACATAAGACCGCGATCAAACCACATTTGGGCATCTTTGGACTTTGTCGTAACCGCGCGTTGGTATGGGCCTAAATCATAATAATCATTCATGTGATGAAACTCCTATTATTGTGATTTGAATTTATGCGCCCAGTACTATTGGTGTGCCGTGCGGGTGGCCTCAGATTTCGGCATCAAGCTGCTCGGCTGATTTGGCAATCCGGCGAATGTCGATGCCGCTTTGCCACAGGATGACAAGGCCGATGGTGATGACCAGAAGAATTGACATAACCTGCGTGAACAGGATCATGATCAGCGCCTGCGCGTCCGGCACATCAAGAATCTGTAGCGCAAAAGCCGAGCCGATGACAAAGCCGCCCGGTACGCGGATGAAGCGCGTAAGGATCATCGCAAAACCTGCGACGACCATCAAAAAGAGATAATCAAAGAACTCCAGCCGGATGCCCACGGCCAGCCCCGCCCAAAGAAAATGCGTGGCGGCCAGCGCTTTCGAGGCAAAGCTTGCCGCGACTATTGCAAAGCGTCGCGACAGGGCGCGGGGCCAGACCACCCCGTGACACAGCGCATGGCGCAATCCTGGCCCGTCCGCCTTGGTGCGCGCCGCCAACCAGTCGAACATGCGGCACAACAGCGGACCGTCTTTTGCAAAAACGCTACGGAAGCGAAAAATCGTCCAGAGCAAGCCGCCAAACAGAACCAGATTCAATATTCCGGCTACGGACAGGCCAAGCGCCAGATTTCCCTCGATTTGCGGCACCTTGCCAGCAATGGCAACCACGCCGGCGAACAGGGCAAAAACCACCCCGTCGATAAACCGCGAGATTATGGTCGTGGTCAGCACCGTGGCCATCTTCAGCCCCTCAAGCCGTGCAACCAGCCATGATCGCACCAGCGGACTGATCCCGAGCGGCACAAGAACGTTTGCTCCGTACCCGGCAAGCAGCGCTCCGGTCAGACGCACGCTGGAAATCGGTTTCAGGTCGTATAAAATTTGGCGCCATTTCCACCCGCTTATATACTGCTCGAACAGGATCGCGGCCGCCAAAACACCAACCCACCAAAGGTTCGCGTTGCGGACACCGTCCATAAATAGCGCAAAATCCAGCCCGCGGTACAGATAAAAGATTGCCGCCACCGCCACCACGCCCCCAAGAATCGGGATCAGCCATCGGGTGACAAATGTGCGTAAGATTGACATCCGAATAACCTTTCAAGCAATCGGCGATAACGCGTAGACCCGCATCTCTAGCCCGATATGTGATCATCTACAACCCATGTCCTAGATACTTGTGGAGGTTTTGAATGGGGTTTCGAACGCACCAAACGCTATGTTTCCGTGGC
>ENA-OSCG01000123-OSCG01000123.1-marine-sediment-metagenome-genome-assembly--contig:-NODE-123-length-12669-cov-5.707468_pt1 | contig 12669 bp, 12 predicted proteins | sample MGYA00237880_ERZ529332 | MGnify/ENA primary metagenome ERZ529332 (study PRJEB26373, sample SAMN05710708) | marine sediment metagenome | biome: marine; feature: ocean trench; material: sediment... | reverse complement strand
AGGAAACGAGGTCATCAATTTATAAGACGCATAAGCGCCGACGGCCATAAATCCGCCACTGCCAAGGCTAAGTTGGCCACAATATCCGACGAGTATATTCAGGCCGATCGCGGCGATAGACCAGATCACGAACGGCAGAAGTATAGCATTGACCCAGTAGCTGGCCCCGCCGCCCATATCGGCCATAAGCATTACTGGAATAACAATAAACGCAATCGCGAGGATCGTGTAATAGCCCACCCGGTCCAGTTTGATCGGGAACGTTTGAGTGTCCTTGGCGTAGGTTGTCTTGAAGTCGCCTGATTCACGGTAAAACATTAATCAAACCCTCTCGATGATCTTTTCGCCGAACAGACCTTGGGGTCTGAACACGAGGAATATTAGCGCCAATACATAGGCAAACCAGTTTTCAGTTGCGCCGCCGATGTAGGGGCCAATCGAGAATTCAAACAGTTTTTCGCCCACGCCGATGATCATACCGCCAACAATCGCGCCGGGGATGGAGGTGAACCCCCCCAGCATCAACACTGGCAACGCTTTCAGTGCGATCAGGGACAGCGAGAATTGCACACCGGATTTAGCGCCCCACATGATGCCTGCAACCAAAGCCACGAAACCTGCGAGGGACCAAACGATCACCCAGATCGAGCGCAGGCTGATACCCACGGACAACGCCGCTTGGTTGTCATCAGCCACCGCACGAAGGGCGCGGCCTGTTTTGGTGTAATTGCTGAAGGCAATAAGGCTGGCAACCAAGGCGACCGCAATCCCTGTCGCCCACATATCGAGGTTATCAATGTAGAAGCCGTAGAACCCTTCTGCCCAGCCCTCGGTGGCACTTTCCAGCCAGACATTGCCGCCCTGTGGCAAGCCTACGTCCAGCTTCTTGATCTCGGAGCCCCACATAAGGTCGCCGAAACCCTCCATGAAATACGCCAGTCCGATGGTGGCCATGAACAGGATGATAGGGTCTTGATTGATCAGATGCCTCAGAATGTACCGCTCTACGAGAAAGGCAAAGCCGATCATCACACCCAGTGCCATAAGGATCGCGAGGAATGTCGGGACCTGCCAAGGGAACTTGTCCAGATGGGTGCCAAACATGGTATTAATAAGATGCGCGAACGGCACTTGGCCGTTTTGAAGCCCCACCAGCGTCATAGCTGCAAACAGCGCCATAACCCCTTGGGCATAGTTGAAAACGCCCGATGCCTTGAAGATAAGTACAAACCCAAGCGCCACGAGCGAGTACATCACGCCGGTCATCAGACCGTTCGCGATCACCTCGATTGTATAGAGAAAAGTAAGTGACATTTCAAAGCTCCTTAGTCATGCGCCACGCCCAGATAGGCGTCGATCACATCTTGATTGTTGCGCACTTCATCCGGCGTACCATCGCCAATTTTCTTGCCGTAATCCAGAACCACCACGCGGTCCGAGATATCCATCACCACGCCCATGTCGTGCTCGATCAGGGCGATGGTGGTGCCGAATTCGTCGTTCACGTCCAGAATAAAACGGGACATGTCCTCTTTTTCCTCGACGTTCATGCCGGCCATCGGTTCGTCCAGCAGTAACAGTTTTGGCTGTGCGGCTAGCGCGCGGCCAAGTTCAACGCGTTTTTGCAAACCATAGGGCAGGCGGCCAACGGGTGTTTTGCGGATCGCCTGAATCTCAAGGAAATCGATCACGTGCTCGACGATGTCACGGTTTTCGCTCTCCTCGCGCTCGGCGGGACCTTTCCAGATCGCCTGCCAGAACAGGTTGGTCTTCATGTGGGTAAGCCGCCCCGTCATGATGTTATCAAGCGTGCTCATCCCTTTGAACAAAGCGATGTTCTGGAATGTCCGCGCGATACCCTGTCGGGCAATCTGGTAGGGCTTCATCGGTTTGCGTTTCTCGCCGTGAAACCAGATTTCGCCTTCCTGCGGGTGATAAAACCCGTTGATGACGTTCAGCATGGAGGATTTCCCCGCGCCGTTCGGGCCAATGATTGCCCGTATCTCGCCTTCGCGAATATCAAACGAGATGTTCGAGAGCGCCGTTATACCGCCGAACTTCAAGGTGATGTTTTTCATTTCCATCACCGGAGCACCGATTGTGCGGCCATCCTCGGTTACATAGCTTTCTGCTGTAGCATTCATGCTGCGTTTGCCTTCCGTGCCACTGTTTTTGCGTCTTCAATCTGGATCGTAGCCGAGATCGAGCCTTTGCGGCCATCCTCGTATGTCACTTCGGTTACGGTCGAAATCTCGGTGGCCCCGCTGTAAAGAGCCTCGATCAGATCGGCGTATTTCTCTTCGACAACCTTGCGGCGAACCTTGCGGGTGCGGGTCATCTCGCCGTCGTCAGGGTCCAGTTCTTTGTGCAGCACAAGGAAGCGTTGGATTTGGCAACCTGACAACATGGAATCCTGCGCCACGGAGATGTTCACCTCCTCCACATGGGATTTGATGGTGGCGTAAACGTCAGGGTGGCCTGCCAGTTCCTGGTAAGATGCATAAGCGATGTTATTGCGTTCCGCCCAGTTGCCAACCGCGTTCAGGTCGATGTTGATGAAGGCCACGCAGTTGTCGCGCCCATTCCCGAACACCACGACTTCCAGAATGTTGGAGAAAAACTTCAGTTTGTTCTCGACGAATTTGGGGGCGAACATGGACCCGTCAGACATTTTTCCAACGTCCTTGGCGCGGTCGATGATCCGCAAGTGGCCGGTGCTTTCCTCGAAGAAACCCGCATCGCCCGTGGCGACCCAGCCATCCGCGTCTTTGGTGGCGGCGGTGCTTTCGGGGTTTTTGTAATACTCGACGAAGGTTGCGTCTGAGCGATACATAACCTCGCCGTTATCGCCGATCCTGACTTCAACACCGGGGGAGGGGACGCCAACCGTATCGGCCCGCACTTCGCCATCAGGCTGCTGCGTGATGAAAACGGCGGCCTCCGTCTGGCCATAAAGCTGTTTGAGGTTGATCCCGAGCGAGCGGTAGAATTCGAAAATCTCCGGCCCGATCGCCTCGCCCGCCGTATAGCCGATGCGCACGCGAGACATGCCAAGGATATTCTTTAGCGGTCCGTAAATCAGGATATCGCCGAGGAAATACTTAAGTCGGTCCGCCGTGCTAACAGGCTTGCCGTCCAGCATTGCAGGGCCAACCTTTTTGGCATGGTCCATGAAATACTTGAACATACGCTGCTTAAACGGGCTTGCGTCTTCCATGCGGATCATAACCGTTGTCAGCATACCCTCGAAGAAACGGGGCGGGGCGAAGAAATAGCTTGGGCCGATCTCGCGCAGGTCTGTTTGCATGGTTTCGGGGCTTTCGGGACATGCAACGCAGAAACCTGTCCAGAAGCATTGCCCGATGGAAAAGATGAAATCGCCAACCCACGCCATTGGCAGGTATGCCAACACACTGTCGCCAGAGGTCAGGTTGTCAAACTCGGAAGACGATGCAGAGGCGGAAATGATATTCCGGTTTGAAAGAACAACGCCTTTGGGGCGGCCGGTTGTGCCGGATGTATACAGCATTACGCAGGTGCTATCGATATGCAGGGCGGCACTGCGTTCCTTCATAATGGGTTCAAGGCGGTGATGCGCGGCGCGACCCTCTGCCTGCACATCCTCGTAGGCGTTCATATGGGTGTGGTCGTATTTCCGCATCCCGCGTTTATCGAGATAGATAATCTCTTCGATCCCGTTAACGGTTTCTTGCACTTCGATGACTTTATCAACCTGCTCCTGATTTTCAACAATCACGAACCGCGCGCCGGAATGTTCCAGCACATAGGCCATTTCTTCGGCGTTGGCGTCATTATATAGTGGAACGGGGATGGCTCCGCAGCATTGCGCGGCGGTCATCGCCCAATATAGATGCGGACGGTTGCGCCCGATAATGGCAACGTGATCCCCCTCGTTCAGGCCCAGTGCCAGCAACCCGAGCGCCAAGGATTCGATCTCGTCTTTGGTTTGCGCCCAGTTCCAGCTTTGCCAGATGCCGAACTCTTTTTCGCGGTAAGCTGGCTTGTCGGAAAACTTGACCGCATTGCGCGCCAATAGCTTTGGAAACGTATCAAGATTGCTATCTATCACGGTCGCATTCATCGCTTTGCCATCCTCCCGGTGGGGTGATCCACACCCGTTGGTTTTTTAAAGCGTTCGTGGTCGCCTTGCTGATGGATTGATTCCATCTTTATTACCACTGACCTTAGCAAGATTATTTCACAGGTAAAGAAAAAAATGAACCATCGTTCAGTTCGAGTTGCAAAGCGGGATTGCAAAAATGCAAAGCGTTGCCGGGAAGGGAAACGCCTGTGGTCACTGGAATTTTGCGGGATTGCATGCACGACGAATTCGCGCCCTCTGCCCTGACGTGTATGCATGCCAATTGCTGCATATAACAAAAGTTTGGTTTTAGGATTTTCAATACTGAAAATTTATTGACAGGTCGGGGGCTTATGTACAATCCTGTTCAGGTTGGCCAACCTTATTCCGGTTAACCGCTAGTAAGTATTGGTGACTGATTAAGGGACGGTAATAAACTAAGCGGTGTTTTCGCAATTTATTCATCTAAATGAAACAACTGCGAAACAAACGAAGCTTATAAGATGCTCGGGGGATTAACCGCCTTGCAGCAAGTAATAACGGAGAGGAAATATAATGAAAGTACTACTTTATTCAGGTGTCGCGTTTGTCGCGCTGGCCAGTGCAGCATCTGCTGCTGTCTGCCCGGCGGTGACAGTCGGCGACATGATGGGCTTCGAGGCCGGAGCTTTTCCACAACAGTACGAATTGGCTGAGTTCGAAGCACTCGGCAACTGTACAGTGGAATTCTCGGCCAACCCTGCGTCTGATGATCTGAACGCACGTATCCGCGGCAATGGCCCACTGCCTCCGCTGGCTGATCGCCTTCCATCCGAGCCGCTGGTTGTGGCTCCGTACGATTCCATCGGTTCTTACGGCGGAACACTTGATGCGCTGTCGAATGCGACAGAATCCGGCACTTCGGATTTCATGTCTATTCGCCACGTGAACCTTGTTCGCTATTCCGATGACCTTCAGACAATCGTTCCGATGATTGCCAAAGGCTGGGAATGGAACGATGATTTCACCCAGCTGACATTCTTCTTGCGCGAAGGCCACAAATGGTCAGACGGCTCGCCGTTCGGGGCTCGGGATGTCAAGTTCTGGTATGACAACCTTGCAACTGATTCCAATGTTCGGGAACTCCCGAAAGACTATGTTCTGGTTGCTGGCGAAGTGATGGACGTTGTTGTTATTGATGACACGACCATTCAGTTCAACCTGCCATCACCAAAACCTGGCCTGTTGTCGCACTTTGCCAACCACTATGCACAGGCCTTCCAGCCGATGGATTTCCTTGGCCAGTTCCATCCTGACATTGATCCAAATGCAGATGCAAACGCCCAGGCTGTTGGTTTTGAAAGCGGTTATGACGCGATCAAAGGCTATTATGGCAACTCTGACTGGATGGATACGCCGACACCAATGTTGGCCCACCCTGATCTGGTTGCTGGTCTGCCGGCTGATACGGTTCCAACACTGGAAAGCTACATCATTACCCGGGAAAACACGGAAGGCCGTCATCTGGTTGCCAACCCGTACTACTTCCAGGTTGATACGTCTGGTCAGCAGTTGCCATACATCAACGAGCAGGACGAATTGTTCGTGGGTGAAAGCGAAGTTCGCCTCCTGAAACTGATCAACTCAGAAGTTGATTATAAATCTCAGGCGCTGAACCTCGATTACGCACCACTGCTTCTGGAAAATCAGGAAAAGGGCAATTTCACAATTGAACTTAAACCTGAAATTTCTATTGGCGCATTCGCGTTTAACGTTACGTCGGAAAACCTCGCTAAACGCGAAGTATTCGGCGATGTACGTTTCCGTCGTGCGATGTCTGTCGCAATGAACCGGGACGAGATCAACGAAGTTGTGTTCTTCGGCCTCGGTCAGCCAACGCAGTATATCGCTTTCTCGCCAACACCTTCGTTTGTGAGCAAAGAGCTCGAGATGGCTTACGCACAGTTCGATCCCGACATGGCAAACGCTTTGCTTGACGAGATGGGCATGATGGACCTTGACGGTGACGGAATGCGCGAAATGCCAAATGGCGAGAAGCTCGTTTTGAACATGCAGGTAGCGACGCAAGCCGTTTCGATCAAAATGGTCGAGCTCGTTGGTCAAAACTGGCGTGAAGTTGGCATCGACAAACGGTGAAAGAAGTCACAACGGACGAATTCCGTTCCGCGATGTCTTCGAACCAGCTCGACGTTATGATATACGCAAAAGGTCAGCCACTGGCTGTTATTTTGGGCGTATCAGAGCTGTTCCAGCCTCCATACGACAACTACTTCAACCTGCGTGCAGGTATGTTGTGGGGTGAATACATCGACACAGACGGCGCATCCGGTGTTAAACCACCAGAGTACGCTTATGAGTTGATGGCTGATATCAATCTGTTCCAAGCAGCGATTGCCGGTTCCGACGAGTCCAATGAAATTGGTGCCCGTATGGTTCAGAACATCGTTGATAGCATGTTGTTCATTGGTACTGTGAAAGCGGTTGCACCGATCTATCACAACAATGATCTGAAGAACTTCACCGAGTTCAAGACACAGTCCTACGCGTACTACCGGACATATCCGTACCGCGCGTCTCAGTGGTGGTTGGACGAGTAATCCTGTCGCTATGACTTGATATATGACTGCGGGCAGTTTCGATTGCCCGCAGTTCAACAAAAATAAGAGCCAAAATGGTTCATTAGTACACCTTCGGGGGGCGTAATTCGCAATGCTTCAATTCTCCAAATTCGTAGCAGTACGTGCTGCATTGGCCGTTCTAACGCTGGTTCTAGTGTCGTTTATTGTATTTACCTTGATGGAACTGGTACCCGGCGATTGCGCCGAGCGGTACGTTGCCTTCAAGAGTTCGCAAGGGTCGGTTATTACCGCCGCAGATATTCAGATCGAGCGCGTCCGCCTCGGCCTTGACCAACCTTACGTGCAGCGTTGGGGCTCGTGGATATTCAACGCCTTCCAAGGGGAATTCGGCGACAGCTGTATCCTTCGCGTAAACATCGCCCAGCTTCTGGGACAGAAATTCTGGTTGAGCCTTGGCCTGTGTCTATCGGCCCTGCTGCTCGCCTATGCCATTGCAATCCCTGTTGGCATTATTGCCGCCACCTCGAAGAACGCCGTTCTGAACAACAGCCTGCGTCTGGTTAGCTACCTTGGTCTGGCTCTGCCGAACTTCCTGCTGGCACTGATGATCATGCTGTTCTCGACGGTCTTCTTTGGCGACAGTCTCACGGGGCTGTTCTCTAAGGAATACAGGGATGCCCCTTGGGATTACGACAAGGTGATGGACTTCCTCGGGCATGCTTGGCTGCCGGTATTTATTCTGGGCTGGTCGGCGACAGCGTTTGCTATCCAGACGGTGCGCGCCCTTATGTCTGATGAAATCGGCAAGCTTTACGTGACCGCAGCAGCGGCCCGCGGGGTGTCGGGACGGCGATTGTTAATGCGCTATCCGGCGCGACATGCGCTTAGCCCGATCATCAATTCGCTGGGGTTTGACCTTAACCGTATCTTCACCGAGCTTCCCATCGTTGCCCTGATCCTTACCTTGACCGAGGCGGGTTCCCTGTTGATCGAGGCGCTGGCGCGCTCAAACGATCAGCAGCTCGCTGGCGCGATTATTTTCATGCTGACGGCCAGTATTGTCGGAATTAACTTCATAACCGACATCATTCTGGCCCTCACCGATCCGCGCATTCGTCGCAGTATTGTGGGATAATGGACATGACAGATATTACAAACACAGACGCATCCCTGGACCAGAAACTGAAAGAGGCGTATTTCACTGCGGGTCAGGGTCAGCTTATCTGGCAGCGGTTCAAGAAAAACAAATCGGCTCTTGCTGGTGCGTGGGTCCTGATCGCGCTTATTTTGTCAGGCATATTCGCGCCGTTCCTGACCCCGTATGATGCGACCATCGCCGGACGGGACAAGGATTATATGAACGGTGCCCCGCAAATACCGATTTTCTGGGACGACAATGGATTTTCCATCCGCCCGTTTATTTATTCATTCGAGCGGTCGCGATCAATCAAAACCAACTTCCGTTGGGTGACGGAGATAAAATCCGAGCTTGAAGATCGCCGCTATGTGACGTTTTTCGCCAAAGGGCAGGAGTTCAAATTTCTGGGCATAAAGTTCGAGCGACACCTGTTTGGCGTTGATCGTGGCATGATCCACATATTTGGAACGGATTCGACCGGTAAGGACATCTACTCCCGAACGATGACGGCAATTAACACCTCGATGGCGGTGGGAACGATCGGTGTTGTGATCGCCTTTTTCATGGCCTTGGTGATTGGCGGGGTGTCCGGATATTACGGTGGAAAGATTGACGCCGTATTGCAAATGATAACGGATACGGTGAAAACCATCCCCAGTATTCCGCTGTTCATGGCACTGGCCGCGTTTGTCCCCGACACTTGGAGCGCGGAGGAGCGGTTCTTCTTCATCTCTGTGGTGCTGGGGCTGATCGGCTGGACAACCTTGGCTCGACGTATTCGAACGCATTTGTTAAGCGAACGAAATCAGGAATACGTCCTTGCGGCAGAGCTTTGCGGTGCCTCGCCCGGCCACGTTATCCGCCGTCATCTGTTACCCAGCTTCACCAGCTATATCATCGTCGATCTGGTGATCTCCTTCCCGTATATGATTTTGGCGGAAACGGCATTGAGTTTTATCGGGCTGGGTCTGAAAGATCCGGTGAACTCGCTGGGGGTTATGTTGCAAAACGTCACCAGTGCCGATGTTCTGCTTAATTACCAATGGTATTTCATACCGGTAATTTTCTTTATTATCCTTGTGTTGGCATTCGTGTTCGTCGGTGACGGATTACGCGACGCCGCCGACCCTTATTCGGATGCCAAATAATGACGCGCCTTCTTGATGTAGAAAACCTGACCCTCAAGTTCGATACGGACGAGGGTCGGATCACCGCCGTTGACGATGTTTCCTTTACACTTGAAGCAGGCGAGGTCATGGGCCTCGTGGGCGAGAGTGGTTCGGGTAAATCGGTGACGGCCAAGTCAATCATGAAACTGAACCCGGGTAACGCGAGTTACGGTGATGACACTAAAATCACGCTGCACCTCGAAGACGGGCCGGTCGACATTATGTCCCTTCACGGCTCCAAAGAACTGAAAGTGGTGCGCGGCGGGGCGATTTCGCTGATTTTTCAGGAACCAATGGCCAGCTTTGCGCCTGCGATAACCATCGGTGACCAGATGGTCGAGCAGTTGCTGATCCACATGGATATGAACGCCAAACGCGCCAAAGAAGTCTCGATCGAGATGCTGGACCGCGTGGGGATATCGGATCCGTCCATGCGTTTCGGGCAATACGCGTTCGAGCTGTCGGGCGGTATGCGCCAACGCGCCATGATCGCCATGGCCTTGTCGACCAAGCCCAAACTTCTGATCGCGGACGAGCCGACCACGGCGCTGGATGTGACCATTCAGGCGCAGGTGATCGACCTTATGAAAGACCTCGTCAAGGATTTCGGGATGGGGATTATCTTTATCACCCACGACCTTGGCGTGATAGCCCAAACCGCCGATAAAGTGGCGGTGATGTATCTGGGACGTCTTATCGAGCAAGGGCCGGTGCGCGATGTTCTTCGCAACCCGTCGCACCCCTATACCAAGGGCCTGATTGCAGCACTTCCAAGGCTGGACGATCTGGACTCCCCGCTGACGCCGATACCGGGGGACATTCCATCCCCGCTAGAGCGGCCAACGGGGTGTGTGTTTCACACGCGCTGCTCGGTCAATTTAGGTGATATTTGTACCGCGAAAATTCCAAACTTCGCCAAGGTAACCGAAGGCCATAACGTAGCCTGCCATTTGTTTAACGGGGAGGGCGCGAAATGAGTAATGACATCCTGATTAAAGCCCGCGACTTGTCGGTTCACTACCCCCTGTCTGGCGGTGGGCTGTTCGGCCCCAAACCGGTGGTTAAGGCGGTTGACGGCATCAACCTCGACATCGCCAAAGGCAGTTTCTTTGGCTTGGTGGGGGAATCCGGTTCGGGCAAAACCACCCTTGGCCGCGCTTGTATGAAAGCCGCGCCGATCACACGCGGTACGGTGGAATACAGCGACGGAGAAGTCACATACGAGTTAACAACGATTGATAAGGCGCAGTTGAAAGACTACCGCAAACGTTCGCAGCTTATCTTTCAGGATCCATACGCCGCGTTAAGCCCGCGCATGACGGTCCGCGATATTATTGCCGAACCGCTTGAGGTCATGAAGCTGACATCCTCGCGCGCGGAAACAGACGAACGGGTCCGCGAGATCGCCTCGAAATGCCGCCTTAACCTTGAACACCTCCGCCGTTTCCCGCACGCGTTTTCGGGTGGGCAAAGGCAGCGTATTTCTATCGCCCGCGCACTGGTTTCGCGCCCACACTTCGTGGTTGCCGATGAATCTGTGGCGGCTTTGGATGTATCCATTCAGGCGGACGTGCTAAACTTGCTGAAAGAAATCCAGCAGGAAATGGGCCTGACGTTCTTGTTCATCAGCCACGACCTAAGCGTTGTGGCGCATGTGTGTGACCACGTTGCCGTGATGTATCTGGGCCGCTTGGTGGAAACCGCCCCGACGCGCGAGTTGTTCTTCGCGCCGCGTCATCCCTACACCAAAGCCCTGCTGTCGGCGATCCCGTCGCTTGATCCCGATGACCGTGGCACGGCGCAAAAACTGGAGGGCGAGATACCCTCGCCAACCAACCCGCCACCGGGGTGCAAATTCCAGACACGTTGCCCGTTCGCGGTCGATCATTGTCGCAAAGTGGAACCAAAACTGGAGCATTCCAGCACGGGCCACGAAGTTGCCTGCCATCGCTGGAAAGAATTGATGTGAGAGTAATGGTGGGTGAATCACCCACCCTACGGTTCGAAATTCGTCGCGCCTTCTGACGTGATCTTAACGTCTGCCAATGTGCGGTCGGAATGGCGCATGCGGTGGCTTAGCAATTTTTGCGTTAGCCGCAATAGCGTACCTGCATGTGCCGGATCATCTGCCAGATTAACCAGTTCATTCGGATCGTTTTCCAGATCAAACATCAACGGGGATAATCCGCCGTTGAAATGCACCAGCTTGTAGCGCTCCTCCCGCAGGATCGCCAAATTCGCCTCGTGTAAGGAAACTCCGGTGGCTTTCTGCCATTCGGTTGTGAAGTGTGGCTCGCTAAATTCCAGTTCCAGATGCACGGCGTCCCGCCATTTTTCGGGCGGTTTACCATTCAAGGAATGGTTTTAGAGAAACCCCATCCATACCCGCAGGTACAGCTTGCCCGACCAAATCCAGAACCGTCGGGGTGAAATCGACGGATTCCGTAAACGCCTCGACGCTCAAACCATGCTGTGCCGGATTTCGCGGGTCTCGGATGATTAGCGGGATGTGGTATGCCCCCTCGTAAGGGTTCTGCTTGCCCCAAAGGTGGTGCTCGCCCAGCGTCTCGCCGTGATCGGCCATGAACACGATGATGGTGTCATCGTATTGCCCCGTTTCCTTCAGAAAATCGATTATCCGGCCGATATGCGTGTCCACTTCGGTCGCTAAGCCCAAGTATATGGACCGTAGCAACTGCACATCATCATCGTCGTTATTGGCGTCCACTTCGCACCCGCGAACGACGCTCTCCATCGCGGGAGTTTTTAGCGCGCCGCCCATAAACGGATGCACCTCAGCCTGATCTTCGGGTGTTTTCAGGCGTACATCTTGTTATACGGCGCGGGTGCAACGAGCGGCGGGTGCGGGCGAATGTACGTTGCCACGGCAAACCAGTTTTCATCTGTGCGGACCGATAAATCATTGATTAACGAGTTGGTAAGAAACGCCGTGTCACTATGCTCGGCGCCGTAAAAGGGCGGATCATCGGGGCGGGCAGGCCGCGTCGGGTCCGGCGATATGGCGTCGTAAAAATGCGCATAATCGGGAATATCATACCCCTGCGATTTCAAATATGCCCGCCAAGGGTAGCTTGACTGCGCGCGCATTTCCAAAACCTCGCGAAACCCGGGCAGCAGGCCTTCTTCGTTTTTCAGGTCGGGATCGTTGGGGTGGCGGGTGCGCGGGTCAAGGCTGGTGTCGGTGTACCCGTACAACATCGGATCATAGCCGGATTTGCGCATCTCGCGCGCGATGTTGGTGATGCCGTCCGACATAGGCGTGCCATTACGGATGGAGCGGTGGTTCATCGCATACATGCCGGTAAAAATACTGGCGCGTGAAGGTCCGCACGGATTGGTAACCGAGAAATGTTTGGTGAACGTCACCGCGTCTTTTCGCAGGGCCGCGATGTTGGGCAGGTTTACGTGCTTCGCCAACGCTCCCTCTACGCAATCTGCCCGAAGTTGATCGGAAATAATGACGAGAACTTTGCACTTCTTTGACATCTGCATGTTCCTCTTTAGCAGGTCAGGTTAAGTGCACATAATGACGAAAATTGTACGGGGTCAATACAAATTTCCACTTCGATCAAATTTAAGTTTTAGGGGTTCGCCAGAATGTGAAAATTCAGTTGACGTAACGGAAGAACCGAACCGAAATCGTTGAAACGCTTGATCGGG
>ENA-OSCG01000122-OSCG01000122.1-marine-sediment-metagenome-genome-assembly--contig:-NODE-122-length-12839-cov-5.416849_pt1 | contig 12839 bp, 12 predicted proteins | sample MGYA00237880_ERZ529332 | MGnify/ENA primary metagenome ERZ529332 (study PRJEB26373, sample SAMN05710708) | marine sediment metagenome | biome: marine; feature: ocean trench; material: sediment... | reverse complement strand
GCCTTTGGTGCAGGTTCCATGATTGCAGCCCTTGCGTTGCCGCGCCTGCTTGACAGAACCGGAGACCGCATCCCCATGATTGGTGGCGCAATCCTGCTGACGGCCACGATGTTCGCAGGTGCTGCCCTGTTCACCACCTTGCCAAACTTCAACGTCTTTCTCGCTCTCTGGGTAATTGCGGGCCTTGGATATTCCTCGATCCTCACCCCCGCTGGCCGCCTGCTGCGCCGCTCGTCTCATACGGCCGAACGCCCCGCCCTTTTCGCCGCCCAATTCGCCCTGTCCCACGTCTGCTGGCTGATAACCTACCCGCTCGCCGGATGGATCGGCGCCGAATTCGGCATCCCGGCGGCCTTCCTCGTACTAGGCCTGATTGCAAGCGGCGCGATTGCGTTAAGTTTCAAATTTTGGCCACACCAGAGCGCTGGCAGCCTTATGCACACACACACCGACTTGCCATCGGATCACCCACACTTGCAGAACGCGAACCCGCGGACCGATGGCTTTCGTCATGCCCATACATTTGTTATCGACGAGCTGCATCACCACTGGCCAACCCACGGCTAACACCGTCGGTTTCATCAAACGAAGAGGGGTGCTCTAATCAGCGGTGCGGGTATCGGCGGCCTGACCCTTGCGCTTAGTCTGCATCAAATTGGCGTTCGTTGTCGGATATTTGAGGCGGTGGCACGCCTCGAACCCCTCGGTGTTGGCATCAATCTGCAACCCTCTGCGGTGCGAGAACTGTCCGAATTGGGCCTGCTGGAAGCCCTCGACAAAATCGCGCTGCGAACAGCCGAGGTCGTCTACGCCTCCGCCCAAGGTGGGCAAATCTGGTCTGAACCGCGTGGGATGAAGGCCGGCTACAGGTGGCCGCAATTCTCGATCCATCGCGGGCATTTGCAGATGCTATTGCTGAAAGCTGTGCGGGAACGCTTGGGCAAAGATGCCATCCAGACAGGGGCCGAGGTTACCGATTGGGCCGACAGCCCCAAGGGCGTCGAGATTGTCATAACCGACCCTGCTGGCGTTGAAACGCACGAAACGGGCAGCGTTTTCGTTTCAGCCGACGGCCTGCACTCCAAAACCCGCGCCCGCCTTTATCCCGACGAAGGGCCGCCAATCTGGGGCGGTATCGTCATGTGGCGTGGTGTCACAAAGGGACCGAAATTCCTGACGGGGCGCTCAATGGCGATGATTGGGGAAAAGAAGCGTAAATTCGTTTGCTACCCCATCGCCGACATGCCCAACGGGTCCGTTATCAACTGGATTTGCGATTTGAAATTCCCGCCGGAATATATGTGGTCGCGCGAAGACTGGAACCCCCGGCGCACTCGATGATTTTCTTCCGCAGTTCAAGGACTGATCGTTTGATTGGCTGGATGTTCCCGAAACGATCCGCAACGCCGAACATATATTCGAGTTCCCGATGATCGACCGCGACCCCTTGCCCCGTTGGAGTCATGGAAATATGACCCTGCTGGGCGATGCCGCGCACCCCATGTATCCCGTCGGTTCCAACGGGGCCACGCAGGCCATTCTGGACGCCCGTGTTCTGGCGCGCAAATTCCAGACCATGGGCGTAACCGCCGCCGCTTTGCAAGCCTACGATACGCAGCGCCGCCCTGCCACGGCGGCCATCGTGCTGGCCAATCGGGGCGACGGGCCGGACAAGGTTCTCGATCTGGTGGCAAAACGCGCCCCTGACGGTTTTGCTCGGATCGAAGATGTTCTAACGAAAGTCGAGCTGGAAAATACTGCGGCTGCATACAAGAAAACCGCCGGAATGGATATTGACGGCTTGAACAATCGGCCATCTATCATTCCGCCTTCCAACCCGTCATAACACGCGCAAAGGGGGACTATGGTTGCGCAATTTACGGCAAGGCATCGCACCGCTGGCCGAGGCCAGACTAGGGTGCATACTGAAAGTCGCGGCCAAATGGCTGGCGTATTTCGGAGGCTTTATGCTGACCGCCGCCGCGATTATGACCATCATATCCATCGCAGGAAGGGCCATGATATGGGCAGGTTTCGGCCCTGTTCCGGGCGATTTTGAGCTGGTGGAACTAACCTGCGCCGTCGCCGTGTTCAGCTTTCTGCCATGGAGCCAGATCAATCGCGGACAAGTCACCGTGGACGTGTTGGTAGACACCTTCCCGCCACGCCTGCGGGCGGGTTTCGGGATTGCCGGTGACACGGCCATCGCCGCAAGCGTGATTGCATGGCGTATGTGGCTGGGGTTGGGCGAGCGTTTACCGATGGGTTCCGACACATTGCGCGCCCTGCTGATGCTGGGCGACAAACCCTATTACACCGAGACAACATTCATCCTGCGCATGCCCGTCTGGTACGGATATGCCCTGTCGATGGTCGGCGCGGCGTTCTTTGCCGTTGTGTGCATTTATACGGTCTGGCGCGCCGTTAACTGGACGATCCGTGGTCAAGAAGGCGCGATAGCATGACAGGCCTAGAACTCTCGGTTATCGCATTTGTGGTTATGCTGGTGGCCATTTTCCTGCGTATCCCGATTGGCGTCTCCATGGCTATCACGGGATTCACCGGCACGTGGATCGTATTGGGTTCGCCCAACGCCGTGCTGGCACAGTTGAAATCCCTGACGTATGACACGTTCTCTAGCTACTCGCTTTCTATCGTGCCGCTCTTCTTGTTGATGGGGCATTTCGCGACGAAATCCGGCATGTCGCGCGACCTTTTTCGCGCCGCTGCCGACTGGTTCGGGCACTATAAAGGCGGCATGGCCATCGCCGCCGTCGGATCATGTGCAGGGTTTGGCGCAGTGTGCGGATCATCCCTTGCCACCGCGTCCACCATGGGCCAAGTCGCCTTGCCCGAGCTGCGACGCCACGGATTTTCCGATGCGCTATCGACGGGCGTTCTGGCCGCAGGCGGAACCTTGGGGATACTTATTCCCCCTTCGATCATCCTCGTAATTTACGCCATCATCGCGGAGCAAAACATCGTTAAGATGTTCATGGCGGCCATGATACCGGGTGTTATGGCCGCCCTTGGCTATATGCTGACCGTTATGATCTATGTCCGGATCAAACCCGACAGCGCCACCCGTGCACCACGCGTTCCCATGAAGGAACGCTTCAAAAACCTCGTCAAAATCTGGCCCGTTGCCGTGATATTCATCGCCGTTATCGGTGGCATCTACGCCGGTATTTTCACCCCGACCGAAGGGGCGGCAGTTGGTGCAATCGGCACAGGGCTTTACGGTGTGCTATCCGGCGGGCTGGATCGTCGTGGGTTCCTAGATTCCATCCTGTCCACTGCATCTTCAACCGCCATGATCTTCTTCATCGTATTTGGTGCACAATTGTTTAATTCCTTCCTCGCGTTCACCCAAACCCCGCAAGAGTTGGCGGCTTGGGTTGGTGCACAGGGGTTCGCGCCGATGATGGTGATGGTTTCGATGCTGGTCCTTTACCTGATCTTTGGTTGCGTCATGGATTCCCTTTCAATGATCCTGCTGACCATCCCGATTTTCTTCCCGATCATCATGGGACTAGACTTTGGCCTACCCCCCGAGGAGATCGCGATCTGGTTTGGTATCATCGCCTTGACCGTCGTCGAGGTGGGCCTGATAACCCCGCCCGTTGGCATGAACCTGTTCATCATCCATTCTATCGCGCCGGAAATTCCGATCACTCAAACCTATCGCGGAGTCGCGCCGTTTGTGTTGTCCGACATCATCCGTGTCGGCATACTTCTTGGCTTCCCACCCATCACCTTGTGCATGGTACGGGTCATGTTTTAGTCAGGAGAGCCTCCCCCACAGAGGCCCTCCGACTCCCCATCATGAAGGCGTCCCTTCATGCTCGCACTAGCAAAGCCGTGACGTTAGAATTCGAAAAATGAGAAATTGCGGGAGGCGATACCCGATCCGGCTTCTGCCAGGATATTCCGCTGTCCAATACTTATCATATAAGTTTCTGCGCGCAAGAAATACCTACTTAAAATTCGATCTATCTGCCGGATTTCGCCTGAATTCGCGCTGTTAACGATATATTTACCAAATAAAACCACATTATCCCTCAAAACCCCTCGACATAGGCCGGAAACTGTGGTTTCCACGAACGCAAAAAACAGGCATACATTGAGCAACGTTACTGAAATATATTCGTCCCACCGTGCGCATGAACTGCTTGAAGTTCTGCGTGAAAACGGTGGCTCGTGCCGCACGGCCGAACTTGCCGGTCTGTTGAATGTGTCCGAAGAAACCGTCCGGCGGATCATCAAACATCTTGCAAAAGAGGGCGTGGTCATCAAGGTTCACGGCGGTGTTCTGCTGGCCAATCGTAACGAGGAACCCACGTTTGGCGAACGTATGGAAGTTAACCGCACGGCCAAACGCGCGATGGCGAAATGCGTTGTGGGGTTGATCGAGGATGGGGCTTCGATGTTCATCGACAACGCCTCCACCACCACGTTTATCGCCGATGCGCTGCGGATACGCAAAAACCTGTTCGTGGTGACAAATTCCATCAAAGTCGCGGAACGCCTGTCCTCCCACAACCACAACCGTGTATTTTTTGCCGGCGGCGAGCTGCGCGAAACCGATGGCGGCAGCTATAGCGCCGGTGCGATGGAATTTATCAAAGGTTTCAATCCCGATTACGCAATTCTGGCAGCGGCGGCGGTGAATTCGGATAATGGTTTCATGTCAACAGACCTGTCCGAAGCCGAATTCGCGCGGGCTTATGTGGCTCAGGCCAACGCCAGCATCGTCGTCGCGGATCAAAGCAAAATCGGACAAAATGGGCCGATCGTTTTCGCGGACACCGCAACCATCGATGTTTTCGTGACGGATATCCCGCCCCCCGCCAAGTTCAAAACCGCCGCAAAGGCCGCAGGAATGAAGATAATCGTCGCGACCCAAGAGGGCGCAATAAAAGACAAGGGCAGCAAATGAACTTTCAAGATACGCATCAACAGGTTGCTGACCTCGCGTTGAAAACCGTGAATGAGGCATCCACGACCGCGATGTCCTATTTCCGCCAGTTGCTGGAGGTCGAAACAAAGAGCGACGAAAGTCCCGTCACTGTGGCTGACAAAAATGTCGAGGCCCAAATCCGTAAGTCCCTATCCGCCGCTTACCCTGATTTCGGAATTCTGGGTGAGGAGTTTGGCGGCGAAAACCTTGATGCGGAAACCTTCTGGGTGGTTGATCCTATTGACGGCACGCGCTCGTTCATATCGGGCATGCCGCTGTTTGGAATGTTGCTTGGGCTGGTTGATCAAGGCAAGCCTGTACTTGGCATCGTCGCAATGCCGGCCCTGAACGAGGTTTACATCGGACAGGCGGGCGTTGGGGCGCGTATGAACGGGCTGCCGATTACGGTTTCCTCGCAAACCGATTTGGCCGCTGCCACGCTGTACATTAACGAGACCGAAACGATGGTGTCACAATACCCGGACGTATTCGCCAAGCTGCTGAAGGCTGGCAAGAACCGCCGAATGTCCTATGATTGTTATCCCCATGCACTGGTCGCGGCGGGGTACATTGATGCGGTGGTTGATTGCAACCTGCAACCCTACGACTACCTGCCCATCGTCGCATTGATCGAGGCTGCCGGTGGTCTTATGACCGACTGGCAGGGCAACCCGTTAACCATACATTCCGACGGGCGCGTGCTAAGTGCTGCAACGCCCGAACTACTAGCGCAACTCATTGAAACCGTTGGAGGTGCCGCATGAGCGTTCTTACCTTTTTCCTGAATCTTGCGGGCGCAACCATGTTGCTGCTGTTCGCCGTGCGTATGGTGCAAACCGGCATTGAGCGGGCCATGGGGCCGTCGTTCAAACGCATGATGACCAATGAGAAACGCAACCGGATCCAGACTGCCTTCATAGGGATGTTGCTAGCGATCGTTCTGCAAAGTTCCACCGCGACGGCCTTGCTGGCAACGGGGTTTGCCGCTGGTGGATTCCTCACGATAGCTAGCGGTTTGGCGATTGTACTGGGGGCAGACCTTGGCTCGGCGCTGGTCATTCAAATCTTGTCGTTTGATCTGGACTGGATGGTGCCCTTCCTGCTGGCCATCGGTGGCTGGTTGTTCCTGAAAACCGAAAAACGCAGCCTGCGCCAAGCCGGCCGAATCCTGCTGGGCATTGGGTTTATTCTTGTATCCTTGCAAATGATCGGGGCCGCCAGCGAGCCAATCCGCGAGAGCGAAATGCTGCCCGCCATGGCTAGCTACCTTGGGTCCGAGTACATCACCTCGTTCCTGATTGGCGCGGCTTTGGCTTTCATTATGCACTCCAGCGTCGCGGCGATTCTGCTGTTTGTGACCCTCGTCATCCTGCAGGTTTTACCGGTCGAGGCCGGCGTCTCCCTGGTGTTGGGCGCCAACCTTGGCGGTGCTATTTTGCCGGTATGGTTGTCCCGCGGTATGAGCGAGTTTTCCCGTCGCATTCCGGTTGGCAACTTCATGCTGCGCGGAACGGCCGCCGTTATGGCACTGTTTCTCGTAAACCTGACACCTGTTTTGTCGATTTTCGACAGCTTCGGTCCGGGGCAATATTTGGTAAACGTCCATTTGTCGTTCAATTTTTTATTACTGGTTATTGGCCTGCCGTTCACAAAGCTTATGGAAAAACCACTGGCTTTGCTGATGCCGGAACCATCGGAAAATGGCAAAACCGACATCTACAAACCGATGAGCGCCCTTGACCGCAGCGTCCTGAACTCCCCTAAACTGGCCCTTTCCGGCGTCACCCGCGAGGTGCTGCGCATGGGCCAGATCGTAGAGGTTATGGTGCATCCGGTTATGGAGCTTTACAAAAATTTCGACAAGGAGCGGATGGAAAAAGTCCGCAAAATGGATCTTGAAGTGAATTCCACCTTCTCCGACATTCGCCGCTATGTAGCCGAACTGCAACGCGGCGATCTGACTAAAGCCGATGCCAAACGCGCGCGTGATCTGGCCGAGTTTTCGATCAATCTGGAAAACGCCGGAGACATCGTTGCCAAGCGTTTACTGGTGCTGGCTGAATCCAAAAACCTCAAAAATCTGGAGTTTTCCAAGCAAGGCTGGAATGAACTCGTAACCCTGCACGAGCGGGTTATTTGCAACATCAAGCTGGCGTTCAGCGTGTTGATTTCCGACGATCTCGAGGCCGCGCGGACCCTGATCGAAGAGAAAACCGAAATGGCCGCGATGGAGCGTAGAAGCCGCAAACAACATCTAAAACGTTTGCGTGAAGGCGGGGAAATCAGTTTTGACAGCAGCAACATCCATCTGGAGACCCTGCGAAACCTGAAAGAGTTGAACTCGCTGTTCGCCTCGGTTGCTTATCCGATCTTGTTCAAAAGTGGCCAGCTTTTGCAAACCCGACTGATTGGAACAATGGGACCGGAGCACAGCCACGATGGTGACGACAACAATGACGATGATGACGACGACGATTAATCCGTTATTTCTGCGGCAAGCTCCATAAACGCCGCCACCAGTTTACCTCGGCTGCGTTCGCGCAGGCAAATCAAGGCCTCGTCCATCTCAATCGCGGGGCCTTCTAGCTGGATCAAACGGAAGCGGTCATCATGGCCGTATTCTGCGGCTGAAACAAACCCTATGGCCGCCCCCGAAGCCACAATCTCGCGCACGGCTTCGCGCCCTTCCACCACGATCATGGCCGCAAGCGGCGCCCCTGCCTTCTTCGCCGCCACCTGCAACTTTTGCCGCGTTTTAGAGCCACGCTCGCGGAAAACCAGCGGCAGGTGGGTCAGATCGTCAAAGCTCAATCTATCGCGACTGTCCCGCGTGAAGGTTTTGGCGGCGAAGGCAACAATCTCGGATGTACCAAGGATTTGCACGTTGATTTCGGCGTTTTGTGGAACCTCGCCCAGCACCCCCACATCCGCCTCATAAGCGTAAAGCGCATTGATCACACCTTCGGTATTGGCCGAGCGCATGGAAACCTTGATGCGGGGATATTTGGCGCGGAACCGCCCCAAAATCGGATTAACGTGGTGCGCCGAATCCGCGATGATCCGCAAAACCCCCGAGCTAAGGCTGCTGGTTTCCGATAACAAATCTTGCGCTTGGCGCTCAACCTCGAAAAGACGGTTGGTGATCTCCAGCAACGCCTCGCCTGCGGTTGTCAGTTTGACTTGCTTTTTGTGACGGTTGAACAGCAGCACATCGTATTGCTCCTCAAGCTTGCGTATCTGGTCCGAGATCGCCGGCTGCGTTAAAAACAGCGCCTCTGCTGCGCGGGAAAACCCGCCGTGGATTGCGACATTGTGAAAAGCCCGAAGCTGAACATAGCGCATGAATTTACCTATAAGTTAAATCGATGGTATGATACGAATTAACGATTTTACAAATACTTTGTCTAGACTAAAGGTACACTTAATTCTGGTGCAAAGGAACGTGAGATGTCCAACGCGATTATGGCCCCCAAAATGGGCGAACCGTACCTTCTGACCCCCGGTCCTCTGACGACCTCCGCCAGAACCAAAGAAGCGATGCTTCGGGATTGGGGCAGCTGGGACAGCGAGTTTCGCGCCCTGACAGCCGAAATGCGGGAAGGCCTTTTGGCCCTGACAGGCGACACCCAAGGCGTTCTGGATTGCGTCCCCATGCAAGGCAGCGGCAGTTTTTCGGTCGAAGCCATGCTGGCATCCTTCGTGCCACGAGACGGCAAGGTTGGTCCTCAGCAACGGCACTTACGGCCTGCGTATCGTACAAACGCTGGAATACCTTAACCGCGCCCACACCGTCATCGACAAGGGTGATTACCTGCCACCGCGCGGTCCCGAAGTCATCGCAGCCATCAGTGCTGACCCCGCAATCACCCACGTTGTCGTTGTGCATTGCGAGACATCTTCCGGCATTCTCAACCCTATCAAAGAGATCTCGGACGCAGTTAAGGCCTGTGGCCGAAAACTGCTTGTGGACAGCATGAGCGCCTTTGGTGCGGTGCCCCTCGACTTCAACGAAATCCCTTACGTGGCTATGGTTTCATCGGCCAATAAATGCATCGAAGGCGTCCCCGGTTTTGGCTTCATTATCGCCCGCAAGGATGAACTTGAGGCTGCCAAAGGCCGTAGCCATTCGCTGTCGTTGGACATACACGCGCAGTGGGCGCACATGAACAAAACTGGCCAATGGCGGTTTACCCCGCCAACCCATGTGGTCGTCGCATTCCTCGAGGCCCTCCGCGCCCACAAGCTTGAAGGCGGGGTCGAGGCCCGTGGCGCACGCTACACAAACAACCGCGATGTTGTGGTAAAAGGCATGCGGGAACTGGGCTTCGAGACCCTGCTCAAAGACCGCTGGATGTCGCCGATCATCGTCACATTCTTCTGCCCTGCGCATAAAAACTTCGGCTTCAATGCGTTTTACGAATCGATGAAATCTAAAGGTTTCATAATTTACCCCGGTAAGCTAACCGTCGTGGACAGCTTCCGCATCGGTTGCATCGGTCAGATGGACGAAGGCGTCATGCGCCAAGTCGTGACCGCCGCCGCCGAGACATTATCCGAGATGGGTGTCGATACCGCCGCCCCTCCTGAAATCGCACTGGTTGAACAAGCCAAGCTCGCCGCCTGATTAGCCCAGAGGAACAAAATTCATGACAATTCAAGCCCCGGTCGTCGCCAACGGCCGTACCTACCCCGTCCCGAAAACCACCGCGATTGCGATCTGTCTGGACGGATGCGAGCCTGCATATCTGGACGAGGCCATCAGCGCCGGCTTGATGCCAAACCTTGCGCGCATCAAAGAAACGGGCACCGTTCGTTTCGCCCACAGCGTTATTCCGTCGTTCACAAACCCCAACAATCTGTCAATCGCAACCGGTCGCCCGCCATCGGTTCACGGCATCTGCGGTAACTACCTGTACGAGCCTGAAACCGGCAAAGAAGTCATGATGAACGACGTGCGTTTCCTGCGCGCCCCGACGATTTTCAAAAAATTCTATGACGCGGGCGCCAAAGTGGCCATCGTCACCGCCAAAGACAAATTACGCGCGCTTCTGGGGGCCGAACTGGAATTCGACCAAGACCGCGCCATGTGTTTCTCGGCCGAGCGCTCTGATATCGCCAACATAACCGAGCACGGCATTGATAACGCCAGCGCGTGGCTGGGCATGGACGTGCCGGAGGTATACTCGGCAGGCTTGTCCGAATTCGTTTTCGCTGCGGGCGTGAAACTGCTGGCCGAATGGAAACCGGATTTGATGTATTTGACCACGACGGATTTCGTGCAGCACAAATACGCACCGGGCGTCAAGCAGGCCAACGACTTTTATGAAATGTTCGACAAATACCTTGGCCAGCTTGATGAAATGGGCGCGGCCATCGTCGTTACTGCGGACCACGGCATGAAGCCAAAACACCACGCGGACGGCTCGCCGAGCGTTATTTACATCCAGGACACGCTCGATGAATGGCTGGGCGAGGCCGCCGCGCGGGTCATCCTGCCAATCACCGACCCTTACGTTGTTCACCACGGCGCGCTCGGGTCGTTCGCGACCGCGTATCTGCCAGCGGGAACGGATCGCGCCGATATTCTGAAGCGCCTGCTGGAAATCGACGGAATCGAGACGGCTATAACCCGCGAAGAAGCCGTCAAACGGTTCGAGCTGCCTGCGGACCGTATCGGCGATATCGTTTTGACTTCGGGTGAAAACATCACCATCGGCACATCGGAGCATCGCCACGATTTGGCCGCGTTGAACGAGCCGCTTCGCTCCCACGGTGGACTGCACGAACAACGCGTGCCTTTTATCGTCAATCGCGTTATTGATTTGGGCGACGCGCCGGAGTTGCGAAATTTTGATGCGTTCTTCTATGCAACGACCGCCGCAGCCCTTTGACCGGAGCCATATAATGAGCAAAGCCCCCATTGAAATGCGCCACGAATCCATGCGTATTGCAGGCCGCAAAGTTGACACGGTCGCGCGTATCGAGGTGCGCTACCCCTATACCGGCGAAGTGATCGGCTCGGTTCCCGCCGGCACGGCTGAACACGCACGCGAAGCGTTTGAAATTGGCGCGAACTACAAGCCGACCTTGACCCGTTACGAGCGGCAGAGAATTTTGCTGAACGTCGCGCAAATCATCGATGAGCGCAAAGAGGAACTCGCCCCGATCATTACCGCCGAACTGGGCATTTCGATCAGCGATGCGCTCTACGAATGCGGCCGTGCGTTTGACGTTTACACCCTTGCGGGGCAGTTGTGCATCCACGACGACGGCGAGATTTTCTCGTGTGATTTAACCCCGCACGGCAAAGCGCGGAAGATTTTCACCATGCGCGAACCGTTGCGGGTGATTTCCGCAATCACACCGTTTAACCACCCGTTAAACATGGTCTCGCATAAAATCGCGCCCGCCATCGCCACGAACAACTGCATCGTGGTGAAGCCGACCGAACTGACCCCCCTGACCGCAATCTGGCTGGCCGACGCGATTTACGAGGCAGGCCTGCCACCAGAAATGCTTTCCGTTGTGACCGGTTGGCCACAAGACATCGGCGACGAAATGATTACGAACGAGCACATCGAACTGGTGACCTTCACTGGCGGCGTCCCTGTTGGTAAAATGATTGCCGCCAAAGCCGTCTATAAACGGCAGGTTCTTGAACTTGGCGGAAATGACCCGCTGATTATCTGCAACGACCTGTCAGACGATGACCTTGCAAAGGCCGCCGATCTAGCTGTTGCGGGTGCCACGAAAAATTCGGGCCAACGCTGCACTGCGGTGAAACGCATCCTGTGTCAGGAAAGCGTCGCAGATAAATTCGTCGAGCTGGTCGTTGAGCGCGCCAAAAAGCTGACTTTCGGCGATCCGATGGACCCGACGGTCGACCTTGGCACGGTCATCCACGCCGAAGCGGCGGAAGTTTTCGAAAACCGTGTCTATATGGCGGAAAAACAGGGCGCTAAAATCTTGTATAACCCCGGCCGCCAAGGCGCGTTGCTGCCGCCAATCGTTGTGGATTACGTCCCCCACGAAAGCGAGCTGGTTATGGAGGAAACATTCGGGCCAATCATCCCGATTATTCGCGTGCCTGACGATGACGAGGCGGTTATGAAAATCTCCAACTCCACCGCTTTTGGCCTGTCGTCCGGCGTTTGCACCAACGATTTCAGACGTATGCAGTCCTATATCAAAAACCTTGTTGTAGGGACCGTGAACATCTGGGAAGTCCCCGGATACCGCATTGAAATGTCTCCCTTCGGCGGCATTAAAGACAGCGGAAACGGGTATAAAGAAGGCGTTATAGAGGCGATGAAAAGTTTTACAAACGTCAAAACATTCTCGTTGCCCTGGGACTGATTTCCAAAGACGCCCCGCACTTGCTGCGGGGCCTCCCCCCAATTCGGGCGGCTAAATGACCCTAACAGCCATCTCCATCGTTCTCTTCATCCTTGTTATAATATATCCGGTCCCTGCGCCGGAAAGCTGGCCTTTTATCGTTGGCTCCACGGTTATCCACTTCGGATATTACTTCCTGCTCTACCATTCCTACCGCCTCGGTGATCTGTCCCTAGTCTACCCGATTGCACGCGGTATGTCCCCGGTTTTGGTGGCACTTGGCGCACAGGTGTTCGCAGCCGAGACCCTGCCCCCCGCCGCATGGGCCGGCATCCTTCTGGCCTCTGCAGGCATATTCATGATGGCTGGCGACGTGTTTCGCGGCGCAACCCCGCCCTTGGTCGTGCTAACTGCGCTGGCAACAGGTGCCATGATCGCAGCTTACTCATTGATTGATGGCTTGGGTGTACGCGCCGCCCAAACCGCCCTCGGGTACGTCGGCTGGCTGTTCATCGCAGAATCCGTCACTGCCACCTTCATCATC
>ENA-OSCG01000121-OSCG01000121.1-marine-sediment-metagenome-genome-assembly--contig:-NODE-121-length-12914-cov-8.566140_pt1 | contig 12914 bp, 15 predicted proteins | sample MGYA00237880_ERZ529332 | MGnify/ENA primary metagenome ERZ529332 (study PRJEB26373, sample SAMN05710708) | marine sediment metagenome | biome: marine; feature: ocean trench; material: sediment... | reverse complement strand
CACTTTCAGGGTAATGCCGGTCAATGCCATGGCCCAGGCAACGCTAAAAATTACCCAGCCAGTCGTACCACCCAGAGAAAGGAGTGCCAGGGGGGTGTAGGTACCTGCAATAAGAACATAAATGGTCGCGTGATCAATGATACGTAAGCGGGCTCTCAAGCCCGGATCCTGGGCACTGTGGTAAAAAGTGGAAGCCGCATACAGGGTAATCAAACTCATCCCGAAAATGCTCGCACTGACAAGCTGCAACGTATCTCCATACAGATTTGCGCGTGTCACCAAAAGCACCAGGGCAATAATGCTCAGGACCAGGCCGATGGCATGAGAAATGATGTTGGTTTTTTCTTCTGCTGGTGAGTAGTGTTTGATTTCTTCCATGTCACTCATGTAAGCATCATTTTCCCCGTGTTCGGGTATCGAAAATACTCCTAACCGATTTGCCGGGCGCGAACAGAACGCCCTTTGACTTTCCCACCGGCCAGGTAATTGAGTGCCTGTCGCAAAGCATCGCGTTTAACCGCCACATAGCTGGACTGGTCAAAAATATCTATTTTCCCAATTTGTGAGCCTGCCAGTCCGGCATCCCCCGTTAATGCTCCCAGCAAATCGCCGGGCCGCATTTTATTTTTTCGGCCAGTATCCAGCTGGATCGTGACCATGGGTGATTGCAACTTAAAGTCCGGATCGCGATCCAGGGATGCGTAACTATCGCAAATACACGGCCTTTTCTGATACTGCTCAATCGCGTTCACACGATACTGCTCGGACTCGGTAAAAATACTCAACGCTATCCCCTTTTCACCGGCACGGCCGGTACGGCCAATCCGGTGAATATAGATTTCCGGATCACGGGGTAATTCATAATTAATCACGGCCCGCAACGACTTGATGTCCAGGCCACGCGCAGCCACATCGGTCGCGACTAACACCGGACAACTGTTGTTGGCAAAACGCACCAGTACCTGGTCGCGTTCGCGCTGTTCCAGATCACCGTGAATAGCCAAGGCCCCGATCTTGCGTTCACGCAGCAGCCGGGCGACCTGGTCACACTGTTTTTTGGTATGACAAAACACCAGTGCAGTCTCAGGCTTGTAGTGCTCAAACAATGCCAACAAGGTGTTATTGCGCTCATGCTTTTTAACTTGATAAAACAACTGCTCAATCACCCCGGGCTCGTGATCGGCATCCACCGTGACAGTCACCGGGTTGCGTTGGACAGATCGGCACATCTGTCTGATCGTGTCTGGATAGGTGGCCGAAAAAAGCAAGGTTTGGCGCGATTTTGGTGTCTGGGTAATGATTTCTGTCATCACATCAAAAAACCCCATGTCCAGCATCCGGTCGGCTTCATCCAGCACCAGTGTTTTGAGCTCTTTGAGGCGCAAGGTCTCTCTGCGCAAATGATCCTGAATACGCCCCGGCGTACCAACAACAATGTGCGCTCCATGTTCTAACGAAGCCTTTTGGGGGCCGAACGGCTTACCGCCACACAGCAACACCAACTTGATGTTGGATACACTGCGTGCCAACCTGCGCAGTTCTTTACCGACCTGATCGGCCAGCTCCCGTGTTGGACATAAAACCAACGCCTGTACAGCAAAGAAACGCGGGTTAATTTGCTCTAACAGGCCGATGCCGAAAGCGGCGGTTTTACCGCTGCCTGTTTTCGCCCTGGCAATCAGATCCCTGCCCTTCAACACGTGCGGTAAGCTTTGCGCCTGGATCGGCGTCATTTTTTTATAGCCAAGGGAATCCAGGTTCTTGATTTGCGCGGCGGAGATGGAAAGGGAGGAGAAGCGGTTGTTGGTCATCTAGGGAGCAATCCTGGTTAGTAATTTATCGAGGTGATCCGCAAAAGATTTCCTGTCTTGCCGGCTCAGGGGCGGCGGGCCACCGGTATTTATTCCACTGCCTCGCAGTGTGTCCATAAAGTCCCTGATATTCAGCCGGGCCCTAATATTTTCTGTACTATACAACTCCCCACGGGGATTGAGCGCAAGGGCGCCTTTTTCAATCACATCAGCAGCCAGCGGTATATCACCTGTGATGACCAGGTCACCCGCTTCAAGTCTTTTAATGATCTCATTGTCGGCTACATCAAAACCGGATGCTACCTGAGTAAAACGAATATAACGCGACCGGGGTGTGCGCACCGGCTGATTAGCCACAAGTATCAGTTGTATCTCTGTGCGTTCTGCTGCTTTAAACAAGATTTCCTTGATTACTGCCGGACATGCGTCCGCGTCTACCCATATTTTCATGCAGTTACCGCTGTCGAAGGAGCATAACCGAGCAGCTGGCCATCCCTGAAACGCATGCTCCGGCCATCCTGCATACCGGTGTAAAATAACCGTCTTTCCCCGTGTGATGAGCTAGCCGTAGAAATGCGCTGCGCCGCAATTTTTTACTTGAACACTTTAATAAAGGTCCCGGGGTATTCCCAGACCTTTCCTTCATTGGCCTTCAAACCGCCAACGACAGCAAAAATCACAGTTACAATCGCCAGCACGAGAAACCCCAGAATACCAATCAACACAAATGTGAGAATAAAACAGATCAGGGCATAAACCAGTGAAGTCACTATCCAGTTAAGCACGACATGAGCATGCGGCACGATGCCCGGCAGTTCATCCTTCTTGATCTGCCACAGCAGGATGGGGACGATCAGTCCCGCGAAGGGCACTATCCAACCAGCCAGAAGGGAAAAATGAATAAACATGGCCCACTGGTTTGTTTCCCGCTCTCGCCCGGATGTTTCAGGCTGCACAGATTCAATCACTTCAGTGGGTTCTTCTGATGTCTGGTTTTCTTCCGGGCCAGGTCCAATATCACTCATTTCGCACTCCTTATTTAAACGCGCTTGTTAATGGGAATCATCCACTCGATCGAGCGCCAGACAAAATTATAGCGCGTAATGGAAAAGGTAGCGAAAAAAACGCCGGCACTGAGCCAGCGTCTCTCAATCTTGAACGGTAGGCTAACGCTTCATGCTTTTCCGCAAACGCTCCATAGCCTGCAACTGGGCAACGGCCTCAAGCAGCTTGGCCTGAGCTTCAGCAATTTCCATTTCACCAGTGCGGTCTGCCAGTGCACGCTCGGCTTCTGCCTTGGCGGCCTCAGCGGCAGCCTGGTCAAGATCTTCACCACGCATTACAGTGTCCGCCATGACAGTAACGATGTGTGGCTGTACTTCAATAATGCCACCAGAAACAAAGTAGAATTGCTCCTCACCTGTCGCATCCTGAATCCGTACCGGGCCAGGCCTGAGTTCTGTGATCAGCGGCGCATGCCGCGGGCTGATACCCAGTTCACCGGCAACACCGGTGGCGAACACCATCGTAACCTCACCGGAAAAGATTTCCTCCTGGGCACTTACGATATCGCAGCGAATCGTCTTGGTCATAATTTTCTTCTCAAAAAAGGCTGATCAGGCAGCCATTTTCTTTGCCATTTCAGCGCCTTTTGCGACGGCTTCTTCGATCCCACCAACCATGTAGAACGCCTGCTCAGGCAGGTGATCGTATTCACCCGCAATGATGCCCTTGAAGGCACGGACGGTGTCTTGCAGGCTTACGTATTTTCCTGGCGAGCCGGTAAAGGTTTCTGCTACGAAGAATGGCTGGGACAGGAAGCGCTGAACTTTACGGGCACGTGCGACCACCTGCTTGTCCTCTTCAGACAGCTCATCCATACCGAGGATCGCGATGATGTCTTTCAACTCTTTATAGCGCTGTAATACACCCTGAACGGCACGGGCCACGCTGTAGTGGTCCTGGCCGATCAGGTTTGGATCCAGCAGTCGCGAAGTTGAATCCAGCGGATCCACAGCCGGATAAATGCCCTGCTCGGCAATGTTACGGCTCAGTACCAGGGTCGCGTCAAGGTGAGCAAAGGTGGTTGCCGGTGACGGATCGGTTAGATCATCGGCCGGCACGTAAACAGCCTGGAAGGAGGTGATCGAGCCGGTCCTGGTGGTGGTGATGCGTTCTTGCAACAGGCCCATTTCCAGTGCCAGTGTCGGCTGATAGCCCACCGCTGAGGGCATCCGCCCCAGCAGCGCAGATACTTCGGTTCCCGCCAGAGTGTAGCGGTAGATGTTATCGATGAACATCAGTACGTCACGACCATCGTCGCGGAATTCTTCAGCGATCGTCAAACCGGTCAACGCCACCCGCAAGCGGTTTCCGGGTGGCTCATTCATCTGGCCGTAAACCAGCGATACCTTGTTGAGTACGTCGGCGTCTTTCATTTCGTGATAAAAGTCATTGCCTTCACGGGTGCGCTCACCCACACCGGCAAACACGGAAAAGCCCGAGTGCTCGATAGCGATGTTGCGGATCAACTCCATCAACGTTACGGTTTTACCCACGCCGGCACCACCAAACAGGCCAACTTTACCGCCCCTGACGATCGGCATGATCAGATCAATGACCTTGATGCCGGTTTCAAGAACGTCGTTACCGCCGGCCTGCTCTTCGTAAGAAGGCGGTTTGCGGTGAATTGGCATGCGCTTTTCTTCACCGATGGGGCCGGCTTCGTCAATCGGCCTGCCCAACACATCCATTACGCGGCCGAGGGTTTTCTCACCCACGGGTACGGTAATCGCGGCACCGGTATTGCTTACCAGCATTCCTCGTTTCAAACCATCGGTTGATCCCATCGCGATACAGCGTACAACACCGTCACCGAGCTGTTGCTGAACCTCCAGCACGATGTCGGTTCCGTCCACGTTACAGGCGTTGAAAATTTTGGGCAGCGCGTCACGTTTGAACTCTACGTCCACGACCGCGCTGATTACCTGAACAATTGATCCAGCACTCATTACTTTAGCTCCTGATATACCGATGGCCCGCCTCAAACGGCAGCTGCACCACCGACGATTTCTGAAATTTCCTGCGTGATCGCAGCCTGGCGGGCCTTGTTATAAACCAGGTTAAGCTCGTCGATCAGGTCAGTTGCGTTGTCTGTAGCGCTCTTCATCGCAATCATGCGTGCAGCATGCTCGGATGCAAGATTCTCCAGCACACCCTGGTAAACCAGGGCCTCGATATAACGAATCATGACACTGTTCAGCACGGTCTCGGCATCCGGCTCATAAATATAGTCCCAGATATCCCGCACTTCCTGGTCATCGGTAGGCGGCAACGGCAATAACTGCTCAATAACCGGCTTTTGCACCATGGTATTGACAAAGTTGTTATGCACCAGGTAAACGCGATCCACCTTCTTGTCACGATACTCTTCCAGCATGGATTTGATCGCACCAATCAGGTCTTCAATTTGCGGGGTTTCACCAAAATCACTGGCAACGGCTGTCACTTCAAGCTTTACATTCTTGAAATACGCAATTGCTTTTTTGCCCAATGCCACCAGGCTGACTTGCGCACCTTTTTGCTGCCACTCACCCATGTCCGCCAGCATTTTCTTGAACAGGTTGTTATTCAGGCCACCACACAGGCCACGGTCACTGGACACGATAATGTAGCCGACCCTGTTTACATCCGGATGCCTGATCGTAAACGGGTGCCGGTATTCCGGGTTGGCTTTACCAAGATGGCCGATAACGCGCTTCATCATGCGCACATAAGGGCGACTGCGTTTCATCAATTCCTGGGATTTCCGGATCTTGCTGGCCGAGACCATCTCCAGCGCGGAGGTCACTTTCCTGGTGTTCTCCACACTGCGGATCTTGACGACAATTTCTCTTCCACCTGCCATATTCAGCTTGCTCCGTTAGTGGCTGGCTTACCAGCTCCCCGTGGTTTTGAACTCTGCGCAAGCGGCCTTGAGCCGGTCTTCGATCTCCTCATTCCAGTCACCGGTATCGAGTGTGTCAACCAGCCCGCTGTGTGAACGATTCATGTAATCAAGCAGAGCTGCTTCAAATACACCGATCTGGTTCAAATCAATATCATCCATAAAGCCACGATCAACGGCATACAGCGAAATCGCCATGTCTGCCACGGACATCGGGCTGTATTGCGCTTGCTTCATCAACTCGGTTACCCGTTGGCCACGTTCCAGCTGGGCACGGGTTGCATCATCAAGATCAGAAGCAAACTGTGAAAAAGCAGCCAGCTCACGATACTGGGCCAATGCCAGGCGAATGCCGCCACCGAGCTTCTTGATCACTTTCGTCTGTGCGGCACCGCCAACACGGGACACTGAAAGACCGGCGTGTACAGCTGGACGAATACCACCATTATACAGATCGGTATCGAGGAAGATCTGGCCATCGGTAATAGAAATCACGTTGGTCGGAACGAACGCTGATACGTCACCCGCCTGGGTTTCAATGATCGGCAGCGCCGTCAGGGAACCGGTTTTGCCCTTTACCGCGCCATTGGTAAATTTCTCTACATATTCTTCGTTGACACGCGCAGCCCGCTCAAGCAAACGTGAGTGCAGGTAGAAAATGTCACCCGGATACGCTTCACGGCCCGGCGGACGTCGCAGCAGCAGCGATACCTGGCGATAAGCCCAGGCCTGTTTGGTCAGATCATCATAAATGATCAGTGCATCTTCACCGCGATCGCGGAAATACTCACCCATGGTGCAACCGGCATACGGGGCCAGGTATTGCATGACCGCAGAGTCGGAAGCTGAAGCAACGACCACGATGGTGTGTTCCATGGCACCGTGCGCTTCCAGTGTTTTGACCACGTTGGCCACAGTGGACTGCTTCTGGCCGATGGCAACATAGATACATTTAATGCCGGAGTCTACCTGGTTGATGATGGTGTCGATGGCGATGGCAGATTTACCAATCTGACGGTCACCAATGATCAGCTCGCGCTGGCCTCGACCGATCGGCACCATGGCATCAATGGATTTCAGACCTGTCTGCACCGGCTGATCGACTGATTTGCGCCAGATAACGCCCGGTGCAACTTTTTCAATGGGCGCAAACCCGTCATTTTTGATTGGACCCTGACCGTCGATCGGCTCGCCCAGGGTATTCACCACCCTGCCCAGCAAACCGCGACCGTGGGGGACTTCGAGAATACGCCCGGTGCATTTGACCGTATCGCCTTCGGTGATGTGTTCGTATTCGCCCAGGATAACCGTACCGACAGAATCACGCTCAAGGTTAAGCGCCAGTCCGAAGGTGTTGTCGGGGAACTCGATCATTTCACCCTGCATGGCGTCTTCAAGGCCGTGTATGCGGGCAATACCGTCAGAAATGCTGACCACGGTGCCTTCGTTGCGGGTTTCAGCTGAAATATTCAGCTCCTCAACGCGTCGTTTGATCAGTTCGCTGATTTCAGATGGATTCAATGTAGTCTGCATTGTCATTTTCCTGTCGGACCGCCCTGTTTTCAGGCCATCGGTCTGCTTTAAATTAGTGGGGTTTCTAGTTAAGTGACGCTTCCAGTCGCTGCAGACGGCCCAGCAATGAACCGTCGATGACCTGGTCACCGGCATAAATGATTGCGCCACCCAGAACATCGGGGTCGATTTCGTTGTGCAGGCTTATTTCGCGATCATATCGTTTAGCCAGGGCAGACCGCATGCGCTCCACCTCCGGATCCTGCAAGGCAACCGCTGAAACAACCCGCACCTGCAAACGCTTTTCAGCATCCTGGCGCAATTGCCGGAACAGCCGGGAAATCTCGGCACACAAAGTCAGGCGACCGTTGTCTGCCAACACCTCCAGGTAGCTCAGGATACGGGGATCAACATCCCCGCCTATGGCTTCGACGATGATTTCAACAGCCTTTTCCGGCGTCGAAAACGGGCTTTTCAACCAGCGGGACATGCTTTCATCAGCGGTCGCGGCAGCCACTGCAGACAGCCAGTCATCCCAGCGTGCAAGATTATTATCACTGCGGGCCAGTTCAAACGCTGCTTTTGCATAAGGCCGGGCCAGGGTAGTCAAACTACTCATTTCAGATCTCGGCGATCAGCTTGTCGAGCAATTCGCGATGTGTGTTTTCGTCAACTTCCCGCGCCAGGATTTGACCCGCACCCAATACCGCCAGGCTGGCAACTGTCGCACGCAATTCTTCACGTGCCTGGTTGGCAGATTGTGTAATCTCGGCTTCGCCCGCTGCAACCTGTCGCTTGCGCTCGTCCATGGCGTCATCTTTGGCCTGAGCAAGTATCTGGCTGTGACGCTGGTTTGCCTGCTCAACGATTTCGCCGGCCTTGTCGCGAGCCGCCTTGATTTGCCGTTCGACTTCCTGGTTGGCCTCTGCCAGCGCTTTTTCTGCGCGGTCAGACGCTGCCAGGCCGTCGGCAATCCTGGCGCGCCGTTCATCCATGGCCTGCAGCAAAGGCGGCCAGATAAACTTCATACAAAACCAGACGAACACCATCATGGCAATCGACTGCAGGATCAGAGTGGCATTCATATTCATGCCGTATACCTCATGGGGTTATGTCTGCTAAAAATTTGTCGATGAATAACAACTTATCCACCCGTGGCGTTTTGCAGCTGAGCGATGAACGGGTTCGCGAAGGTGAAGAAAAGACCAATCCCCACACCAATCATGGCAACAGCATCCAGCAGGCCGATGGCCAGGAAGAATTTGCCCTGCAACATAGGCGCCAGTTCAGGCTGACGTGCAGAACCTTCCAACAGCCGACCACCCAGGATACCGACACCGATACCAACACCCAGCGCGCCAAGGCCGATCAGCAATGCTACGGCGATAGCCGTCATACCTATTACAAATTCCATTACTTAACTCCAGTTTCAGTGATGTGTCTTACAAAAAAGAACGAACAAAACTCAAGCGATGCTGTTTAGTGGTGCTGCTGAGCCATGCTCAGGTACACAATCGACAGCATCATGAAAATAAACGCCTGCAGCGTGATGATCAGGATATGAAACACGGCCCACCCAAAGTGCATCAGCTGGCCGCCCACGAAGGCCAAACCGCCTATCAAAAACATTTGTGCGAATAAAAACCAAAGGGTTTTCTTGTTATTCAGCTTGCCTTTCAGGTTCATCCATAGCGTAGTAAATACAGTCGCGGTGGCCAACAGCCAAAACCAGGCCGGGATGTGCTCACCAAATAACGAGCTGAGACCGGCACCGACAAAACCTGAGCCCGCTGTAAACACCAGCGCAATGAGGATAAAAATCAATTCGCCGGCGTACATGTTGCCAAACAAGCGCAAACCGAGAGATACCGGCTTGGCCAGCAAGGATACGGTTTCGAGAATAAAATTGAACGCCATAATGAGCGGCCACACCACTTTCGGCATACCCAGCTGTTTCGGGTTTAACGGGTTGAAAACCAACTCGGCCAGAAAGCCTTTCACCCCCTTGAAGCGGATACTGTAGATAATGATCAGCGCGAAGACGCCAAGCGCCATGCCCATGGTGGCGTTCACGTCAGTGGTTGGAACAACTTTCTGATAGGGCAAACCAACACTTTTCGCAACAAGAGGAAGCCAGTCAACCGGGATCAGATCCATCAGGTTCATGAAGAATATCCACACGAACAATGTCAGCGCCAATGGTGCAATCAAACGGCTGCTACCGTGGAAAGATTCCTTAACGCTGGTGTCGACGAACTCAACAACAGACTCGATCATCGCCTGGAACCGTGAGGGAACACCTGCATTGGCTTTTTTTGCGATGTTGCGGAACAAGAAGAAGAACGAAAAGCCGAGAATCAGCGACCATGCCAGCGTGTCCACATGGAACGCCCAGAAACCCATGGCGGCGGCTTCAGCAGCACCATCGGCAATGCCCCAACTACCATCAGGGTGCTGACCGAAAGTCAGGTTCTGCAAATGATGCTGTATGTATTCGCCTGAAGTAGGCGCTTCACTTCCGCTTGACATGCTTTACAGTCCGCTCTTTCCCACAGGGAAGGTGTGTCCAAATGATCAAAAATCAAGCCCTGAAAAGCAACCCCAGCCGTCCGCTGAAAATCGCCACTGCCATGCCGGTAAAAAACCAGCCGGCCGCAAGGGGCTTGACCCAAATAAATACCGCCACGCATATCAGCGCGGTTAACAAAATCTTTATCACTTCAGCTATAACGGCTGTGCGTAGAAAAGCGGCGCTGTCCGGCCCGAATTTTGGCGTTACAACCAACGCGAAAAACAGGCTGGGAAGGAACGCCGCCAGGCTTCCGAACATGCTTGAGTAGGCCGCTACCTGTCCGACCATTAACAAACTACCGGCCAGCAACAGGGACGTTATTGACTGAACTTTCAAACTCCGGCCAATTGGCAGGCTCCCGATTGTCGGCGCTGGTATTATGCCTTTGGGGTCCGTCATGCACCCAACCTCATCACATGCTTCATTCACTGGCACACTGCCACAAAGCAAGCTACCATCAGCCGCGCATTTTAACATTTTGGAAACTGGCAGAGCAATGCGATTCTGGTGTTTTTTAAGGGGATTATGTCAGCTCGCAGGCTCAATCGGGCTGCAAGCCCATCTGCTCCAGAATACCTTCCAGTTCATCTGCCGAATTATAGGCAATGATCATTTTGCCCTTGCCCCCGGCGTAGGGCTGTAGCTTCACCCGCGCACAAAGTTTTTCAGACAGTTTGTCTTGCAGGCGCTGAACATCAGGATCAAGCAACTGTTGCTTGCGCTGCGGCGGATTCTTCATTCTCCGGACCAGTTGCTCTGTCTGGCGCACTGACAATTCTTTGTTGACCACTTCACGTGCAGCCTGTGCCTGCAAAGCCGGCTCAAGCGTCAGCAACGCGCGGGCATGGCCCATCTCCAGGTGCCGTGCATCTACCAACTCACGAACCTCTGCCGATAATTCGAGCAGGCGTAAAAGGTTGGAAACAGCAGAACGCGAACGGCCAACCGCTTCGCCGGCTTGCTGGTGGGTCATCTGGAATTCATCCACCAGTCGCCGTAGCGCGGTTGCTTCTTCGATCGGATTCAGGTCTTCGCGCTGAATGTTCTCAACCAGCGCCATGGCGATAACGATTTCATCCGGCACATCGCGAACGATCGCGGGAATCTTTTCAAGGCCGGCCAACTGTGCGGCCCGCCAGCGCCGCTCCCCGGCGATCAGCTCGTATTGTCTGCCACCGGTTGAGCGCACCACGACGGGCTGGATAATGCCCTGATGGCGAATAGACTCTGCCAGCTCTTCCAGACGGTCAGCATCAAATATTGAGCGTGGCTGAAAGGGTCCGGGGCTGATCAGATCCAGCGGCAACTCTCTCAGCCAGTCCCGGCCTGAAGATTCAGCCTGAGTTTTCTCCACTGCGTGGCGCAACGTGGTTTTGCTGAGCATCGCACTCAAATTACGGCCGAGAGGGTTCTTTTTCTGTGCCATTAACTAAATTTCCGGAAGAAATAAAACATATTTATCTACTTTCACAGATAGAGTTGGTGGGCATGAATGCCCACCCTACCCGGTTACCAACCTATGATATCAAGTTTTACGGGCTACCCCGCCTGCCTTTTTTGGTTCCTGCGCAACATTTCACCAGCCAGGCCGAGATAGGCCAATGCACCACTTGAAGCGGGGGCATAACGTAACACCGGCAGACCAAAGCTGGGCGCTTCGGCAACGCGGACATTGCGCGGTATCAGCGTGCGGAAAACGCGTTCGCCAAAGTGTTCGATCAACTGCTCTGAAACGGCACCCGAAAGGTTGTTGCGACTGTCATGCATGGTGCGTAGCAAGCCCTCGATTTCAAGCCCCGGGTTAACACTGTTGCGTACCTTCTCAATGGTTTCAAGCAGCGACGCCAGGCCTTCCAGTGCGTAGTACTCGCATTGCATCGGAATAAGTACACTATTGGCTGCCGTCAATGCGTTCAAAGTCAGCATATTCAGTGAGGGTGGGCAATCAATAATGATCCAGGCATATTGCTGTGCGATCTCCTCCAAAGCGTTCCTGAGTTGATACTCACGCTCATCGACTTGCAATAAGGCTATCTCGGCAGCTGTCAGGTCAGCGTTTGACGGCAATACATCCAGCCCAAGTTTTTCCACGTGAATTCGGGCATCGGCTATTCCGCACTCGCCCGTCATCACATCGTATGCCGAGATCTCCAGCGCTCGCGCATCTATGCCGCAGCCCACCGACGCATTGCCCTGCGGGTCAAGGTCGACCAGCAAAGTCTGGTAGTCCATGTCTGCCAGCGCAGAGGCCAGGTTTACGCAGGTGGTGGTCTTGCCGACCCCACCTTTCTGGTTTGCAATCGCGATGATTCTTGCCATGGTTTTCGTTATTGTGCAGTTGTTTCTTTTGAGAGCGACATAATGACGAGGTGCCGCTCAGCATGCAAATAGGGCACGGTTAATTGTTCCACCGACAGTACATTGACCCAGTCGGGCAATTCTTCAAGTTGCTGGTGTGGATAAGTGGCTTTCATCGCGAACAACCGTGTGGATTCATTCGCACAGGATCTTACCGCTGCAGCAAACCCCCGCAGCGACCCAAACGCCCGTGAGGTGATATTCACAAATGCCTGATTCAGTTCCTCTGCCCTTTGCTGCAATGGGTGGATATTGGATAATTGCAGCGTACGTCCGACGTGCCGGATAAAACGGATTTTCTTTCCTGCGCTATCGAGCAAAGTGACTTCCATCTCCGGCTTGATGATGGCCAGCGGTAAGCCGGGTAAGCCAGCACCCGTGCCAACATCAAGTAATGAACCTGGCTGCAACCAACGCGTTATAGACAGCGAATCAAGAATGTGCCGCGCCAACAAAAAATTGCGCTCTCCCGGTGCGACCAGATTGTAGCTTCCGGACCACTCCTTCAACAACGCCATGAAAGCAAGTAACCCGTCAATTGCGTCTGACGCCACATCCAGTTCCAACCGGGCAAGGCCGGATTGGAGTTTGATCTGCTCGGGGTGGGGTTTATTCATTCTGGTGCTCCTTCAATGTGATAACTACGGATTCAGAGGTAACCAGATGTTCCAGGACAAGACGCAGACCGCAGAGAATGGCTGGTCCTTTTCAAGGG
>ENA-OSCG01000120-OSCG01000120.1-marine-sediment-metagenome-genome-assembly--contig:-NODE-120-length-13008-cov-7.692349_pt1 | contig 13008 bp, 13 predicted proteins | sample MGYA00237880_ERZ529332 | MGnify/ENA primary metagenome ERZ529332 (study PRJEB26373, sample SAMN05710708) | marine sediment metagenome | biome: marine; feature: ocean trench; material: sediment... | reverse complement strand
AAGCCAGATGCTGTGCAAAACCGGATAGGACAAACTGTCATTTCGGGAAATCGCCAAAATGTCCTGTAAGGCTTTGCACACCAGGGGTCAGATTCAAATGCCGCGCACACCAGCCAATAATCAAACAGAGCCAGGTCATTTGAGTCTGACCCCGGTTTTAAACTCTATACGCCGGGCGGGGTTAACTGCGTGTTTACGCAAATAATTGGCAGATTTCACCAGCTATCACTCTCCATCAGCAACCAATTTATCAGGGCGCGACGACAGCGATCGCCATAAACCCAACGGGTTCCTGACAAACAGACCACATAGCCTTACTGGCATGAATCCTGCATTAATGTACACAACAGGAGGAAAAATTATGGGTCGCGGTTCAGCAGGCAATATCATTGCAGCCTTATGCAGTTTTTTTATACCCGGTCTGGGTCAGTTATTACAGGGCCGTTGGTTGCTGGCAGGCTTCATGTTCATTACCTCCATCATACTTTGGGTGATATTGCTGGGCTGGGTTATCCATCTGTGGTCCATTATTGACGCTGCAATCTATACCCCCCCGCTCGGCTACGAACCATCCCGCCACCGACGGAGATACGACTGGTAATTTGAATCCAGATAATTTACCGGGGTGGCTCGCCCTGGATATTTTCGCAGCCCGAACTATCCTGACGAGTCGCCTCTTTTCCGTTTGAAAATTGCGTCCAGCCCGGCAAACAGGCACCCTTGCATCTGCTCAGCTACTGAAAGGATCCCGAATGTCTCAAAACACCATTACCATCCGGCCCGCCAACAAGAATGATGCGGCCCTGATCCTGGGCTTTATTCACGGCCTCGCCGAATACGAAAAACTTGCACATGAAGTCATTGCCAGCGAACAAGACCTGCGGCGCACATTGTTTGGAGATCAACCATCAGCTGAAGTATTGATCGCCGAATTCGCCGGCAAACCGACCGGCTTCGCGTTGTTCTTCACCAGCTACTCCACTTTTCTCGCGCGACCGGGCATCTACCTCGAAGACCTGTTTGTCCTGCCGGAATTTCGCGGTCGGGGCATTGGCAAGACATTGCTGGCATTTCTTGCCGGACTGGTGGTCGAGCGCAAGATGGGGCGACTGGACTGGTCGGTGCTGAACTGGAACGCACCGGCGATAAAATTTTATCAACAAATCGGTGCGCGCGGGTTGACAGACTGGACACAATACCGGCTCGATGGCGAAGCACTGCATAAGCTGGCAGAAAAACCGGCCAGCTGAAAAAACCAGCCTGTGAGGAAACACCCAACGGTCTGCTAAGATAGCCCTTCCCAGCCGCGAATACGGAAAAAATAATGTACTTCAAGCCCCTGCTGTTACCACTGCTGGCGCAAGTTTTGCTGACCTTTATTGTCTTGTACACCATGGGTCGAAAACGCGTCAATGAATTAAAGAGAAAAAAGATCAACCCACAAAGAGCCGATGTAAGAACCCATTCAAGTGAGGTTTTCAAAGACGCAGCCACCGCCTCAGATAACTACCACAACCAGTTTGAATCCCCGTTGCTGTTTTACATTGCAATCATGCTCACGCTGATGCTGATGGTCCAGGATTACGTCCTCGTCGCCCTGGCCTGGACCTTTGTAGGATTACGTTACATACACAGTTTCATCCATATCACCTACAACCGCGTGCTGCACCGGTTTTCAGTCTTCGTATTCAGCAGCGTAATTCTGTTTGCGCTCTGGATCAGGCTGGGCTGGATCATTATCCAGTCGTAGTAGCCTGCCCATCATTCCGGTACAGACCAGTCTATTGGCTCAACCTGGTGGCGGAGCAGGTAATCATTGGCCCTGGAAAAATGTTTGCAGCCCAGGAAACCCCGGTGAGCCGATAGTGGCGATGGATGTGAGGCCTGCAGCACCAGATGTTTGCTGCGGTCAATGACTGCCCCTTTTTTTTGCGCATAACTGCCCCACAACATGAATACTACCCCTTCCCTGCCGTCGGTCAGCAACTGTACAACGGCATCAGTAAATGTCTCCCATCCTTTGCCCTGGTGCGAGCCGGCCTGGCCACGTTCAACGGTCAACACGGCGTTGAGCAATAACACACCCTGGTTAGCCCATGACTGCAGGTTGCCATGGGCAGGCGATGTTATGTCCAGGTCGGATTGAATCTCCCGGTAAATATTGGCCAGTGAGGGTGGTATCCTGACTCCGGGCAATACGGAGAAGCATAGCCCGTGCGCCTGGCCTGGCCCATGATAAGGATCTTGCCCGAGAATCACGACACGAACCTGGTCAAACGGAGTCGAATTCAGTGCATTGAATATCTGCGAACCGGGCGGATAGATAACTGCCCGGTGCTGTTTTCTGGTCACCAGGAACTCGCGTAGCTTTTGCATGTATTGCTGGTCGAACTGACCTTGCAGCCGGCTGAGCCAGGATTGCTGTAACTGGATGGTTCTCATTTCACTGTTACCTGTACCGTTATGTTTGTGAAGAATACAGTGCAGTTCAACTTGATTTTATACACTCCTCCCGCATACTTCTGCTTTATTAGATGCTACGCTTATTCGCCCAAACCGGAGCCCCCATGCCCATTACCACAGATGTAGTCATAATCGGTGCCGGCCCTGCCGGATTATTCCAGGTGTTTGAATTGGGTTTGCTGGACATCCACGCACATGTCGTGGATTCATTGCCGAAAATCGGTGGCCAGTGCGCCGAGTTGTATCCTGAAAAACCGATTTATGATATCCCTGCCTACCGGGTGATTGGTGCCCAGGAACTCATTGACTGTCTGGCGGAACAGATTGCACCGTTCGCTGCGCAATTTCATCTTGACCAGGCTGTTACGACACTGCAACGCAATGATAATGGCCGCTTTACGCTGACAACGTCAACCGGTACAGAATTTGATACCGCGACAATCATCATTGCGGCAGGGCTGGGAGCTTTTCAGCCGCGTAAGCTGCGTGCGCCGGGAGCGGCAGATTTCAATGACAGGAATATCCACTACCGTATTACCCAGGCTGAAAAACTGACGGGTAAGGACATCATTATCCTGGGTGGCGGTGATTCCGCCCTGGACTGGACACTGGCACTACACGACAAGGTAAACAGCCTGACTTTGATCCACCGCCGTGCTGAATATCGTGCCCAGCCTGACTCAGTCAAAAAAATAAAGGTGCTTGCAGAAAAGGGGTTGATACGGGAATTTCACGGCATGGTCAGAGAAGTATTATCCGATAACGGCAATTATCGCGGCTTGTGCGTAGCGGCTGCCGATGGTAATACACTTGAAATTAAAAGCGATGATGTCTATGTATTTTGGGGCCTGTCACCCAACCTTGGGCCGATCGCCGAGTGGGGGCTGGATATTGAAAAACGCCAGATCAGGGTGGATACCGAGCAATTCCAGACCAAAGAGAGCGGTATCTTTGCGGTTGGCGATATCAATACATACCCGGGTAAAAAGAAGCTGATTTTAAGCGGTTTCCATGAAGCAGCGCTGGCCGCTTTCGGGGTGCAAAAGCACCTTGATCCGGGAAAACGGGTGTTCCTGCAATACACCACCACCAGTTCCATCATGCATAAACGCCTCGGTGTAGAAAAACACAATAAATAGATGTGTTTACAGTGCCTTAATTAAGGTATTTTCGACATTAAATTAAAAACCACTTGAAAAAAAATATTTTCATCTTATGCTTGTACTCGTAGCCTCAACACAGTCCCCCCCTTCTTCTGTGGCGCAGGTTTATTTGCGTATGAGGCTACGGACAGGCGGCCTTCGGGCCGCTTGTTTTATGCGAGCTGGTTTTCTGTTGGTAATTTAGACCACTCGGTCACATCCAATGCGTCCCTGTAGCCATGCCAGGTAGCGTAGGCCAACCAGGGTATGATGACTATCAAACCCAGACCCGCGGTCAGAAAACCAATCAACGTCAGCACACTTATCAGAAATGCCCAGATGAGCATGGCAGGTTTGTTACGCAGCACTGCATTGATACTGGATATAACGGCGGTGATTACATCCACATCCCGGATTCGTCAGTCTTCATCGGTAATTCGTTCTTATGGCGATATACTGCTCTTTTTCAGTCCACAGGTCATCCAACCAGCGCTTCAGTGCGTTTTTTGCCGTGGCATCTTCACGAAAATTCTTGCCGCGCACCTCCGCTCCGATCGGCAACACACGGATGCTGACAGATATTTTCTTCACTTGCCCGGAAACGAATTGCCATAAACCCGGTGTGCCATCCGGATAAATGATGGTCACATCAATAAGCTGATCAAGCGCATCATCAAAGGAATATAAAACCTGCCCGATGCCGCCGTAACGGGGTCTGAGCAGGTGTCTGAATGGCGAATTCTGCTGTTTACGCTTGGCCTCGGTAAAACGTGTGCCTTCCGGGAAGGTCATCATCGATACCGGAATATGCTTTAGCTTCGCACAGGCTCGGGCAGCATTTTCAAGGTCTTTACCACGCAGTTCCGGATTCTTCAGCAACTGCGCCTTGCTGTAGCGACGCAAAAACGCCATATCCAGCGCCCACCAGCAGAAACCCAGCAACGGCACCCAGATCAATTGCTGTTTTAACATGAAACGCATGAACGGTGCACGTCGATTCAGGCAGTGCTGTAATACCAGGATGTCTACCCACGACTGATGATTGCAAAAAACCAGATAGCGGCCTTTATGGTTCAAATCATCCGCTAGCTGGATTTCCCATTCTATGTCATTAAAAAGCCGGGAAATAAACTGGTTGAATGAAATCCAGTACTCACCCACTGATGACAGCCAGTGCGTCACCTTATCCCTGGCCGGGCTATTGAGCGTGATCAACTTCATCACCGCCAGCACAAAAATCAGCAACGTTGTAAAGACGGTATTGATGAACACCGCCAGCAGCACAAACAAGCCCTGCAGGGAATAGCGCAAGCCAGTCAACATCGAATCAACGGCCGAAGATGTTTAACGGGCTTTTTTGAACCGCAGTGTCATGCGGTCGCTTTCGCCTATTGATGCATATTTTGCTTTGTCCTCATCACCCAGCCTGAAGCTGGGCGGCAATGTCCAGACACCTTCAGGGTAATCCTTGCCGTCTTTGGGATTGGCATTAATCTCGGAGCTGCCCTCAAATAGCAACCCGGCACTGGCCGCCAACTCTTTCACCGCCTGCTCGGATACATAACCCTTCTTTGCAGTGACGGAAGAATCCGTTCCATCATCCGCACGATGCTGAACAACACCCAATATGCCGCCCGGTTTTAATACCCTTGCGACCTCATTAAAAATATCCTGCGCCAGCCCACTGTTAACCCAGCCGTGGGTATTTCTGAACGTCACGACCATGTCTACAGACGCAGGCTCACCCAGCGATGCTGAATCGGGTGGTGAAAAATACGTTAACGTAACCTGGTCATAAACTTGTGGGTTGGCGGCAAAACCTTCTTGCATCTGTTTCGGTAGCGCATAGCGATAAGCAGGCTGGTCTGCAACTTCCGGATCCCAGGTCGCGACGATCAACTTGCCATGGTCACGCATTGCAGGTGCAAGTACCTCCGTGTACCAGCCGCCACCCGGCCAGATTTCCAATACCGTCATGCCGTCCCTGATGCCAAAAAACTCCAGTGTTTCAACCGGATGGCGGTACTGGTTACGCGCCTTGTTTCCTTCAGAGCGGTGGTCGCCTTGCATGCCCATGGCGACCCGTTCAGCGAAAGACATGTGGCCGGCCAGTGTTACTGATGAAATCAATAGCGTAATAACAGTTGTAATAAAACGGCTCACCGCAATTCTCCCGTGTTTTCGATTGCTACGAATCATACCTCAAAAAGTTGATTTTACTCCCTCCCATTACTCCAATGCAGATTCCAGCACCCGCCACACATTGTCCAACAGCACTGACTGGGCTTTTTCATTGGGGTGAATTCCATCTGCCTGCAAAAGGTCAGGGTCGAAAACAATACCCTCCATGAAGAATGGCACAAGCAATGTATCGTATTCGCTGGCAAGATCTGCATACATGGATTCAAATTGTTCTATATAAGCTGCACCGTAATTCGGCGGCAGCTTGATACCGGCAAGCAGCACTTTCGCACCACTGTGCTGGCTATTGCGAATCATGCTGGCCATGTTTTCACGCGCAATGCCCGGATTGATGCCCCTTAATCCGTCATTGGCACCCAGCGCGATGATTACGATCCCGGGTTGGTAACGACTGAGCAAACGGGGAAGACGTGCGCGACCGCCCTGTGTAGTATCTCCGCTGATACTGGAATTGAGGATTCGATAAGCGTGGCCTGTGTCATTCAGCCTGATCTCAAGCAGATGCACCCAGGAGCGGTCACTGTCCATGCCAAATCCGGCACTGAGGCTGTCACCGAGAATTAACAAAACAGGTGGCTTTCCGGCAACTGCAGGCGACGAAACCAGACCAGCAACAGACAACAGAAGCGATAAAATAACTCTCATGAATACTCCAAAGCCCCAGGCAACAACAATATCAACAGCCACATCAATGGCTTTTGCACTTGAAGCGGAAAATCTCAGTAAAATTGTCCCCAGCCCCGCCGGCCTGCTGACCATACTAGACCAGGTCAGCCTGCAAGTCAGTCATGGTGAATGTATAGCCATTATCGGAGCCTCCGGTGCCGGTAAATCAACCTTGCTGGGCTTGTTGGCCGGGCTGGACCTGCCTACATCCGGTAAGGTCTGGCTCAATGGCAGTGAACTGACCGCCCTGGATGAAGACGGCCGTGCCGCTTTGCGTGCCAATGAAGTCGGTTTTGTTTTTCAATCGTTCCACCTGATCCCATCGCTGACAGCAGTGGAAAATGTCATGCTGCCGCTGGAATTGGCCAGTCACGACCAGCCACGGCAAGCCGCCCTGCAGGCATTGCAAAAGGTTGGTCTCGGTGAGCGTGCCCGGCATTACCCGCGTCAGTTGTCCGGCGGTGAAAAACAACGTGTTGCCATTGCGCGCGCTTACGTAATCCAGCCAACCGTGTTATTTGCCGACGAGCCAACCGGTAACCTCGATCAGCAGACCGGCGAAGCGGTGATTGATATCCTGTTTCGCATGAACCGGGAATATGGCACGACCCTGGTACTCGTCAGTCATGATATGGGGCTTGCTGAACGCTGTGACCGCATCATTCAAATGGAAGCCGGGCAGATCAAACCGGGCCAACAGGTTTGAAATCGCTGGCTCTGGCATGGCGTCTGCTTGCAAGGGATTGGAAATCCGGTGAACTCACCGTATTGGGTATAGCGCTGGTGATAGCGGTCACTTCACTCACCGCCGTTGCATTTCTGACAGACCGCGTCGGCCATGCCGTGGAATTGCGGGCCGCAGAATCACTGGCTGCAGATTTACGCCTCGGTTCCAGTCAGCCAATACCTGAACGATATATTGAAATGGCGAAACGGGTCGGCCTGCAGACCGCAGCGATGATTACCATGCCCAGCGTGGTGTTCGCCAGCGTGGAATTTGATGGTGACCGCAGCACACTGGCTGCGATTCGTGCCGTCACCGCGGCCTATCCGCTGCGCGGCCGGCTCAAAACTGCTGCTGAATTGTTGGCAACGGCAGATGAAACCGGGGAAATACCCAGCCGTGGCGAAGCCTGGGCAACGACCCGGTTGTTAGCCCGGCTGGGCGTGGACACCGGCACAACTATCAGCATCGGTAAAACCAGGCTCAAAATCACAAGGGTACTGGATTTCCGCCCTGATCAGGGCTGGCAGTTTGTTGATCTTGCCCCGACCCTGTTGATCAATATGGCCGACCTCGAAGACACAGCGCTGATCCAGCCGGGTAGCCGGGTAAGTTACCGAATCTTATTTGCCGGGACACGAAGTGTCATCAATAATTTCAAACCGGTGCTGGAAAAACTGCTGACTGCCGGTGAACGTTTAAGTGATATTGAAGACACCAACCCACAGATCCGCTCTGCCATGGAGCGGGCCGGAAGATTCCTGAATCTCGCTTCCCTGGTCAGCGTGTTGCTGGCTGCCGTGGCAGTTGCGATGGCTGCGAGGCGCTACGCTGTCCGCCATCGTGATCGCATTGCACTGCTGAAGTGCCTTGGCTCCCAACAGGCATTTATTCTCAGGCTGAATTTGCTGCAGCTGGTCATGCTGACCCTGATGGGGGCCGCGGCAGGTATTGTTATGGGCTATGGATCGCAGGAGGTCCTGGCGTGGCTGGCCCGCGACCTGATTGCGCAGGAATTACCTGCCCCCGGTGCCGCCCCTGCCCTCCTCGGACTGGTCACCGCACTGTTTATTTTGTGCGGGTTCGCATTACCTGACCTGATCCAAATGGGAAAAACACCGGTTTTACGCGTACTGCGCCAGGATGTTGAACCCCCGCCGATGCGCTACGGAATAAGCTATCTGGCTGGAATGGTCGCGGTACTGGCTCTGCTACAGTGGATCGTGGACGACATCGCCCTTGTGCTCGGTATTGCCGCCGGCGCGGTGGGGACTTTTACGGTCCTGGGTCTGGCCGGCTGGATACTGGTCAAGACAACCGGTCGTTTTCGGGGGGTGGCCGGTGTCGCATGGCGGTATGGGCTTGCCAGCCTGAATCGGCGGGGCCGGGAAAGTGTTGTCCAGGTGGTAGCTTTCGGTCTCGGCCTGATGGTTTTGATGTTATTGACACTGGTCAGGAATGACTTGATGGATACCTGGCGCGACAGCCTGCCGGTCGATGCTCCGAACCAGTTCATCATTAACATCCAACCCCATGAAGTGCCTCTGATGCAACAATTCCTGGCCGAAAATGGTCTGCAGGTACCGCGGTTTGTGCCGTTGGTGCGGGCGCGATTGACAGCCATCAACGGCGAGAATGTGAATCAGATCAGGTTTGAAGATCCACAGGGTGAACGTTGGGCCAAGCGGGAGTCAAATCTCAGTTTCAGCGATGCAATGCAAACTGGCAACAAGCTGGTTAAGGGACAATGGTGGCAAGCCGGCACTGCTGCACATGAAGTTTCGGTTGAGGTTGATTTTGCCCGTGATCTGGGTGTGAAAATGGGAGATAAACTTAGCTTTGATATTGCAGGTGAGCCGGTCAGCGCAAAGGTAACCAGTTTCCGCACGGTGGAATGGGATACCTTTCAACCCAATTTTTTCATGGTGTTTTCTACCGCAGCTCTGGAGGGCTACCCCGCCAGTTACATTACTGCGCTGTATGCGAAAGACGAGGATGCCAAGAAAATCATACAACTGATGCGACAGTTTCCCAGCATTACCGTTATTGATCTTGAAGCTACTCTGACTCAGGTTCGGGATGTCATGGACAAGGCCTCACTGGCAGTACAGGCAGTGTTCCTGTTTACGCTGTTGGCCGGCCTGGCAGTTTTGTGGGCGGCGGTGCAATCCAGCCTCGATGAGCGCAGTTTTGAAAGTGCCATATTGCGCACGCTGGGTGCATCAAGGAGAAGAGTATTGTCGGGTGTCCTGGTTGAATTCCTTGCCATCGGACTGCTGGCCGGACTGCTGGCCTCCACCGGCGCCAGCCTGGCTGCCTGGCACCTGGCGGTCAATGTCTTCGCACTCCAGTATCACATCAGCGTGGTTGTGTGGCTGGCCGGGCCACTACTGGGCATGGTGTTGGTCGGCATCAGTGGATTACTGGCGACCTGGCGGGTGGTTACCCACTCGCCGGTGAGTGTATTACGGGCCAGCTGAACAACTCGAAGGGACCAGCTGCGCTGGCCCCTCCGGAAGATCTGTCAGGACTGATTTTCAGTAATGACCGAAATTGAACGTTGCCTCAACACCCCAGATTGCCGGCTCATTGACGAAGCCGGTGTTGTTACTGAAATCGATGAACCCTTTAACATTCTCTTCGTTGGTTATATTACGGCCAAACAATGCCACTTCCCAATCTTTGCGGATGTTCCTGTAGCCAATCTTGAGCCCACCTTCAAACTGATTGTTGGTGACAAATTCCGGGCTGTAATACAAGGGCATAAGAATCTTTCCATAGTAAACCCAGTCGGTGAAGACAAAAAACTCACCGTTATCACCAATCGGTGCACCATAGCGCAACGTCAGGCTATAGTTGGTTTTAGGTGTTCTGGGGAACGGATTACCATCGATAGACACCTGCCCGTTCGCATCCCTGTCCTGCCATGCCGAACACAGCCCTGAACCACAGGGTACGACACTCAGTCCTGCATCTTTAATCTCGGTGTTGTTATAAGCGGCGCCAAAAGTGGCCATAAAGTTATCGTTAATCAACCATTGAAGATCGAGTTCGAAACCGGTCGCTACACCTTTATTGGCGTTAATCACCTGGTTGCTGTTCGAGGCTCCACCGATGATTGAAAGTTGCATGTCGTTCACGGTGTAGTGGAAAACAGCAAAATTCATTCTCATGCGACCTTCCAGCAGGTCTGCCTTGTAACCCGCTTCAAAGGACAGGATGGTTTCCGGGTCTGCAACGGTGGGAAATTCAAGAAATGAAACATCCCGTCCCTGGATCGATTGTGCTCTGAAACCCGATGACACTCTGCCGTAAAAGCTGGATCTGTCGGTAACAGCATAGTTGGCACTCAAATCCCAGCTGATTTCGTCAGCGGACACATCGATCGGTGGGGCAAGGAAGGTGGGAATACCAATGTCGAGCCAGAGTTGGCCAAACTGCAATACTTCGTAATCTCTTTGATCATCGGTATAACGCACACCAGCGGTCAGGGTCAGCTGATCCGTCGCTTCATAGGTACCCTGGCCAAATACGGCCCAGGCCTTGTTCTGGTGTTTGATGATGGTGTTTTGCGGTGGGTTGCCGAGAAAACCAAATGAAGCGAAAGACTCCGTTTCCACCTCAAGAGAGGAATCAAAATAGAAAAAGCCGGCCTGCCAACCGAAACGGCTGTCAGTGTTGCTGGCAAAACGCAGTTCCTGGGTAAACTGATCTGTATTCGCACCGTCCTGGGTTACCGAAGGTATGATGATGGTTCCCGGGAATGTCAGCGTCGGAAGGAAGCCGAAGACAGGTGCTGCCGGATCATAAGTGATGCCGGGAGGAATCGTCGCGGCACCGCTGAAATCGACCACACCACCATCGATGTCGCCGCGGCTGAAACCATCACCCTCCTGCAATGAAGTGATTGAAGTGATTGTCATTTCAGACAGATTCCACTGCAAATTCAGGGTCGTACCAAAACCGTTGTATTCCTGCGGATTGTTATCACCACCGTCGTAATAGACAACGTCGCGGTCAAAATTCTGGTTCAGCTTGTTGCTGCCGGTGTCAAAGACGTTGGCGCGGAATATCGATGAAGTGCCTGTAAGTTCACGCGCTTGCAGGCTCAGCAAAGCGGTGAAGCTTTCGCTGGGCGTCCACATTAACTGTAAACGGCCGGCACTTTCCTTGTAGTCACCCATGACGTCTTTCTCTTGTGTGAAACCGTTACTTATCCAGTTGTCACGGGTGCGGTACAGAAAGGACATACGACCAGCCAGCACGTCAGGTATCAGGCTGCCACCTGCAGCGGCCTCAAAGTTACTGGTAGCAAAGGTGCCGTACGAACCGTAAATATAACCGCTGGTTTCATGGGACGGTCGCCTGGAGTTGAATTTTATAATACCGGCAGTGGTATTGCGCCCAAACAGAGTGCCTTGTGGCCCACGAATAACCTCAAGCTGCTCCATGTCGAAGATCGGAAAACTCTTGAGCACAACGTTTTCCATCACCACGTCATCCATGATCACGGAAACCGGCTGCGATGCGGCAAGATCGAAATCGATGTTGCCCAGGCCGCGAATATAGAAGCGTGGCGCCGCACGCCCATTTGATGACTCTGCGTAAAGACCTGGAACGCGGCCCGACAAGGCAAGAATATCTTCGCCGCCGGAAAACATTGAAGTCAAATTTTCGCCGGACAGCGTGGCGATGGATATCGGTACATCGCGCAGGTTTTCCTCACGCTTGGTGGCCGTAACAATCACTTCTTCCAGCACGCCTGCTGAATAACCATCATCGTCCTGGGCAACAACTGTACCCATTGATGAAAGTGATATAATTAATGTGATAACAGTAGGATATAGCGCTTGTCTAGAATTTAGAATAACTCTATTGATGCTCATTGAAGTGCCTTTCATGCTGGTTTATTCGCCGGAGCCGTGTTCGGTCCGGAGCCACAAGCCCGGGGCTGGTACTGCCAGGTTTTGCCGGTGAGCCGGTTAACCTGCCCCGAACAATTCTTATGCCGGACTTTATACCATATTTAACCCACAAAAAGGGTTACCGCTCTTGATGCGAGTGCTAATTGTAGCAAAGGTGTGAACCAGTGCACTTAACTGAGCGGGCCTGGTGGTCTTCTCTCTTGCCCCTGATCGGTTGATCAGTAACCCGCCTCTCTCTGGTGCCGAAAGGCAAGTATGAATACAAGGTCGGATTTCACATCGAATCGATAAAGCGCCACGTAGCCGGAGTCGCCGAAAGGGATGATTAACTCACGTAACTCTGATAAATCGTCAAATGGCCTGCCAATATCAGGCTCTGTTTCAAGCAATAAGAATCGGTGTTCGACAGCTCGACCGGCTCGCATCGCCACTTCGGGATTTTTCTTTACCAAAAACCGGCGACATCGCTCTAACCCCACGGCTGCTCCTTCAGTGACAATTACTCGTGGCACTGAGGGATTTCTTTCTCTTTATCCGTACCCCAGGTATTCAACCAATCGCGCACTTCCTGACCGCTTAGATGTCGCCCGGTTTCCTGATAAGCTGTCCAGGACGCCAGGGCTTCTTGCTTGAACTTTTCTTTTTCTTCTTCGCGCTCAACATAGTCCCGGATTGCTTCGCACATGATCCAATGTGCCGAACGGCGCCTTACACCCGCCAGGTGCTGAATACGACCTTTCAGCTCGTCATCAATCTTGACCGATGTCGCCATAAACGATCCCTTATTTTTACCTGGTAGTACCTTTGAATACTATATCACAAACCTTGCCGCTAGCCCGAACATTTCATCAAGGATCCGGAGTTTGTGCTGTAGCTGGCGAAACAG
>ENA-OSCG01000119-OSCG01000119.1-marine-sediment-metagenome-genome-assembly--contig:-NODE-119-length-13365-cov-6.202479_pt1 | contig 13365 bp, 12 predicted proteins | sample MGYA00237880_ERZ529332 | MGnify/ENA primary metagenome ERZ529332 (study PRJEB26373, sample SAMN05710708) | marine sediment metagenome | biome: marine; feature: ocean trench; material: sediment... | reverse complement strand
GAGCTTGAGTTTATTCTTGGCTCCTCGCCGGATAGCCGACGCACATTGATGTTCTCGGCCACCGTGCCGCGTTCAATTGTTAACCTTGCGTCGCGGTATCAGCGCGATGCGGTGCGGGTGGCGGTTGCGTCTGATCAAAAGCAGCATTCCGACATTGAATATCGTGGGCTGGTTGTTCAGCCGAGCGACACGGAAAACGCGATCATCAACGTGCTGCGGTATTTCGAGGCCGCCAACGCGCTGGTCTTCTGCGCCACGCAGCTTCACGCCCTGGCCGTGCGAGACCTTGTCAACCAGATCAAGACGAGTACCGATCCGAACTACTGCGTTCGGGTGACTTCTGACGAGGGCTCCGAAGGCGATCGATTCCTCCGCATCTTTCAGGACAACGAAAAGACCATCCCCACGATACTGACCACTTCCCAGAAACTATCCACTGGCATTGATGCCCGAAACATAAGAAACATCGTGCTGATGCGCCCGATCAATTCCATGATTGAGTTCAAGCAGATCGTAGGACGTGGAACACGCATTTTTGAGGACAAGGACTACTTCACCATCTATGACTTCGTACGGGCGCACCACCATTTTGAAGATTTGGAGTGGGATGGTCCACCAGTAGCACCAGAGCCTTGCATGCGATGCGGAAACTATCCCTGTACTTGTGAAAAGATCCTGCCTATAGAGTGCCCAGATTGCGGCAACAGTCCGTGCACATGCGAACCTGAACCCTGCGGGACCTGTGGAGAAATCCCTTGTGTCTGCAAGAAGAAGGTCGTAGTCAGGTTATCTGATGGCAAAGTACGGAACTTGCAGCATATGTCGGCAACATCCTTCTGGGATGTGGACGGTAAGCTGATTACAGCCACCCAATTCCTTGAAAACCTGTATGGCGCACTGCCAGCCTTGTTTAAGGACGAAGATGAATTACGCACCATCTGGAGTCGCCCGGATACTCGCAAGGACTTGCTTGGGAAACTATCTGAGGCCGGGTTTGGCAGCGAACAATTAACCGAAATGAAAAAGCTGATTGATGCACCGGACACGGACGTCTATGACGTGCTGGCATATGTCGCATTTGCTAATCAACCTATCAGCCGGGAGCAACGAGTCGCAGATCATAAGGGCCAGATTTTTTCTCGTTACGACTACAAGCAACAGGAGTTCATCGAATTTATTCTGACGCAGTATGTGCGACTGGGTGTGACCGAACTGGATCAGGATAAGCTACCCATGCTGCTTGAACTCCAATATGGCGCGATCAGTGATGCAGCCAAGGCGATGGGTGGGGTTGAACAGATCAGGGATACGTTTGTCGGGTTTCAGCAGTATTTGTATTTGGAATCATAGGATGATGGTGACGTCAGTAAGCAACGTCAGAAAGCAGAAAGCAGGAAAGCAGTGACGGAAAGCAGTGACACCCATAATTCATCAAATACCCTACAGAATTTGAAGTAAAATGCGCTATTGAATTCAGCAGGCCCGGCATAAACTGTCTATATGCCACAACCCAGAAGCCGTCAGGTCTCATTAGACGACACGCCCTACTACCACTGCATCTCCCGCTGCGTGCGGCGCGCCTTCCTGTGCGGTAAAGATTCCCTCACGGGCTTTAATTTCGAACACCGCCGGCAATGGATCGGCGATCGCATCAAACTGCTTTCTTCCGTGTTTGCGATTGATCTGCTCTTGTTGTTTCGTTTTGACCGGAACTTATAACTAAAGTTATAATCTCAAGAAAGCGAGAGCATCAACATATTATAGGAGGCCGGTGTCATGGTCGCTGTTATGAAAATTCGAAAGATTGGTGGTTCATTAGGGATTATTATTCCGAAAGATGAGCTGGCTCGTTTGCATGTAAAAGAGGGAGACGAGTTGTTTGGGATCTCCAGCGGCGATGGCCTTCATTTGCAGGCTCGTGATCCTTCATTTGATCGTAAATTGAAAGCATTTGAACATACCCGAAGGAATTTTCGGAACGCCTTACACGAGCTTGCAAAGTAGAAGATGCCTGAGTGGTTGAGCGCAAGGGAAGTAATCTATTTTCATCGAATGCTCATTGAAGAACACGGCGGGTTACATGGCATTCGTGATGAGGGCGCGTTGGAATCAACTCTTGCGCGCCCCATTAACTTGTTAAGCTACGAACCTGAGACTCCACTGCATAAATTAGCGGCTAGCTATGGGTTTGGTTTCGCGAAAAATCATATTTTCAATGACGGCAATAAACGCATTTCTCTGGCTATAATGGACATATTCTTGAGAATAAATGGAATGCAATTGGTTGCTCAGGAAGTCGATGCTGTGTGTGTGATATTAGATCTCGCGACAGGTTCGATGCAAGAAACAGACTTGGCGAATTGGATACGTGAAAATTCTGCTCCATTCAATTTAGATCCAACACTGACGGATTAAATAAGGTCTGTTAAAGCTCGCTTTCAGGCGGCTCAAGCTGCTCTAATTCAGCCGCTGTGAAAAGTCGGGAAACAGCCATAAATCTAACCCCGAGCGGGATCTCCAGGGAGAAACTGGAACCTCTGCCGGCAGAAACATCAACGGAAATATGCGTGTTTTTGTAGTATTCAAATTGATCGGCCGCCATATAGAATTTACAGCCGTGAATTTCTCCCAGACACAGATCTCTGGAGCCAATCAAAAAATCACCTTTGGCGAAGCACATCGGTGCGGAACCGTCGCAACAGCCACCGCTCTGGTGGAACATCAGTTCCCCGTGCTGCCGGCGCAATTGATCAATCACGGCTTTGGCTTTATCGGTAACAGAGACGCGTTTTACGGACATCAGCGTTCCTGATTTCAAAATGGGCAGCCCTTTGAGGCTGCCCATAAGCACATGCTGATTTCAGAAGAAACCCAATGGGTTTTTGTCATACGACATCAACACATTTTTAGTGTGGCGATAATGGCTCAGCATCATTTTGTGATTTTCACGGCCAAAGCCGGATTTCTTGTAACCGCCGAACGAAGCGCCCGCCGGGTAGGCGTGGTAGCAGTTGCACCAGATGCGGCCGGCTTCAATCCCGCGTGACATCGTCTGCATCTGATGTATATCGCGGGTCCAGACGCCGGCACCCAGGCCGTAGAGTGTGTCATTGGCAATTTCCAATGCCTCGGCTTCATCGCTGAAAGTTGTCACACACAGTACGGGGCCGAATATCTCCTCCTGAAATATCCGCATCTTGTTGTTGCCTTTGAACACCGTTGGCTGGATATAATATCCATTCGGATAGGTTTCGTTAGCATAGGCTCCGCCGCCAATTAATACTTCTGCGCCTTCCTGTTTGCCGATATCGATATAGTTCAAAATTTTCTCATACTGATCGTTGGATACCTGGGCACCCATCATCGTGGCCGGATCGAGGGTTTCACCCATGCTGATGGCTTCGATGCGCTTGAGGCAGCGATCCATAAATTCAGTGTAAATACTTTCCTGAATTAAAGCCCTGGATGGGCAGGTACATACTTCACCCTGGTTGAAGGCGAACAGCACCAGGCCTTCAATGGCTTTGTCGAGGAAATTGTCGTCTTCGGCCATGACGCTCTCGAAGAAAATATTCGGCGATTTCCCACCCAGCTCCAAGGTAACCGGGATAATGTTTTCCGAAGCATATTGCATGATCAGACGGCCGGTTGTTGTTTCACCTGTGAATGCCACTTTTCTAATATCGGGGTGAGTGGCCAAAGGCTTGCCGGCTTCCGGGCCGAAGCCATTAACAATGTTTAACACGCCTGCCGGCAGTACATCAGCAATCGCTTCCATAAAAAACAAAATTGAAACCGGTGTCTGTTCTGCCGGTTTAAGGACGATGCAGTTACCTGCTGCCAGGGCGGGCGCGAGTTTCCAGGTTGCCATCAAAATCGGGAAGTTCCAGGGGATGATCTGGCCGACCACACCCAGGGGTTCATGTACTTCCATGGAGACAGTATTGGCGTCCAGATCAGATACCGAGCCCTCTTCGGCACGGATAACGCTGCCGAAGTAACGGAAATGATCGGCGGCCAGCGGGAGGTCGGCCGCCATGGTTTCGCGGATGGCCTTGCCGTTATCCCAGCTCTCGATCAGTGCCAGCTTTTCAAGGTTTTCTTCAATCCGGTCGGCGATCCTGAACAACAGGTTACAGCGCTCAGCGGCCGAGGTTTTACCCCAGCTGGCAGCCGCTTTCCAGGCAGCTTTTACTGCCAGATCGATATCTTTGTGGTTGGACCTGGGCACTCTTGCGAAGAAGCTGCCATCTACAGGGGATGTGTTTTCAAAGTACTCGCCATCAACGGGGGCAACCCATTCACCGCCAATGAAATTCTCGTATTGTTGTTTAAATTCGGGTTTTGCGTAAGCCATGCTGTCCTCCAGGTTTGTATGCTGTGGTATTGATTTTAATCATATGGCATAGGTTTGAAAAGGAAGACCGGTGTAACGGGTATTCAAAAGAGAATGGCCTGGTAACCTTCATTGTACTTTACGAACTCTCAGGCTGACGGATTCTGTTACCGGGATTGCTGCAGGGCGGTCAGCTTCTTACCCACCCTGCGCTTGCACCAGGGCTTGTCGTTTGCACCAACATGGTGCGTTTTGTCGGCCAGCCAGTCATGGCCAGAGGTCCTATCAGCACTGATTGATCCCTGTTGCGGCTGGTCATCCGTGTATTCCCCCCCTTATTCACGCGATGGCGTGATTCCTGCATATAGATACGCAGGGTGTAAATCTGTCAAGGAACAAATATGCAATTAGTTACCGCAATTATCAAACCATTCAAACTCGATGATGTTCGCGATGCACTCGCGGAAGTGGGTGTCAGCGGCATTACCGTTACCGAGGTCAAGGGCTTTGGACGACAGAAGGGCCATACCGAGCTCTACCGGGGTGCGGAGTATGTGGTGGACTTCCTGCCCAAGATAAAAGTCGAAACGGCAGTCACCGACGATCTCGTTGAAAAAGCCGTTGACGCGATTATTCAGGCCGCTGCAACCGGCAAAATCGGTGACGGCAAGGTCTTCGTGCACAAACTTGAAGAAGTGGTGCGTATCCGTACGGGTGAAACCGGCGCACAGGCGATCTAGAGGAGCACGCTATGGAAAACCAGATTTTTGAACTTCAATATGCAATTGATACATTTTATTTCCTGGTATGTGGCGCCCTTGTCATGTGGATGGCGGCCGGCTTCTCGTTGCTGGAATCCGGCCTTGTGCGGGCCAGGAATACCGTTGAAATTCTAACCAAGAACATCGCGCTCTATGCCGTGGCCAGCATGATGTACCTCGCTACCGGATACGCACTTATGTATGGCGGTGGCTGGTTCCTGCAGGGAATTGAAGTATTCAGCCTGGGCCAGGTACTGACTGATTCCGCTGAGGCCGGGTTTGCCGGCGACAGTGTGTACTCACCCGCTGCAGACTTCTTCTTCCAGGTGGTATTTGTTGCAACGGCCATGTCGATTGTGTCGGGCGCAGTGGCCGAGCGGATGAAGCTCTGGGCATTCCTGGTCTTTGCCGTTTTCATGACTGGCGTTATTTACCCCATGGAAGGTTCCTGGACCTGGGGCGGCAAGGATGTTTTCGGACTGTTCAGCCTGGGTGAGCTCGGCTTCAGCGATTTCGCCGGCTCCGGCATTGTTCACCTTGCAGGCGCTTCAGCAGCGCTTGCAGGGGTGCTGCTGCTGGGTGCCAGGAAGGGCAAGTACGGTAGCAAGGGCCAGATCATCGCCATCCCGGGTGCAAACCTGCCGTTGGCAACACTGGGTACATTCATTCTCTGGATGGGGTGGTTTGGTTTCAACGGCGGCTCTGTGCTCAAGCTGGCCGATGCCGGCAACGCCCATTTGGTCGCAATGGTATTTTTGAACACCAATGCGGCCGCTGCCGCCGGACTGATTGGCGCACTTCTGACTGCCCGGGCCTTGTTTGGCAAGGCCGATCTGACCATGGCATTGAATGGCGCACTGGCGGGACTGGTGGCGATAACGGCTGAGCCATCAACGCCCACCGCGCTGCAGGCATCATTGTTCGGCCTGATCGCCGGCGTCATTGTTGTTTTCAGTATCATCGGCATGGATCGTCTGAAGATTGATGATCCCGTGGGTGCGATTTCAGTGCACGGCGTGATCGGTTTGTTTGGGCTGTTGCTGGTGCCGCTTACCAATAGTGATACCAGTTTTAGCGGCCAACTGGCCGGCGCGGCAACCATTTTTGTCTGGGTGTTCGGAGCCAGCCTGGTGGTCTGGTTCGCGCTGAAGCAGACCATGGGTATCCGCGTCAGCGAAGCAGAGGAATACGAAGGCCTCGATATCGGCGAATGCGGCATGGAGGCTTATCCTGAATTCACCTCCTCAACGTAGGGTAGATCGGGTGTCGGCACGTCCTTCATTTCGTCAAGAAAGGTGCGCGCCGCCAGGGGTAAATGCTTGCCGCGCCTGATGACGGTTCCATAAGACCGCTGGGGGAAATAACGGCTCATGTTTCTTACCACCAGGGGATCGTTCTTGCGCAGGCAGATACCGGTGGTGATGGAAATGCCGAAATCCAGTTCTACATAGCGCTTGATGACTTCCCAGCCCCCGACTTCCAGCACCACGGTGAACGGCACACCATGTTGCTGGAAGATCCGGTCCACCATGCGCCACGTAGTCAGCCTGCGGGGTGGGAGTATCAACCCGTAGGGGGCGATATCTTTTAGTTGAATATGTTTTTTGTCAGCCAGTTCGTGGCCCAGCGGCATAATCAGTGCCGGATCAAAGGAATACATCGGCTTGTAACTGATATCACTGGGAACATCGAGCATCGAGCCGATGGCGAAATCGACTTCATCCTCGCGGATCATCGCCAGTCCGTCACGGCCTGTGACATTGCGCAGTTGCACGCGGATTTTGGGATAGCGTTGTTGAAATTTGGAAACCAGCTTGGGCAGGATGTACATGATGGTTGATTCACCTGCGGCGATGACCAATTTGCCTGACTCAAGATTTCCTCTGACTTCTTTGTCAAATCGTTCGCCAAGACCATCCATGCCTTCCACCAGGGGTCGGGCCATATCGAGCAGTTTTTTTCCGTGAGGTGTTAGCTGAATGCGTGGGCCGCGGCGTTCGAAAAGTACAATGTTAAAATCTTCTTCAAGCGCCTTGATTTGCAGGCTGATGGCTGATTGGCTGACAAACAGTTCATCTGCTGCATCGGTCATTTTGCCAGTGCGAGCCACAGCGCATAATGCCCTGAGTTGTTTTAGTGTGCTACCTTTATAATACTTTGTGGCTTTGTTCTTCATATCAATAAGTTAAATAATTAAATTATTTAATAATAGGTATTGAAACATTTATATTGTCAAAGATAAACCTCAATTGGTATTCTTGGAAAATGCACTTAATTTAATTAGGAAGCTGTTGCAATGATTCTGCCCGCGATGCGAGGACCTCACCCGGAAATTGAGTTGATTAGGCCGCTGCTTGAAGGCCAGCGCGAAATTCTGACCCCTGAGGCAATGGATTTTCTTGCCCGGCTGGCAGCCAGGTTTACTCCGGAGTTAATCCAGTTGCTGGCGGCGCGTACCAAACGCCAGGCTGAGTTTGATCAGGGTGCAGTTCCTGGATTCGATCCGGATACAGTTGCCATTCGGGAAGGTGACTGGCAGGTGGCCCCAATCCCCGTAGAAGTTGAAGACCGTCGTACTGAAATTACCGGTCCGGTTACCCGCAAGATGATCATCAACGCGCTCAATTCCGGAGCGCAGGTTTACATGGCGGATTTTGAAGATTCCACTGCACCTACCTGGACCAATGTCATTGATGGTCAACTGAACCTGCGTGATGCGATTCACCGGCAAATTGATTTCAGCACACCGGCCGGGAAAAACTATGCTCTCAACGATCAAATTGCCGTGCTGATGGTCCGCCCCCGTGGCCTGCATCTGCCGGAGCGACACCTGCGGCTGGCTGGTCACCCGCTACACGGTGCGCTGGTCGACTTCGGGCTGTACCTGTTCCACAACCATTCGGAGTTAGTCAAGCGGGGCAGCCGGCCGTATTTCTATCTTCCCAAGCTGCAACATTACTCAGAGGCCGCCTGGTGGGAGAAAGTGATCGCCTGGTCTGAACGACACCTCGGTATGGAGTACGGCACGGTACGCGTGACCTTGCTGATCGAAACGCTGCCGGCGGTGTTTCAGATGCACGAAATCCTGCACGCACTGCGCGACAGAATCCTTGGCCTGAACTGTGGCCGCTGGGACTACATCTTCAGCTACATTAAAACATTCCGTAACCACCCGGACCGTGTGCTGCCGGATCGTGACCTGATTGGCATGACCGTGCCCTTCCTGGCCAGTTACTCGAAACTGTTAATCCAGACCTGCCACGCCCACGGTGCTTTCGCCATGGGTGGCATGGCGGCGCAAATTCCGATTCGTGGTGACGATGAGGCCAATGCGGTGGCCATGGAAAAAGTCCGTCTGGATAAGGAACGCGAGGCCGGCAACGGCCACGATGGCACCTGGGTTGCACATCCGGGCCTTGAACCGCTTTCCAGGGCCGAGTTTGACAAGGTTCTCAGCGGGCCAAACCAGATCGACCGCAAGCTCGCTGACTTTACTGTCAACGTGGAGGACCTGATTGCACCCAGTGAAGGCAGTATCACCGAGGCCGGCATCCGCAAAAATATCCGTGTCGCCATTCAGTATCTTGCTGCCTGGTTATCCGGCAACGGCTGCGTGCCGATCGACAACCTGATGGAAGATGCCGCCACCGCTGAAATAGGCAGGACCCAACTGTGGCAATGGGTAAAACAGGGCTCAAGTCTGGATGACGGACGGACGATTACGCAGGACTGGCTGGATGGCCTGTTTGCAGAAGAAAAAGCATTGTTGACGGCCTCAGCGCCTGACGCTACAGCCGGGGTGATTGAAAATGCCACGGTCCTGCTACAGGAAATGACCAGTAATTCTGAACTGGTAGAGTTTTTAACTTTACCGGCCTACCAGCTATTGACGGATTAATATCAGGGAGAAAGTAATGAGTACGCCCACCGAACTACAAAATGACTGGAAAACCAACCCGCGCTGGAATGGCATCCGCAGGGATTACAGCGCGGAAGATGTGGAGCGCTTGCGTGGTACCGTGCGGGTCGAATACTCACTGGCCAAACAGGGTGCCGAGAAGCTCTGGAGGCAGATGCATGCGCTGCCCTATGTAAGCGCGCTCGGCGCGTTGACGGGTAACCAGGCCATGCAGCAGGTGAAGGCCGGCTTGAATGCTATTTACCTGTCTGGCTGGCAGGTCGCCGCCGATGCCAACCTTGCAGGTCAGATGTACCCTGATCAATCGTTATATCCCGCCGATTCCGTACCCGCCGTGGTGCGCAGGATAAATAATGCCCTGCTGCGTGCTGACCAGTTGAATCACGCTGAAGGTGACGATTCAGTCGATTGGATGGCGCCGATTATTGCAGATGCCGAAGCAGGTTTCGGTGGGGTGCTCAATGCGCATGAACTGATGCGCTCCATGATCGAGGCGGGCGCTGCCGCCGTTCACTTTGAAGATCAACTGGCTTCCGCCAAAAAGTGCGGTCATATGGGCGGTAAAGTACTGGTGCCGACCTCTGAAGCCGTGGCCAAGCTTTCCGCTGCCAGGCTGGCGGCAGATATTATGGCTGTCCCCACCGTTCTGGTGGCTCGCACAGATGCCATGGCGGCCGCGCTTTTGACTTCAGATATTGATGAATACGACCGTGAATTCGTCACTGGCGGGCGCACTGTGGAGGGTTTTTTCGAAACCCGCGCCGGCATCGACCAGGCCATTTCGCGCGGCCTGGCTTACGCGCCTTACGCGGACCTGCTGTGGTGTGAAACCGGCAAGCCGGATCTGCAGCAGGCGAAGAAATTCGCGGACGCCATCCACGCGCAATTCCCGGGCAAATTACTCGCCTATAACTGCTCACCGTCGTTTAACTGGAAACAGAACCTGAGTGACGACACCATCGCCAAATTCCAGAACGAGCTCGGAGCCATGGGTTACAAGTTCCAGTTCATCACGCTGGCGGGCTTTCACGCGCTGAATCACAGCATGTACCAGTTGGCCCGCGACTACAAAGACAGGCAGATGAGTGCCTATGTGGAGCTGCAGGAAGCGGAGTTTGCTGCCGAAGCCGACGGCTACACGGCCACCAAACACCAGCGCGAAGTCGGCACCGGTTACTTCGACGCCATTACGCAGACGCTAAGCCAGGGCAAATCTTCCCTGTCAGCGCTGTCCGGTTCCACCGAGGAAGAGCAATTCAACGAAGCGGTATAAGGCATTTCAACGAATGGGAAAATGGCATAACGTAGGGTGGACATGAATGTCCACCCTACGCGGCGGCGACGTGTATCTCGTTGTTGAAGTGATCATCGTTGGCTGCTTTTAATGCCTTGCGGCGACTTTCGGCTGCAACGGTGCATTTGAAAGAAAAATCTTCATCTTCCAATATGCGCGCGTGCCAGCGATAGCCGTAAAATCCCGGTTTAATGCCGAACAGGACAACCAGCCCTGCCAATACCAGGATCTGGGCAATGGGGTTGGTCACCCAGGTGCCCGCCAATTGGGCAATATCAAACATGACAGTTGTAGTGACCACCAGCAATACCGTGGTCAGACCCAGTCCGCGGCGCACCGCCCATACTGAGGGGGCCAGGAAAGCCAGCCAGGAAAAACCACGTCGTACGGCTTGTTTGCCGTATTTTGGATGTTGATAAATGTCAAAAACGCGCATGTATTTTATAGTAAACCTCTCATAATGACTCATACTTTAAGACGCCAGGAACTTTGCATTAGTTCCGGCGTCTTGAACCCAATAGTGGAGCTTTTCCGGAATCTGCGTCCCGTGAAACGCGGCATTATGATCTACTGACGCCTTGCCAGATAGTGCCTTTGGTCATGGTGTATGTTTGGTTTATTTAACAAAAATAATAAGCGGAACCACTCCTGATCCCTGACCTGACTGAGGTCGGGGAAGGGTAATACCGCGATTGATTTTGGTACATATTCAACCATCGCGCCTGCTGTGTTATTTCAGTGGATGTTTTCCAGCACCAGGTCAACAATTTGCAACAGAACCCAGGCGGGTATGGCGTAGGCAATACCTACCCGGAAAACATTTCTTCTTTTTAATTCTTCAAAAAAACTCATGTGCTGCTACCAGCGTGCTGTGGTTCCAGATCCATTTTTTTCAGTTCTTCGTCCAGGCGCTTAACCATCGCTGCTTTGGCTGCTTCATAACGGGGGTCGCCGTTGAGGGGTTTGAACACGGGCCAGGCTGTTTCCGAAACCGTGTCGAGGTAAGCGCCTTGCTGAAATGCCTTTTCAAGCAGGCTGATGGCAGCATCGTAATCATTGGCAAGTACGGCATGATGTGCCCGCGAAAAATTCAATCTCCAGTTGTCTGCGCCCTCTGCTATTTGTCTTTCCAGTGCTGCCTTGAAACGCAGCATGGCGTCGTCGAATTTTGCCTGCTTGCCAAGTTGGCGGTAAGCCTGTGCAATAAAACCCATGGCGTTATACCCATAGCCGTTTCCGCCAGGCCTGTCTGTGGAAAAGCCATCCAGACTTGACCAGCGTGATTCAAGTGCTTCAATCAGTTGTGCAAAACGTCCATTTTCCACCAGGGCCTGGAAATAAAAGGTCGGGTTTACCCCGCCCCCGACCGCCTGGTTGCCCAGGATCAGTGCTTCTTCCGGGCGGCCAAGCCGGCTAAGGGCCAGCGGTGCCAGGAAATCGGGGGCGATTGTGGCCATTAGCTCATATTCTCGAGCGCTAAACAGCGCAAAGCCATACCACCAGCGGTTGACGGCATACAGCGGCTCTTTGTCGAAGGCCAGTTGCAATTGCTCGCGGGCATCCGCCAGGCGACCGCTCATAAGGTAAACCTGCCCGAAATTACCAATGAGGCCCGCATCACCGGGGAGGTAGGCACGCAGGCTTTCAAGCATCTCCAGGGCTTTTTCGCTCTGACCCATTACCATGTATTTCTGTTGGAGATTACCAAAGGTGGGTCCGTGCAGCGGGTCACGCTGGAAGGTTTGTTCGCGGATTTGCAAGGCCGCACGGAGTTGTCCGATCGTATCCAGTTCATTGGCCAGCCAGGTGTTCGCGTTGACCATGTTGGGGTTGATGGCCAGGGCCTGTTGCAACAATTCAACAGGCTTCTGATGCCCCAGCCCATGATTCATGAAATACAGACCCATACCCGCCAGGGCTTCAGCATTTTGTGGCGCCAGCAGCAGGGCCTCGTCCAGGTAGCGTTTTGCCCTTTCGCCAGCCTGCTCGTGTGGTACAGTGCCGTAATTCCTGTCAGACAGCAGCAGGGTGGCAATCCCGAGTTGAGCAAAGGCCGGCGCGTAGCCGGCATCAATGGAGATCGCTTCATTGAGTAGTTTTTCGGCCATCTCCAGGCTGGGCTGGGTGCGGTCGTAGATGCGTTGTTTGGCCAGCAGGTACAGGTCATAGGCCCGGGTGTCGGTCTGGGCGGTCGCCGGTTGCTGTTCGCCAAGCAACTGTGCTTTGAGTTGCACCAGGATGGCGGCGGATATTTCGTCCTGTATAGCAAAAATATCGTCCATTTCACGATCATAGGTCTCCGACCACATATGGAAGCCGTCTTCCACCTTGATCAACTGGGCGGTGATGCGTACGCGGGTTCCCGATTTGCGCACCGAGCCTTCCAGTATGTAGTTCACCCGCAGTACTTTTCCAATGGCGTGCAGGTCCTCGTTCCTGCCCTTGAATGCGAATGATGAGGTGCGGCCCGCAACTTTCAACTCCCTGACCCTGGCCAGGGAGTTGAGGATTTCTTCCGCAATACCGTCTGCAAAATATTCCTGCTCCGGGTCGGAACTCATGTTGACGAAAGCTAAAACGGCGATGGATTTTTCAGCTTGTGCTGATGGCTCCGGTGGGGTAACCGCTTGTTTTGTCACGGTCTGGGTCACGGCCTCGGGCGGGGATGTGTCACGTTCAGATGACAACACAAACTTGTCATAGCTGAAATATGCGAGCGCTACCACCAGTACGCAGATGATAGCGTAATCGAGTTTGCGCCCGGTCTGAGTGGTGATGGACCGGGAACGGTCCACCTCGCGCTCCCGCTTCAAACCTTCCGGGGTCATTTCAAAAGCCCAGGCGAACAGCATGATTAATGGCAGGCCGATAGCCATCAGCAGCAGGATCACATGGAATACCCAGTCCGGTGCTTCCACGTTGTTGAGGATTATGTCAGCTACTTGCATGAGCAGCCATGCCACAACGATATAGGCAATGCCAGCCTTGAAGACGTTACGGCGTTTGAGTTCGTTAAAAAAGCTCATGGATCACACTCGAAATCATTTTCACCAAG
>ENA-OSCG01000118-OSCG01000118.1-marine-sediment-metagenome-genome-assembly--contig:-NODE-118-length-13380-cov-5.721276_pt1 | contig 13380 bp, 15 predicted proteins | sample MGYA00237880_ERZ529332 | MGnify/ENA primary metagenome ERZ529332 (study PRJEB26373, sample SAMN05710708) | marine sediment metagenome | biome: marine; feature: ocean trench; material: sediment... | reverse complement strand
AGCCAGCGGTAATATTTTATTCATTAAATACTCCATACAATAAATACTCCATACAATTTGAAGTGAGTATAACTAGGGTCAGGACCTATTAATTTTTGGGATTCCCAAGTGTTCTGATTTCTGATTCAATTCCGGCAGGAGGAGCTGCTTATGTCGGAATATTATTGGCTTTCGGAAGATCAGATTAACCGGATAAAACCCTATTTTCCACGATCACATGGTGTTCCGCGTGTCGATGACCGGCGCGTTCTCAGTGGTATCATCCATGTGTTGAAACGCGGGCTTCAATGGAGAGATGCACCAAGTGAATACGGGCCGCATAAAACTCTTTATAACCGGTTCATCCGGTGGAGCCGTCTGGGGGTGTTCAATCGCATCTTCGCCGCCCTGGCGGGTGAGGCGGGTGATCCGGACCAGGTGATGATCGACGCAACCCACCTCAAGGCGCACCGGACGGCGGCCAGCCTGCTAAAAAAGGGGCTGTTCCCCGCTGTATCGGGCGCACCAAGGGGGGCCTGAACTCCAAGCTTCATGCCGTATGTGACGGTGAGGGCCGCCCGATCATCCTGCTGCTCAGCGAAGGACAGATGAGCGACTACAAGGGGGCCGCGCTCATGATAGACGCGCTTCCCCGAGCCAAAACGCTGTTGGGAGACAAGGGCTATGACGCAGATTGGTTCCGCCACGCCCTCATCAAGCGCCGCATCACCCCCTGCATACCGCCAAAATCCAACAGGAAATACCCGCCTGCCTACGACAAGGTACTCTACCGCAGCCGCCACAAGATCGAGAACATGTTCGGAAAACTCAAGGACTGGCGACGCATCCATACCCGCTATGACCGCTGCGCCCACACCTTCTTCTCAGCCATCTGTATCGCCGCTTTCGTCATATTCTGGATTAATCAATGAGTCCTGACCCTAGTAACCACCTTTACGGCGGCTTTCGGGCAGGCCTGCTACTTTGCCGCCTTGCTTCGATGGGTCCCCCGGGAACAATTCGTATACGTCGCGCTGGCTTAGCTTCTCGCCCCATGCAGCGCTCATCGCTTTGACGATTTTGCGCGTGTTGGGCTGGTTGCCAGCGTTCTCGATGTATTCTTCGCGCAGGAAGCGCATCAAATCCCAGTGTTTGTCGGTCAGTTCGATATTTTCCTGAGCGGCCAAAAGTGCTGCGACACCCTCGTTCCAGTCTTCCACATTTTCCAGATGCCCGTTCGCATTGGTTTCGATTGTATTACCATCGTATTCAAATGACATTATCTTTCCCCTGTTTAATTGTTGACCATTCATACATTCAAACAACATGATGTGTCAATTTGCATATGGAAATTCATGATGACCTTGCGTAATCAATAAAGGCACAGAACAGTAGCACTATATAGTGCGCGCGGGGAGGCCGACCTGCGGCAAGTACATCCGATGGAAGTAATAGCGGGCAGTGATACCAATGTTTTCACCGCATGAATCTGGGCATATCTGCCTTATTTCACTCGATCACATTCATAAAACGACGGTATTTCCTACAAATTACCGCCTCTACGACATATAATAGTGTTTGTTTTTAAATAATTAAGCTTTAATCATTATGAATATTAAAAATTACTTAAATTTTTTGCTGATTTTCTAAAATCCGTCTAATTTCCGCCCGATTTGGCTGCGTATATATATCAGTAATTGGTCCGAAGTATTGTTCCAATAATCAAATATTAAGCTCTGGTGTTCTGGAGTAGTTAGACCAAGTGGTCATTCTAGTACCGGTTCATTTGGGGCCAAATCATTAACCTAACCCTTGGAAGGGGACATATTATGAAACTGTTCACAAAATTCGCAAATGACGAGTCCGGTGCTGTAACTGTAGACTGGGTTGTTTTGACTGCCGCTATCGTTGGCATCGCAATCGCAGTTATCACACTGATTTCCGGCGGCATCGAAAATGCAGCAAACGGCATCAACGACGAGCTGAACAACGCATCTGCGATTACGTTCTAATTTGAAGTTAGTCAGTGCTACATTATTGTAGTCGTACAAGATTTGAACCGGGGTGATACTGTCGCCCCGGTTTTTTTAATGCATTTGCCACACCTTCAATGTAAGCAAATAGAATATCGACAAACCATTTGAAAATATCGGCTCGGTAGCTTATCGATGCCAGGGATACGCCCGCTTAATATGTTTCAAACTAACAAGCGCAGGGGCAGAATTTTTGTTAAGGATATAATATGCGTATTGTTTTTGCTTTAGTTTTGCTAATAGGCCTTGGCCTTGCCGGAGCGGCAGCGTATCTCGCCCAGCAAACATTCTCGGCATTAGAGGCCGAGCTTGCACAAGCGCGTAGAAATAATGTTCCTTCAATTGAACTGATCGGCGTTGCAGTCGCAACCAAACAACTGATTTTCGGCAAGTATCTACGGCCCGGTGATGTAAAGCTTGTCGCTTGGCCAAAAGCCAATGTGCCCGCAGGGGCGTACACTAATATGGAGCAGCTTCTTGGCGGCGAAGGCGCAGAGCCGCGTGCTGTGTTGATCACGATCGTGAAAGACGAACCCGTTTTGCCTCATAAAGTAACCGCTTTTGGGGTCGACGCCGGTGTTCGGTCACGTTTAGCGCCGGGCATGCGGGCGTTCACGATTAATATCAACATCTCCACTGGTGTTTCAGGCTTCTTGCAACCCAATGACCGCGTTGATATTTATTGGACGGGCAGCGACGGCTCGAAAACGATTACCCGCCTAATACTTGAAGGTGTGCGGCTAATCGCGGTCGATCAGGTCGAAAACTCGGACGTTACACGAACAATTCTGGCGAGAACCGTCACCGTTGAAGTTTCGCCACAAACCGTTGCAGAGTTGACACAGGCCCAACAAACCGGACGCCTGACGCTGTCCCTGCGCGGTGCCGAAGACGACGCCTTAACAGGGCTATTCGAAGTCGATCAAACTGATATTATTGGCAATGAAGTCATAGCAGTAGAAGTAAAACCTGTCTGCACATTACGCACTCGAAAAGGGTCCGAAGTATCGTGGTTGAGGTCCCCTGCCCCAAAGAATAAACCGCGCCTGATTTCGAATCGATTCGTGTAAATCACAACAAGAAACGAATCGATTCGTAAAAGGTTGTTGCTTCTCGAACATACATCGCGCATCCTGCCCGCACAGACGCATAAAAATGCGCGCTAACTATAAGCTGTGGTTTTGTGAGGCAGGACCATTACTTCAACTTCGTGATTTTGAGAGGCAGGATCACATGAAATTTAATAACCTGATTAAAGCGGGTGTTTTTGGACTCGCGCTAACTATTCCGATGGTAACACAGGTGTCAGCTCAGTCTGGCCTGTCAGTTATGCGCGGCACAGTTTCAACAAACATCACCGTGGCGACAAACCGCGCGATTGTTGTTCAAAGCGACCAACCGTTCGCAGAGATATCCGTCGCCAATCCCGGCATTGCCGACATCGCAACATTGTCCGAGACTACTATTTATGTGCTTGGCAAGGCTCCGGGGCGCACAACACTTACATTGTTTGGTGTTGATGGTAATTTAATTGCTAACGTAGATGTGCGGGTTATACCCGACATTGCAGAATTCAAGGAACGTCTTGCAGAAATCTTGCCGGGCGAGCCAATCGAGGTCCGCACAGCGGGAAGCGGTATTGTACTTAGCGGTACGGTTTCAGGTGCACGCAAAATTGCACGCGCTATGGAATTGGCCAGCATGTATGTTGGCGACAACGTAACAAACCTGATGATGGTTGGCGGAAGCCAGCAAGTAATGCTGAAAGTACGCTTCGCCGAGATGTCGCGCGCTACCAGCAAGGCGTTAAGCAGTTCAATAGGTATTACCGGCCTTCTTGGCGGAAGTACTTTGAATAGCGGCAGCAATACTCCTGGCTCTCTAGGTCCCAGTGAGGGACGCGGCCTATTCTCGTTTGGCGGTGGCGGCATTGCCGTTAACGTTCTAATCCAGGCGCTGGAATCCAAAGGTATGGTAAGAACGCTGGCTGAACCGAGCGTTGTTGCCATTTCCGGTCAGACAGCCAGCTTCTTGGCGGGTGGTGAAATTCCGATCCCGGGTCCGGACGGCTCTACTATATTCAAACCTTATGGTGTTAACTTAATATTCACGCCAACGGTTATTGATGACAACCACATCAGCCTTCGCTTGACGACAGAGGTTAGCGCGATAGATACCGCCGTTACGGTCAATGGAATACCGGGCTTCAAAACACGCACAACAACAACAACCGTTGAAATGCGTGACGGTCAAAGTTTTGCTATTGCCGGCCTGTTGCAAGATGATTTCGGCGACTCTATTGATCAGGTGCCTTGGTTGGGTGACATCCCTATATTGGGCGCACTGTTCCGCAGCACAAATTTTGCTCGCCGTCAAACCGAGCTGGTCATCATCATCACACCGCATCTGGTTAAACCGGTTTCCGGCGAGGCGCTAAGTATGCCAACCGACCGCATGCGCGTCCCTACTGAAGAAGAGCTGTTCCTGCTGGGAACAATTGAAGGCGCTTCTTTCCTTGGTGGCTCTGGTTCACAGGGTGTTCAAGGTTCCTATGGCTATGTGTTGGAGTAAGGCAAATGAAAACCACATTTAAAATAACCGCCGCTGCTTCCGTTCTTCTTACTGCCGGGTGTTTTGCCCCCGCAGGAACCATGTTGAACGAAGGCACATTTGCAGTTTCTGCAACAAGCAACCAGTTTGCCCAAACGGCTTATCTGGAACCAGGTGCAGCACTACAAAGTCTGGACGAGCAATTCCGCCGTGCGACCCCTACTATGATCAACTTCGAGTTCAATCGTTCCGTTCTGGACACTGAAGCGAAATCGATCCTGCGTGGGCAAGCCGCATGGATGAAAGGCTTCCCGCACGTACGCTTCACAGTTTACGGGCACACGGATCTGGTTGGTTCTACCAGCTATAACAACAGCTTGGGCGAACGCCGTGCGCACGCAGCCGTTGATTACCTCGTTTCGCAAGGTGTTCCGCGTAAGAACCTGATTGCCGTTGTATCCAAAGGGGAATCCGAACCCCTTATCAACACGCAAGATCGCGAGCGCCTGAACCGTCGTACCGTTACAGCCGTTTCCGGCTTCGTTAAAGGCTACATCGGCGATGATTTTGACGGCAAAGTCGCCGTTAACGTCTACAACGCCTATGCGGGCGGTGGAAACTAAACACGAATGAATGCCTCTTGCTACAAAAGGCTCCGTACATTCGGGGCCTTTTATTGAACTAGGCGGAATTCTTCGCAAAGACCCAAAGCGTAATCAATTCTACGCTATACGGGATATTAATATTGATATATTCGCGTTATAATTTTAATACATTTGTATTGTTCAGATTAACGATTGATTGATTTCTTATAGCTAGTATCAATTCGAAAGGTAGTCTTGGGGGCACTTTATGGCACTACTAAAGCTAAAAGAACGTGTGATCGAGGCATTCGCCGCGACACGGGATATTAAAAAGTTCCCTGAACTTACAGGTGAACTATCCGAGCATTTTGCCAAGAACTGGGCTGTTGGCTCTTATAAAGAAGCTATGGAGTCGCTAGAGCGCGGCTCGCTCGATGCGCTTGAAGTGATATTCGTTTGCGTTGACAAGAATGACGAGGACAACCTCGGCGTCGTCACCGGTTTCATCAAGGCCGTGAAAGCCCGTAACTTGAAGGTTATTCTGGTTGCCAGTGACATCTCCCCGACCAGTTTACATCAGATTATGCGGCACGGTGCTGACGATTTTGTCCCCTGCCCTCCGCCAAAGGATGCTTTTGGTGATGCGATCGCCCGTCTGCGGGCTGATGCCGTTGAAATCAACGAAGAAAAGAAGAAAGTAAAAAAGCGGCGTCGCGGTATCATTTTACCCGTCTACGGTGTTGCAGGTGGCGTTGGCACGTCAACCTTCGCAGTTAATCTGGCGTGGGAAATGGCCGTTTTTGACAAAAAATCCAACCTGAAAGTCTGTATTCTGGATCTGAATTTCCAGGCTGGTTCTGTTTCCACCTATCTGGATCTGGGATTCCGCGACGCCGTGTCTGAAATGCTTACGCACATCGAAAACCTCGATGCGGACATGTTTTCAGAGAGCCTTACATCCTTCAAGTCGCGCATGGCTGTGCTGACGGCCCCGCCCGAAATTTTCCCGCTGGATATAATCAGTGGAAATGACATCGAAAATATACTATCCTTCGCGCGCGAGTCTTATGACTTCGTGGTTGTTGATATGCCGACCACGTTAGTAAACTGGTCCGCCAGCGTGCTGCAAATGGCCGATACCTACTTCACGGTAATGGAACTGGATATGCGGTCGGCCCAGAATATGATGCGGTTTCTGCGGGTTCTTAAATCTGAAGAACTTCCAGAGGATAAATTGCAATTTGTTCTGAATTTCGCCCCGGCCTTTACCGATCTGAACGGCAAGGCGCGTGCGAAACGGTTCTCGGAAAGTCTGGGGATTGATATCAACATTCTATTACCGGACGGCGGCAAGCAAGTGCTGTCTGCAAACGATCAAGGCCGCCCGCTTGCAGATGCGGCGCCAAAAAATCCGTTGCGAAAAGAAATTCGCAAAATTGCTGCCTCTATAATTGCGATGGCAGAAGAACAGAAGGCTGCGATAAACTAAGGAGTACCGATGTTTAAACGGTTTAACAAACAAGAGGCATCCAACGACGCCCCCGCTGCGGCTCCTTCGCTGGTATCATCGCCTAAAGCGGCGCCAAAACCGTCGCCTGATGCTAAAGCTACACCTGCGACGCTTAAGCCAGAGATGGCCACGGGCAAAAAGATCAAGCCTGCTCCGTCTAAATCGATCACGGTCGATCCAAAAGAAGCCAAGCGGATGGACCGTCTTCTGGATATTCGGATGGATTTGCACAAACGGCTGCTTGAAAGCCTGAATCTAGCGGCGCTCGACAAAGCCTCGGAAGAAGATTTGAAGCATGAAATCGCCCTGATCGCGCGCGAAGGCCTGCGCGAGATGGATATTGTCCTTAATACGACGGATCAAAAGCAGCTTAATGCTGACCTGCTGGACGAAGTCACCGGACTTGGTCCCATCGAGGTTTTGCTGCGCGACGATACGGTTAACGATATTCTCATCAACGGCAGCCAGCAGGTTTTTGTTGAACGCGACGGTCTTCTGGAACTGACAACCGTTAAATTCAAAGACGAAAAGCACTTGATGCGGATCATCGATAAAATCGTTTCGGCCGTTGGTCGTCGCGTCGATGAAAGCTCGCCTTATGTGGATGCGCGTCTTGCCGATGGTTCGCGTTTCAACGCAATGGTCCCGCCCTGCGCCGTGGATGGCTCGCTCGTTTCCATTCGTAAATTCTCCAAAGAAAAGCTGTCCATTGACCAGTTGATCGAATTCGGCGCCTTCACCGAAGCTATGGCAACATATCTTCAGGCGGCGGTGTCAACACGCTTGAATATCATCGTTTCGGGCGGCACCGGTTCTGGTAAAACGACCATGTTGAATGCCCTTTCCAGCTTCATCGGCGACGAAGAACGTATCGTAACCATCGAAGACACCGCCGAGCTTCAGCTGCAACAGATTCACATCGGCCGCATGGAAAGCCGCCCCCCCAACGTGGAGGGAAAAGGCGAGGTAAGCCAGCGCGATTTGCTGCGAAACGCTCTGCGTATGCGCCCCGATCGCATTATCGTGGGCGAGACACGTGGCGACGAGGTTATCGACATGTTGCAGGCCATGAACACCGGCCACGACGGTTCAATGACAACAATTCACGCCAACTCGCCGCGCGATGCCATTTCGCGCCTTGAAAACATGATCGCCATGACGGGCGTGGAACTGCCACTCATTGCAAGCCGGGCGCAGATTGCCTCGGCGGTTAATCTGATGGTTCAGGTCTCTCGCCTGCCCGATGGCTCGCGTCGCATGGTTTCCATCACCGAAATCACCGGGATGGAGGGCGAGATCATTTCCATGCAGGAAATCTTCAAATTCCAGCGTACCGGCATGGATGAAAACGGAAAAATTCGGGGAAAATTCGTATCCGGCGGCCTTCGCTCGCACTACACCGAGCGTTTCCGCGAATGGGGCTACGATTTGCCCAGCAGTATCTACATTGATAGCGAATAGTAAAAAGAGGTATATACCATGAGTTTACAACCACTTATTTACGCTTTGATCTTTGTCGGCGTATTTTTCATGATCGAAGGCATCTATCTGGCCTTCTTCGGAAAGTCGGTCCGCCTTGAATCCAAGGTTAACCGCCGTCTGCAACTGCTGCAAACAGGTGGAAACCCCGAAGAAGTCATGGAAACCTTGCGTAAAGAGCGCGAACAACACCGTGGCGCCAGACGCATACCGCTGATTGCACCCCTGTCAGAAAAAGCCGCGCAGGCGAACATCGCGTTCACCCCTATGGCTCTTATTATGGTGATGATTTTCGTGGGCATTATGGCCTTCGTCGGATTGACGCTTTTCACGGGTACCGGCGTTCAGCTACGCATCGGTATTTCAATCGTTATGGGCTACGGCGGGGTTTACACTTGGCTTCGTAACAAGGCAAAAAAGCGTCTGGATTTATTTCAGGAACAGCTGCCAGATGCGGTCGAGCTGATTGTGCGATCACTCAAAGTTGGCCACCCGTTTTCCAGCGCTATTGCCAACGTGGCCTCGGAAATGCCGGACCCGCTTGGAACCGAATTCGGCGTCCTTGCAGACGAATCCACCTACGGGATGGATATTACGGAATCGCTGGACAGAATGGCCGAACGTATCGACCTTCAGGATTTACGCTTCCTCGCCGTTGCTGTGAAAATTCAGGCACAAGCGGGTGGTAACCTTGCTGAAATTCTTGCCAGTCTGGCGCAGGTTATCCGCTCGCGATTCAAACTGTTCCGGCGTGTTGACGCGATCACCGCCGAGGCAAAATGGTCAGGCTGGTTTCTGTCTATCTTCCCGATTTTAGCGCTTGTTATGATCAACGTATCGCAGCCCGGATATTATGCGGGTGTCATGTCGACCCCGGTATTCGTACCAGCCGCGATCGTGGTCGGCATGTTCTTGCTCGTGAATATCATATTCATGAAAATCATGGTCGATATCAAAGTTTAAGTTGTCTGTGGGGGGCACGTTATGGAAATGATTTTACAAATTTGGGAGTTCTTGAGCGCCATGATCGGCCCAAGTGCGCCCTTCTTCGTGATTGGGTATTTCGGAGCATTCCTTATACTTGTAACCCTCCCTGTCCTGCTGAAAAAACAGGTCGATCAATTTTCACGCCTGCCAACACGGCGCGGTGCTGTGGCTGCGGGGGGACCTGATCAATCCACCAAACTTCGCTATGAAAATGGCAAAGGAGAGATGCTCGACAAATTTTCCGAATTTCTTGAACCCCAAGACGAAGAAGAACTATCCGCCGCCCGCCTAAGACTTATTCAGGCCGGATACCGCTCCGCCTCCGCGGTTCAGACCATGAACTTTGCCAAGATGATGATGGGCGTCGGGTTCCTTGCCATCGGTGTTCTCTACGTTATCATCCAGCCGGGCGAGCCGACCATGTCCAGCATGTTGATGTCAATCCTGATCCCTGGCGGGGTTGGATATATGCTGCCCTCTTACTGGTCGAAAGGCGTCTGCAACAGCGTCAGGAAGATGTGACCAACGGCTTCCCCGATGCGCTCGATTTGATGCTGGTTTGTGTCGAGGCCGGCCAATCCCTCGATCAGGCCATTTTGCGCGTGGCGGCCGAAACCAAAAAATCCGCGCCCACGCTGGCCGAAGAATTCGAGATTGTTGCCAACGAAATGCGTGCCGGTAAAGACCGGGTACTTGTGCTGCGCGACATGGCCGAGCGTTGCGGCGTTAACGATATCAGTTCGTTCGTGACGGTGCTTGTGCAATCTGCCAACTTCGGTACGTCGATATCGGACGCCCTTCGTGTTTATGCCGACGAGATGCGCGACAAGCGCATGCTTCGGGCCGAAGAAAAGGCCAACGTGTTGCCGACAAAACTTACGATCGGGACCATGCTGTTCACCGTTCCGCCACTGCTGATCATCATGGTTGGGCCATCAATTTACGACATTTACGTGAACCTTCTCGGCGATGGGAACTTCTGATTTTACGTCTAACGGTTACAGCTTTTCTTCTTTTGACGCTGGGCGCGTGTCAGGCGACCAATTTTTCGTTAACACCGGATGAACGCTCCGGCCCCCCTGTTCCAATTGGTACACAGCGCACGCAAAGTGTTGATGGCCTCACGGTTGGCCATCGCCTTATGGAGGCCCAGGAATTCGAGCTCGCCTTAACCGCATACCAACGCGCAGCCTCCGAAACCGGCGTGAATGCCGAGGTTCTAAGTGGCATGGGGTCCGCCAATCTGCGCTTGGGGCGCTTACAACAGGCCCGCACGCTACTGGAAAAAGCCGTTGCACAATACGCGAACTCCGCCTCCGCATGGAACAACTTTGGCGTGGTTCTAATTAACCTTGGCGATTACCAACAAGCGCGACAAGCTTTTCGCGTAGCTTTTGGGGTCGATAACGGGCGTTCCGAGTTGATCCGGCAAAACCTGATCCTCGCAAATCGCCTTATTGACGAACAATTGGTGGAAATAACCCGTGAATACGACTTTTCTCTGGTCCGATACGGTAACGGAAGCTATCTTCTGTTAGGAAACAAATAAAAAAGGGGCGGGCAGATGGGCCTTACTATTTTACGTAAACTTGGCGCAGGGATTGCCTTAAGCATTACCCTTGCTGGTTGCGCCGAAATGACTGATGCGGAAAAAAATGCGAGCCTTGGTTCCATTAATGTAATTGATGCAACAGGTCTGAACGACATCATGCTAAACCTCGCGGACCCGAACGAGGCTGTCGCATTTTTCCGTGATTCACTCGCCGCCGATCCCGATCGCGTTGACCTCAAAAAGGGATACGCGCAGGCCCTTGTCCAAAACAGCCAATACGCCGAAGCCGCGCTTATTTACGAACAACTTATCGAAGACGGGCTTGCCGACAGCAAAGATCGCCTGAACTATGCCGGCGCACTGGTTCGCAATGGCGCGTGGGACGAGGCGCGCGTGCAGCTTAACGCCATCCCGCCAACGGTTGAAACATTTGACCGGTATTTCCTCGAGGCACTGGTTGCCGATCACAATAAAGAATGGGAAAAAGCCGATAATTTCTATGATATCGCTCGGGGCCTGACCACCCGTCCAGCGCAAGTGTTTAACAACTGGGGCATTTCCAAACTGGAACGTGGCCAGTATTCAGCCGCGGAAAAACTGTTCAAGCGGGCCATTTCGGCGGATTCCAAAATGTTCACAGCCAAGAATAACCTTGTGATTACGCTTGGAAAACAAGGCATTTACCGGCTGCCCGTTATTCCAATGAATGATAAAGAGCGCGCAATCCTGCTATACAACCTTGCCCGTGAAGCCATCCGAAATGGTGACGTCGACATCGCACGCGGGCTGTTGGCAAATGCAATTGATGTCCACCCACAACACTTCGCACCGGCTGTCGAGCTGTTGGCATCGCTATGAACCTCGACATCGCATTCTCCGATTACATCTTCCTTGCGGTGGCTGCACCCTTCGCGCTTTGGTCCGCGTGGAGCGACCTTAAGTACATGAAAATACCGAATATACTTGTGATGTTAATGACAGGTGCTTTCCTGATTTCCGGCGCAATTCTACTGCCGTTCGATGTATTCCTTTGGCGTCTGCTTGGCGGATTAATCGTTTTGGTCATCGGTTTCACCCTGTTTTCCCTTGGCGGAATAGGTGGCGGAGACGCGAAATTCGCCGCCGCCATGGCCCTTTTCATTGACCACAACCACATATCTTCCTTCCTGTTAGAGCTGTCACTATTCGCCCTGCTCGGTGTTATTTTGCACAAAATAATTGGTAAAATCGGCTTTATGAACCCGATCACCGACAACTGGGAATCCTGGCGCATCGAAAAGACATCCAAAGTAAAGAACTTCCCGCTCGGTTTAGGGATGACTGCTGCATTAATTTTCTACCAACTTACAGTTGTCGGTATTTTTTAACCGCCCAAAGCAAGGCGGAAACCATAACGGTTCGTTAACACACAATTTGATAGTAATTTGTGACGAGATATTTCAACGCTGCATTGCGCAAAAACCACAATATACGTAGAGTCAAACCGACTGTATTCTCGGTTACGAAGGAGCAAACATTATGGATGAAAACAGACACGAGGCTTTCAAGCCCCCCGTTCCGCTGAAGCTCTCCGAGATTGGCCTTGAGATGACCCTCATGACCGGCATCTTGATAAAAACCATTTTCCGCCGGAACCTGAGTGACATTATTGACATCGCCGAAGCCCTGTCCGTTTCGGTCCCGATTGCACAGGAACTGGTCGATGAAATACGCACGCACGGCTTGATCGAAACGCTGGGGGCCAGAGGGGCCTCGACAACGGCCGCCATGCGATACCAGTTAACGGATTCCGGTCGGGCACGTGCGCTTGATGCGCTTCAACAGTCCGAATATTACGGCTCCCTGCCCGTTCCGTTGGCCGATTTCTGGAAACAGACCGAACGTCAAAAGGTTAAGGATGTAAACATTCGCCGCGAAGATCTGGAAAAATCCCTGTCGCATCTGGTGATGCCCGAAGGCATGTTGGACCAACTTGGGCCTGCGGTTAACTCGGGCAAATCCATTTTGCTTTTTGGACCACCAGGGAATGGTAAATCCTCGATTGCAAACGGTATTCGGGACTCGTTGGGGGATAATATTTTCCTGCCGCGTTTCCTTGAATACTCGGGGCAGGTGATCTCGCTTTACGACCCCATTATTCACACATTGGCCAAAACCGAAGAGTTCGACGCCACCGCGCTGCGCCGCCTTGGGCCAACCTTCGATCAACGCTATGCACTGTGCCGTCGCCCATCCGTTATGACGGGGGGCGAGCTGACGCTCTCGATGCTCGACCTGATCTACAACCCTGTGTCGCGCACCTATCAAGCCCCGTTGCAGCTTAAAGCCACCGGCGGCGTGTTTATCGTGGACGACCTTGGCCGCCAAGCCGAGCCTCCGCAGGCGCTTATCAACCGCTGGATTGTTCCGATGGAGCAACATTTCGATATTTTGACCCTGCAATCGGGGCAAAAATTCATGGTGCCGTTTGATACGCTGGTGATTTTCTCGACCAACATGGCCCCCACCGAAATGTTCGACGGGGCGGCGTTGCGGCGTATTTATTACAAAATCAAAGTGGATAATCCCAGCCGCGACGATTTTATTAAAATTTTCATAAAAACATGTCGTCACTACAAACTACGCCCCGACGAGGAAGTTTTGAAATACTTGCTAATCACAAAATACCCGTCTGTGGACAACAAGTTCTCGGCGTATCAAGCCCCC
>ENA-OSCG01000117-OSCG01000117.1-marine-sediment-metagenome-genome-assembly--contig:-NODE-117-length-13650-cov-6.414638_pt1 | contig 13650 bp, 13 predicted proteins | sample MGYA00237880_ERZ529332 | MGnify/ENA primary metagenome ERZ529332 (study PRJEB26373, sample SAMN05710708) | marine sediment metagenome | biome: marine; feature: ocean trench; material: sediment... | reverse complement strand
CGGACGGTTCGAGAAACCATAAACAATCTGGCACACCCGCCGAGCGTAGCGAGGCTTGGCCCAACGGGAAGACTTCCATTTGCTTGCAAATGGAAGTTCTGACGGGCGGGAGGGGTTTGTTGCTCGGGTGAATACGGGAAGATGGCTCCCGCCCTCCGGTTGGGCCAAGCCTCGCTGCGCTCGGCGGTTGTCTTTTTCGTAAAGGGAGCGCAAAACTGCAAGGGGATGTTTGTGCGGTTAAGTGGGGATGCGGCGCGAATTATCGAGCCTTTACGAATCTTCTTCACATCCGGGCTAAAACCGCCTATACGGCCAACTTCGTTCGGCGCTTACACCCTTGGAGGATCGCCGGTATTTAATTTTAGGAGAATTCCAAATGGCTGAGAACACAACTCTCGCAGCTTCGGTACGCGCAGGAACTGGCAAGGGGGCCGCCCGCGCAGCACGTCGTAACAACCTTGTGCCCGGAGTAATTTATGGTGGCGGCGAAGAGCCCGTCGCGATCACCGTCAAGTTCAACGAACTTTTCAAAATGCTGAAGGCAGGCGGATTCCTGTCCACCCTTCTGACGCTCGTCGTCGATGGTAAAGAGCAACGCGTGATCTGTCGTGGCGTTCAGCGCGACGTCGTTAAAGACCTGCCGCGCCACGTAGACTTCCTGCGTCTGTCCGGCAAATCCCGCATCAACCTTCAGATCCCTGTGCTGTTCCTGAACGAGGAAACATCCGTTGGTCTAAAAGCCGGCGGCACGCTGGTCGTTGTTCGTAACGAGGTAGAACTTAAAGTTACCGCGAACAACATTCCTGACCACCTCGAAGTGGATCTGGCTGAAGTTAAAATGGGTGACACAATCCACATGTCCGACATCACGTTGCCGGAAGGCACGCGCCCGATGATTACGGATCGTGACTTCGTTATTGCCAACATCGCAGCGCCACGTGGTGCAGCTGATGAGGACGAGGTCGAGGATGAAACAGCAGTCGATGCCGTAGAGGTTGTCGGTGGCGAAGACGAGGGCGGCGAGGAGTAATTCCCACCCCCAAATCTTTATGCTAAAGAATACGCGCTGCCCTCGGGTGGCGCGTTTTTCGTTTAAGGAACAATCATGAAACTTTTCGTTGGCCTCGGTAACCCCGGTTCAAAATATGCGGGCAACCGTCACAACATCGGGTTTATGGCGCTGGACCAGATCGCATCCGACCACGGTTTCACCCCGTGGCGTTCAAAATTTCAGGGGAAGCTTTCCGAGGGGCGTTTGGGGCGCGAAAAGATTATATTGCTGAAGCCCGAGACCTTCATGAACCTGTCCGGACAATCCGTTGGCGAGGCGATGCGGTTCTTTAAGCTGGACCCCTCTGACATCACCGTATTCCACGATGAACTTGATTTAGCGCCCGGTAAATGTCGGGTGAAAATGAGCGGCGGGCACGCGGGACACAACGGGTTGCGTTCCATGCACCAGCATATCGGGCCAGATTACCAACGGGTGCGACTGGGCATCGGGCATCCGGGGCATAAGGACCGTGTGTCGGCTTATGTGCTACACGATTTCGCCAAGGCGGATGCTGGATGGCTGGACGATGTGCTGCGAGGAATCGGGGATGGCGCCCCGCATCTGGCAGACGGGGACGCCGCGCGTTTTATGAACGCGGTGGCCTTAAGGGTTGTACCCGCGCGGCCATCAAATGTTGCGAAACCCAAGCCGCAGGTGGCGGCACCTGTGGAAGTGGAGGATACGCGCTCGGCATTTCAAAAGTTGAAGGACAAGTTTGGATGATCCAACTGCCCGATGCCTTCAATTCGCAGGCCGATGCTTGCGAAAATCTGGACTCGCCATTCACGGCGATGTTGTTGCGGCAAGTGGCTTTGAATTTAAGCGATGACCATCCAGTCGGTGCACACCTGCACGGCTGGCCGAGCTATGACACGTTCCGATCTGGCGCAGTTGCGTTGCGGTTGGCGGGGGCGATGCACTCGGTCGTTTTGCTGGGGCTGGACGATGGTTTGGCGTCGGTTTACCCGCCTAATCAGGTGGATGGTGATACGCTTTGGGTGGCGGTTGAGCGCGCCATGCGGGCGCATCCCGATCACATCATCGAGTGGATGAAATCACCACCGCAAACCAATGAAATCCGCCGATCGAACGCGCTGATCCCGGGATTTCATCTGATTGCCAAGGAAACTGGCTTGCCGCTGTCGATGTCGGAAATCGGGGCGAGTGCGGGGTTGAACCTGAACTGGGACCTGTTCGCGATGGAGATTGGCGGGCAGGTTTGGGGACCAGCGGATGCAGCAATTCGCCTTACACCTGAGTGGCGCGGGCCGTTGCCGCCGATGGCTGATGTTAAGGTAATCGACCGCGAGGGCTGCGATATCAAGCCGCTGAACCCGAATAATCCCGACGACCGCCTTCGGTTGCTTTCCTACATCTGGCCGGATCAGACTTTGCGGATTGAAAACACGAAGCTGGCGATTGACCTTGCATGCCAGACCGGCAGGACTGTTTTGCAAGAGGATGCGCTATCATTTCTGGAACGGCGATTGACGCCGAAAGTGGGCGCGACGCGGGTGATTTACCACACCATCATGTGGCAATACTTGTCGCATATGGATCAGGCGACGGGCGAAGCGATGATATTCGCGGCGGGGGCAGAGGCCACGCGCGACGCACCGCTGGCATGGCTGCGGGCAGAACCCGACGCGCAAAAAGGCAGTGCTGCGATTACGTTGAACCTGTGGCCCGGCGGCGAAACCCGTGATCTGGGGCGTATGGATTTTCATGGGCGATGGATCGCGTGGAATTGAACCTTCCCAGCCTGTGCCGCGATTGCCTGACCACGTTTACGGGCGGTTCGCGCTGCCCGGAATGTCGCTCGCCGCGCATTATTAGCCACCCTGAATTATACGAGCTTTCCATCGCACATATGGATTGCGACGCGTTTTACGCCTCGGTCGAGAAACGCGATAATCCGGCGTTGAAAGACAAAGCGGTGATCGTCGGCGGGGGCACTCGCGGCGTGGTTTCGACCTGTTGCTATATCGCCCGCATCAAGGGTGTGCGGTCTGCCATGCCGATGTTTCAGGCGCGCAAGCTGTGCCCCGAAGCGGTCGTCGTGCCCGGCCGTATGTCGGTTTATGTTGAGGTCAGCCGCGCCATTCGCGCGATGATGCAGGACCTGACACCCGTGATCGAACCCCTATCGCTGGACGAGGCGTTTCTGGATTTGAGCGGAACCGAACGCCTGTACGGCGCGCCACCCGTTGTGCAAATGGCCCGTCTTGTGCAACGGTTGGAGGAGGAGCTGGGGATTTCCGGCTCCGTCGGGCTGTCGCACAACAAGTTTCTGGCCAAGATTGCGTCGGATCTGGACAAGCCGCGCGGGATGTCGGTGATCGGCAAGGCCGAGACGTTTGATTTTTTACAAAAGCAGAAGGTCGGGATTATCTGGGGCGTTGGCGCGGCCATGCGCCAGACGTTGGAGCGGGACGGGATCAGAACCATTGCCGACATTACACGGCGCGACCGCAAGGACCTGTCGGAGCGGTACGGCAGCATGGGCGAGCGCCTGTATCATCTGGCGCGCGGCGAGGATCGGCGGCGGATTTCGAACCGCGCACCCGTGAAAAGTATCTCCAAGGAAACGACGTTTAACAAAAACACTTCCAGTGCCGAAATTCTGGACGGGCAATTGTGGCGGCTGACGGAACAAGTGGCGGATCGGGCCAAGGCGCGGGATATCGCGGGCAAGATCGTAACGTTGAAGCTGAAGACCGCAAACTTCCGGCAATTAACGCGGCGGTTTACGTTAAGTGAACCGACGCAACTGGCCGATGTTATCTATGAAACGGCGCGGCCTATGTTGGAAAACGAGCTGCCAAACGGGCCGTTTCGGCTGATCGGGGTGGGCATTAGCGGGCTTACAGACGCCGCCGATGCAGATTTTGCCGGAGATTTGCTGGACAGAAGTGCCCCCAAACGTGCGGCAGTGGAGCGCGCAACCGACAAAATTCGGGCAAAATACGGTAGTTCCGCTATATTTAAGGGTCGCGGGTTGCAAAAATAGCACATATCCGCGGATAATAGGGTTTATATTGCGCTGCACAATTGACTTTGCTGCGCCGCATCGTCATATTCATTTTATGCGATATGATTTTATCGCCGACTTCCAGTTTGGAAGTTATTTCCTCCCTAGACTTGGGCCGCCGCTTGTGCGGCCTTTTTTTGGGCCCGATCACTCCGCAGCAAGCACGCCAGACATTGGCCCGATTTGGGCGAGTTTACGGGTAACTTCGGACAGGGTTGCGCGGATTTCATCAAAGTTGTCAGCCCGCTCAATCAGGATCTCGTCCATGTAAAGCGCGCGGTTAATCTCGACCTGAAAAGCGTGCACACCCTTGGACGGGCGACCGTAATGCTGGGTGATATATCCGCCAGAAAAAGGAGCGTTTCGGGCGACGACAAAACCGGCCGCCGCGAATATCTGCGTGGCCGAATCCATAATCCAGCGATCACAGGATAAACCAAACCTGTCGCCCAGAATTATGTCCGGCTTTTTTCCGCGCACCAGCGGGGCCGCATCCAGCGATCGCTGTGGCATCGAGTGGCAATCAATCAGCACCGCCATACCATGCGCTTTGCGTTGCTGGTCAATCAGGTTTCGCAGGCAATTGTGATAGGGGGTGTAGTACTTGGCGATGCGTTGTTGGGCCTCTAACAACGAAATCTTGCCGGTACGAATGACTTGCCCGTTGGCCACAACACGCGGAATCACGCCCAGCCCCGCCGCAATGCGCGGGTTGGCAGGCGCACGTTTGGCCGCTTGCACAATGGCGGGGTCCAGCTCGTTTGCGTTGCGGTTAAGATCAATGAAGGCCCTTGGCGCGTGAGCCAACAGAAGATGCGCGCCATATTCGGGGGCATCCATGAATAATTCGTTAACAAAAGCGTCTTCGGAACTGCGAATGGCCGCCGAATCAAGTTTCGTCGACGCCAAAAAATCCACCGGATAGTCCGATCCGCTATGCGGCGAGTTGAAAACCACGCAGGAATGCGGGTTTTTAGGGGTTTTCAGGGTGTAAATATCGCTCATCGTCAATATCTTCCTTCAGATGCCGTTAACACAACAATACCGCAGACAGGTTCTTTCGAAAAGACCTTGAACCCTATCGCGACTCCTTTTATAGACAGCCCACATGAGTGTTGCTTTACGCAGCACTTGTTGCTTTTCGGGTGTATAGCTCAGCGGGAGAGCACTTCGTTGACATCGAAGGGGTCACTGGTTCGATCCCAGTTATACCCACCATTACCCACCCGCGTGGGGATGGAGACCAAGATAAACCAGGCGCAAAACGCGCCGCTGATAGGAGAGAGACTATGAAAGTCAAAAATTCGCTTCGCTCCCTTAAGGCGCGTCACCGCGATTGTCGCGTTGTTCGCCGTAAGGGCCGTGTGTACGTGATCAATAAAACGAACCCACGTTTCAAGGCACGTCAGGGCTGATACGCCCCTACATTTCGAATTTAGAAAAGGCCGCGCTGGATAGCGTGGCTTTTTTGTTTTCGGTTAGCGCAAAAGCAGCGCGCGCACCGTTGCGGCATCAATATAGCCTGTGCGGTTTAGGCCGCGGTTCTTCTGGAACTTTTTGATCGCCCTGCGCGTATCGCTGTCAAACACACCGTCCACACGGCCCGGGTTAAAGCCCGCGCTTTTCAAACGATTCTCGATCAACAGGCGGGTGCTCACGTTCAGGTTAAGGCGCGCCTCGCCAGCTTGGGCGGCGCTTACATCGTTTGCTTCGTCAGGATCGAGCGCCTCGATTCGTTGCTTGGCCACGGTCGCATAAATCCCTTGCGGGAATTTGGCCAGATAGGCGCGGTAGCTGTTGGCGGTATTGCCGGCGACGGCAGCGCTCCATGCGTCATTGTCTAAACGCGTGTGTTCTTCGGCCTCATATACAGCCAGATATTCCCGCGCCTCATCGGCGTAAATTCCGGCAGGGTAGCGGTCCAGATACGCCTCCAGATCTGCCTGCCTTCTACTTGCACCAACAGCATCCCAATACCGCTTATCCGCAACTTGCTGAATGGCCCGCTCGGTTTCAGTCTGCTCGTTTAGCCGCTCGATTAACGGGCCCGTAAGATATCCCGTTGCATCAAGTCGCTGGCGGGATTGCCACGCGGCAATCGCGGCGCGGGAACCCCTACCAAAAATGCCGTCCACGCCGCGCGTATCGTACCCCAGCAACGTCAGGTTGGTCTGAATAGCACGGCGTTCCGCACGGTTTAGCCTAAGCGCTGCTTCGGCCTCTTCCGGTGTTGGGCCAACGATAGCGGGGGCGATAGTCGCCAGACGCGCCCGTACCGCTTGCGCGTAAATTCCGTTCGGGAATCGGCGGAGGTATTCTTCCAGATCATCGCGATTGTTACTTTTGTTGGCAACCGCCCAAAGGGTTTGTTCGGCTACGAAATCCACCCAGTTACCCGGCGTCGGTGTTTGGGGTGTGGCCGAGGGGCCAGTCAGGCCGTTATCGGGTGAAACATACCCCGCGACCTCCACAGCCGAGGGGTTGGCCAAAATATCGGACATCGGGCGATTGCTGCCAATCAGGTCATCGCGCAACAGTGCTTCGATTTTATTCGCCGGACCGCTTACCATCAGCACGCCTTGGGGAATATCCGCGTCGGCAAGCCCCGATTTCAAGCCGCTGCTGCTGGCAGGATCAACATCGCTGATACCAACAAATACGGAGGCGCGCCCCGGCTTGCCACCAGCCAATGCCAGAAATGTCTGCAATGTCGGGGCGCCGAACGCCGCATCAATCATGGTATCGCCAGCGATATCGACGGGCAGAATCCACGTCTGCTGGCCGTCGTTCACGATGTTTCCAGACAGCACAATAACGAGGTTATCCACCGCCCCGCTAATGCTGCCAGCCCGCTTCATCAGCCCAAGCATATCCAGCCGCGTCAGGTTTACACCCTCGATCACCTCGAAACCGTTCGCGCGGAACGCCTCGACAAGACTGGCGTGTTTGCGCGAAATCCGGCCCTCGTCCCGCAGATTGTCGTAGTCACCATTGCTGATAATCAGCGCCAGATCGGCCGCCGAAACGCCGCCTGCCATTGCCGCCATTGAAAGTGTTAAGGCGGTTGCTAAATGCTTGAAACGAAATTGCATACTGTCCCTCCGACAATCCGGTTACCGGAATGCTAACAGAGGCATGGCGTTTTCGCACGAAATTATGCGGCGGTAGGCAAAAACCCGCCCCGAGAAATTCGGAGCGGGCATGTGAACAGCTAGTTAAGTCTGCTTATACATCGATGGAGCCATCAATCTGACCGCCCGCGACGATCTCGATCTTGCGGGGTTTCAGGGCTTCGGGCACTTCGCGCACCAACTCAACATGCAACAACCCGTTTTCAGTTGTCGCACCGGTGGCACGAACGTGGTCAGCCAGCTGGAACCGTTTTTCGAACGCACGGGTCGCGATGCCACGGTGGAGGTAGTTAACCTCTTTTTCCTCGGCAACCTTCTTACCAGCGATGACAAGTTGACCGTCGCGGGCCTCGATTGAAAGGTCAGCGTCGGTGAATCCGGCGACAGCGATAGAGATGCGGTAGGCATCATCGCCAATTTTCTCGATGTTATATGGGGGGTAGCCACTTTGGCTGGAATCCAGCGATTTCACGTTGTCCATAATGCTGGCCAAACGGTCGAAACCGACAGTGGAACGGTAAAGCGGGGTTAGATCATAAGTACGCATAAAGCATCCTCCTTTAGAGCGATACGTGGTTTGGCCCTCCGACATGGACAGGCCTGTAGTCAAGCACCGGACCCGTTAGCGGCATCCGATACGTGATACATATGCGTGGTTTTCAGGGTTTCAAGAGGGGGTGTCTGGGGGATTTAACAAGCGTGAATCGTCCGCGGATTCATTTTCCATTATGATCTGTTTTTTCGCATCTGCCCCGAGGGCTTTCAAGCTTTTTGCACGCCCCACCAAATTTCCCGTCCCCTCGGTTAGTTTATTCATGGCTTTGCCATATGTCCCCTGTGCTGTCTTCATCTGGTTTCCCAGTTTGGTCATATCTTCCAGAAACGCGTAAAATTTATCGTACATTTTCCCGGCCTCAACGGCGATCTCAAGCGCGTTCTTGTTTCGCCGCTCCACAGACCAATGTTCTTCTACGGTTCGCAGCATAACTGTCAGCGTTGTCGGAGACGCCAGCCCGACATTTTTCCGGATCGCGTAGTCGGTCAAATTGGCCCGAACTGCTTCAGAAAACGCACTTTCTATTGGCATAAACAGGATTACGTAATTTGCCGTGCTATCATCCAGCTCAGGATAATTCTTGCCCGAAAGATCATCGATGTGGCGCTTAACCGAGGCAATATGCTCCTTCATTTTGCGTGCTCTTACTTCATCGTCCACAGCGTTCACAGCTTCGTTATAAGCGACCAGCGACACCTTGGAATCAACAATCAACCGTCTGCCATCAGGAAAGTTAATTATAACATCAGGGCGTTTATTGCGGTTTTCTTCGTCTCTGAATGTGGTCTGCGTTTCGTATTCTTCCCCCTCGCGCAAACCGCTGCTCTCCAGAATACGAGCAAGAATAATCTCGCCCCACGCGCCTTGCTTCTGGCTGTCACCCTTCAAGGCTTGCGTCAAATTATGAGCCTGATCCGAAACATTCTGACTTTGCTTTGCCAGCTCATTAATAATCGTTAACAATTCCACCCGCTCTTTACCCGCACCTTCATGCACACCGCGAAGTTCTTTTTTGAACGAATCTATGTTGTCTTTCAATGGCTCCAGAACATGTTTCAACTGTTCAGCATTTGCTTTCTTGAAGTCGGCGGATTGCGATTTCATCACCTCGTTAGCAAGGTTCGCAAACTGTTCTTTCAAGGTGCCATCGGTCACGCGCTGATGCTCAAGAGTTGCATTTAAACTTGCAATGTCGGCTTTTTGGGTGCTGATCATGGCCCGCGCGGCGTTCAATTCGGAGTAATCCGCCTGCCACTGTTCTTTCAGGGCCGTAAACCGCACCATTTCTTCGCGCATCTCGACCAGTTGTTGGCCTCGTTCAGTCGCCTTGTTTTCAAGCAATTCCACTTCGGTCTTTGCCGCCGACAAAGGGCCAGCGCGCCGCCAGATCAGCAACCCCACGATCACAAAAATAGCGCCTATCAGGGCCATCAAAGCGGGGTCATTTTGGATTTGTATCACGTAATCAGCGAGCATTCGAGCGTTCCGTTCCTAGGATTCACCCGACCTTACCGCATCGAACAAATGCTGAACAGAGGTTTTCACATGCCGGAACCGATCGCCGCCCAGATGCGTGCCGCCGTACCAGCGGGTGACGACGATTATTGCGTCCTCAATCCCCTCGCGGGCCATCATTTGCAGGATGATCATGCCTGCACCGCCCTCGCCGTCGTCGTTCTTGATCTCGGTGCCGTCAGACAGGCGGGCGGCCCATGTGTTGTGGGTGGCCTTGGCAAATTTCTTGGCCTTCTTGAGACGTTTGAGAAAATTCTTGATGTCGGCGTCGCTGCTAACACGACCAGCGCTCACCGCATATTTGGAGCCGCGATCGCGCACGACCCCGATATGCTGAATGAATGCGCCTTTAATCTGCACCGTTAATCCCTAGAAATTTTCACCCAGTTTTGCGGGTTTCGGACCACCCGTCGCCCAGTCCAGAAGCTCGACGGTGTGAACCATCGGGATTTCTGTGCCGGAGCTGATTTGCATCATACAACCGATATTACCAGCGGCAATGATCTGCGGATCGGTTGCTTCCAGCGTGGCCACTTTACGGTCTTTCAACTCGCCGGAAATTTCAGGCTGCATCAGGTTATATGTGCCAGCCGAGCCACAACAAAGATGCGCATCCTCGGGTTCAAGAACGGTGAAACCGGCCTGCGCCAGCAACCGCTTAGGCTCAAGTTTGATCTGTTGCCCGTGTTGCAATGAGCAGGCCGAGTGGTAGGCAACCCGCAGCGCGCGCTTCTCGACATTTTCGAGACCAAGGTCGGACATAACCTCGGTGATGTCACGGGCCAGACCTGACACGGTGGCGGCATCCTTGGCCAGCGGGTCATTGCGGAACATATACCCATAGTCCTTCACGGTCGTCCCGCAGCCGGAGGTGTTGATGACAATCGCATCCAGCCCCTCGCCGTTAAACTCGGCCATCCATGCCGAAATGTTGCGCGCAGCCGACTTATGGCTCTCGTTCGTTTTGCCCATGTGATGCGTCAATGCCCCGCAACACCCCATGCCGCGCGCGATCACAACATCGCAACCGTGGCGGGTTAGCAGGCGGATGGTCGCCTCGTTAATGTCAGTATCAAGGGCACGTTGCGCACAGCCGGTCATCAAGGCCACACGCTTGCGGCGCGTACCTTGGGCGGGAAACACCTGCGGTTTGTCCATCGGGCTGGGCGGAGGCATCTTGTCAGGCGCGAAATCCACCATTGCTCTTAGCATCTTAGGCAGGGCGAACTTGAACGGCTTTGCCATCCACGCGCCATAAATCGACAGCCGGAAACGGTTGGGATAGGGCAGGATTTTCGACAATACGAACCGCATGGCGCGATCTGCCAGCGGGCGTTTATAATTATTGTTAATGTATTCGCGCGCATGATCCACAAGATGCATATAGTGCACGCCCGACGGGCAGGTGGTCATGCAGGCAAGGCAGGACAGGCAGCGGTCGATATGCAGAACGGTTTTTTCGTCCGGTATGCGATTATTTTCCAGCATATCCTTGATCAGGTAAATTCGCCCACGGGGGCTATCGAGTTCATCCCCCAAGATCTGATACGTCGGACAAGTCGCCGTGCAGAAACCGCAGTGAACGCAGGAGCGAAGAATCTCGTTCGCCCGCTTGATCCCCGGGTCTTTCAACTGTTCGTCAGTAAAATTCGTCTGCATCTACATACGCCCTACGTTTAGAATATTGCGAGGGTCGAACTTCATTCGCAGCCCCTCGTTCAGCAGCCTGATGCCCGTCGATTCAGGGTGGAATACCGGATAGCCCGTGCCCCGTATCAGCGTCGCATGACCCGCGATGTCCCCCATCAATCCGCGCATGTCACCGCCTGTGGAAAGCGCCCAAACCAGCCCGCCGCCCCAGTCATAAATCACTTCTGCGCCGGTTTCCCGCAAGGCCGCCCCAAGTTTCGGGCCGTCCGAGGGCTTGACCGAGAAACGCCAGACATCGCCCGTTTGATTTGCAAATGGCAGCACATCGCGCACCGTGGTCCAGTCGAAATCCACGACCTCGCCGCCCAGCTTTTTCACCAGTTCCGCCGCACGATATTTAACAGAACCCGCCAAGCCTTCGACCCTGATAACCGTCTGACCTGCAACATGCGCCGCCCCGTTCACATCGAACGGAGAACCGAGGGCGTCGGACATGGTCGCAACGGCTTCTTCATCCGATTGACCGTCAATCATTACGGTCGCGGTGGCCTCGGGTGCGGGTAAAACCTTGAAGGAAATCTCGGACAAAACGCCTAGCGTGCCGTGGCTGCCGGTCATCAGTTTGACCAGATCATAGCCGGTGACGTTCTTCATCACCCGCCCGCCATTTTTCAGAATTTGCCCTTGCCCATCCACAAACCGCACACCAATCACGCTGTCACGACACGCGCCTGCCTGAATGCGGCGCGGGCCGGAGGCGTTGGTGGCCACGACGCCGCCAATTGTGGATTGCCCCTTGGTGCCGAAGAGCGCACGCATGTCGTTTGGCTCGAACGGCAAGCGCTGGTTTTCGGATGCCAGTGCCGCTTCGATTTCGGCCAGTGGTGTGCCGGCTTGCGCAACAAGCGTCAGGGCGCCCGGTTCGTATAAAGTGATGCCACTTAGACCGGAGGTGTGAAGGGCCTCGCCCTCAACCGGATTCCCGATTTTGCGTGTATCACCGCCAACAATCCGCAACGGCCCTTTTGCCGAGGCGATCGCTTCGGCCAGTTCAGTCTCACTTGTCGGGTTCATGATGCTCTCCGGCTCTCGGTCAAAGTTAGCGGGAATACTTTGGCGGGGTTTAGCAACCATTTAGGGTCAAATACGTCCTTCACGCCAAGCTGAATTTCGATGTCCGCATCGGTGTATTGCGTACCCATAAGGTCGCGCTTTTCAATGCCCACACCGTGTTCGCCGGTCAGGCAACCGCCAACCTCGACACATAGTTTCAGGATTTCCGCACCCATTTTTTCGCAAAGCTCAAGGTCGCCTTCCTTGTTCGCATCATACAAAATCAACGGGTGCATATTGCCATCCCCTGCGTGGAAAACATTGCCCACCGCCAGCCCGTATTCTTCGGACATCTCGGCAATGCGGCCCAGGACAAACGGCAGTTGGCTAACCGGAATCGTGCCGTCCAGACACATGTAATCACTTATTTGCCCCATCGCCCCGAACGCGGCTTTGCGGCCTTTCCAGATGGTGGCGGATTCTTCCTCGCTTTGGCTTTCGCGCAGCTCCACCGGATTATGGCGTTTGGCGATTGCGCAAATCAGGGCCAGTTGCTCGTCGATTTCGCTCGCCGAACCCTCGACCTCGACAATCAACAACGCCTCCACATCGGGATACCCCGCGTTTACGAATTTTTCGGCGGCGCGGATCACAGGGCGGTCCATAAATTCAATCGCCACAGGCAGAACGCCCGCCTTGATAATGTCGGACACACAAGCCCCCGCGACCTCGTTACTGTCATAGCCAATCAACACAGGCCGCGCGCCTTCGGGCTTGTGCAAAATCCGCAAAGTCGCCTCGGTCACGACACCTAGTTGGCCCTCAGAACCGCAAATCAGCCCCAGCAGATCATAGCCCGCCGCATCAAGATGCGCGCCGCCGATGTCCAGCACCTCGCCTTCCATCGTGACCATTTTCACGCCCAGCAGGTTGTTCGTGGTCACACCATATTTCAGGCAATGCGCGCCGCCGGAATTCATGGCGATATTACCCGCAATCGCGCAGGCCAACTGGCTAGAGGGATCAGGGGCATAGAAGAAGTCGTGTGCCTCGACCGCGCCCGTCACCGACAGATTGGTGCGTCCGGCCTGCACGCGAATATAGCGGTCATCGTAGTTGGTTTCCAAAACCTTGTTAAGTTTCGAGACCCCCAGAACCACCGAATCTGCCGTGGGCAACGCCCCACCCGAAAGCGAGGTGCCAGAGCCGCGCGGCACAACAGGCACCCCCTCGGCGTGGCAGATTTTCAGAACGGCAACAACTTCTTCAGTGCTGGAAGGCAAAACCACGATCATCGGCGGGCAGCGGTAGGCCGACAAACCATCGCATTCATAGGCTTTCACCTCGTGTTCGTCGTAAATCACTGCGTCATGGGTCAACACAGTCTGAAGCCGCGCGACGATTTGTGGTTTGCGGGCAATAATCTCGAAATTTGGCTCTGGCAGGTCCATAAGGCGCCTCATTTATAGCAATTGGTAATTTTGTATTACCAAAACGCCGCATTAGCAAGATGACAATTTCACCGCCCCTCAATCCGCCACGCGAATATCGACAGCATGGCCACCAGCAGCAGGATCAACCAGCCGGGTGCCAGCGGTGTTAGGCGGATGTCCTCCACGGCATAGGCCTCGCGGCGTGGCAGACCCAGCCAGTTGCTGCC
>ENA-OSCG01000116-OSCG01000116.1-marine-sediment-metagenome-genome-assembly--contig:-NODE-116-length-13658-cov-6.097405_pt1 | contig 13658 bp, 8 predicted proteins | sample MGYA00237880_ERZ529332 | MGnify/ENA primary metagenome ERZ529332 (study PRJEB26373, sample SAMN05710708) | marine sediment metagenome | biome: marine; feature: ocean trench; material: sediment... | reverse complement strand
ACAAATTCAAGGATCGTATTTACGCGCGCCTTACCGAAGATCGCGCAAGGGCCGAGGCTACGGCGGCGTCCGGTCGTGCCAAGAAAGGCGTGCGGCGAGGATTGTTGGACGGGGTGCCGATTAGCTGGAAAGATTTGTATGACACGGCTGGTGTGGGGACCGAGGCGGGGACCGCTTTGTTGAAGGGGCGTGTGCCGGCAAAGGATGCGGTTGTTTTGGCGAATGCGACGCGGGCCGGAATGGTTTGCCTTGGCAAGACACATATGACGGAGCTGGCGTTTTCGGGGCTTGGGCTGAACGAGGTGACGGAAACGCCGCCCAACTCGACCGATCCGGCGCTGGTGGCGGGGGGGTCATCGTCCGGGGCGGCGACCTCGGTTGCTTATGGGCTGGCGGCGGCGGGGATCGGGTCTGATACCGGCGGGTCCGTGCGGGTTCCGGCGGCTTGGAATGATCTGGTCGGGCTGAAAACCACACATGGATTGCTGTCGACGAAGGGCGTTGTACCGCTTTGCGAGAGTTTTGATACAGTCGGCCCGTTGTGTCGCTCGGTCGAGGATGCGGCTGAATTGCTGGCGGTGATGCTGGGCGAAACCGCGCCCGACTTGTCGGGCGCCTCCCTCGTCGGTAAGCGGTTTATGGTTTTGGAAACGGTGGCCTTGCCAGGTTGTCGGGCCGAACCCTTGGCGGCGTTTGAAGCTGCGGTTGTGCGTTTGCAGGCGGCAGGGGCTGAAATTGTGCGTGGTGAAATACCCGTGGTTGAGCGGGCGATGGAGCTGACGGGTTGTTTGTTTACATCCGAAGCCTACGCGCAGTGGCACAAGCAGATCGAGGCGAACCCTGATGCGATGTTCCCGCCAGTGCGCGAACGATTCCGTGCCGGTGCCGCATATTCGGCAGTGGAGTACATCGCGAGCTGGCAAGAGTTGCGCGCATTGCAGGCGGTTTACCACGAGGCCACGGCAGGGTTTGATGCGGTGCTGGTGCCGTCATCGCCAATCCTCCCGCCGGATATTGATCGGCTGCGGTCGGATCATGAGTATTTCATAAGAGAGAATTTGTTGGCTTTGCGTAATACCCGCATAGGAAACCTGATGGGGTTATGTGGGCTGACGCTGCCAACGGACACACCAACTTGCGGGATTACGGCGTTGGCTAAACCCTTCAGCGAAGCGGCGTTGTTGCGGTTGGGTGTGGCGATGGAGGGTGTCGTGAAAGGGTAGTGGACCTGACGGGGCCAAACATGTAAACTTAATGAAACAAGGGGCGATTAGACCCCGTATGAGGCAGATATGCAGTATCCTACACGGTTTTCAAACCTGCCGGAATATGCTTTTCCACGTTTGCGTGCGTTGCTGGACCCTTATCCGGCGGGCGGCGAGGTTTTGCATATGTCGATTGGCGAGCCCAAGCACAAGTTTCCCGACTTTGTGCCGGAATTACTGCTGCGCCATGCGGATGGCTTCAACAAATATCCACCCAATGATGGCGCGCCGGAGTTACGCGGGGCGATTGCAACATGGTTGGAAAAACGGTTCGATTTGAAGTCGGTGGACCCTGATAAACATGTGGTGAATTTGAACGGAACGCGGGAGGGGCTGTTTAATGCCGCCCTCGCCCTGTGCCCCGAGGAAAAGAACGGGCAGCAGCCGGTGGTTCTACTGCCTAATCCGTTTTATCAATGCTACATGGTGGCAGCGATTCAAGTCGGCGCGGAGCCTGTGTTTGTGCCTGCACCTGAAGACAACGGATTTTTGCCCGACTTTGCCTCCGTGCCCAAGGATTTGTTGGAGCGCACTGCGATTGTCTATATGTGCTCGCCTTCCAATCCGCAGGGGGCTGTGGCCAGCAAGGCATATTGGCAGGTGCTGATTGCGCTGGCCGAGAAGCATGATTTTCGCATTTTTGCCGATGAATGTTATTCCGATATTTACCGCGAGGCACCCCCGACAGGTGCGTTGACTGCCGTGCAGGAAATGGATGCAGATCCCGAGCGGGTGGTGGTTTTCCACTCGTTATCCAAGCGCTCTAATCTGCCCGGACTGCGTAGTGGTTTTGCCGCAGGTGGCGAAAATTCCATCGCGGCGATGAAGCAATTGCGCAATTATACGGGGGCGCCTGTGCCGCTACCGATCCAGATGGTCAGTGCGGCGGTGTGGGCAGATGAGGCACACGTCGTGAAAAACCGCGAAATGTATAAACGAAAATTTGACATGGCGGACCGAATTCTGGGAAACTTGGGGGGATACACCTCGCCGCAAGCAGGATTCTTTCTTTGGCTTAAGGCTGGCGACGGGGAAACGGCCGCTTTGAAATTGTGGAAAGAGGCTGGCGTACGAGTATTGCCCGGTGAATATCTGTCACGACCAAACGATCCACGTTTGGGTGGCGGCAATCCCGGGGCCGAGTATTTTCGAGTGGCCTTGGTAGCAGAAAAAGTGGAAATAGAGCGGGGACTTTATGCGATCCGTGATATTCTGGGTGACCAGATGGGTGTGGGGAAATAATTTCGGGTATGGCAATGGCAGCGACAAACGGTAAGACGAAAAAGAGGAAACGGACGGTGAAAGCCAAGGTCGAGACGAAGTTGCGCAAGCGCGGCTCCGAGGCGTTGGGATTTTTGCTGGTGCTGGTCGGGGCGGCTTTTGCAGCCTTGCTGGTGACATATCTGCCGTTTGACCCCAGTTTTTTCGTGGCGACGGACGCCGCCCCGCAAAATATGCTGGGTGTTGTCGGGTCGTATATTGCCGACCCGTTGCACAAGGCGTTGGGCTGGGCGGCTTATGGTATTCCGGTGGCATTCTTTGTCTGGGGCTTGCGGCTAGTGCTGCACCGCGGGCAGGAACGCGCGTTGTGGCGGGCGATTGCCGTGCCGCCGATGATTGCCTTTGCCGCTGCGTTTTTCGCAACGCAAGTGCCGCCCGCAGGCTGGTCGTATGAATTCGGGTCGGACGGAATTTACGGGCTGGGCGGTGTCTTTGGTGACACGGCTGTCAGCGCGATGTTTATGCTTTTGCCAGTTGGTGCGGTTGGGCCCAATCTGTTGGTTCTGACGTTGGTTCTGTTGGTTCTGACGATTCTGCTGGGCGCTTATGCGTTGGGTATGAACTGGGCTGAATGCAAAATCTGTGGGCGGGGAATGTGGCGCGGGTTTGTGTCCTCCTACTTCGGATTGCGCTGGGTTACGGTCAAGTTTTCTGCCGCTTTATACGCGGTTCTGGCGCTTCTTGGCGTCAAGGGGCTGGACGTTGCGAAGAAGGCCCGTGAAAATCGGCGTGTTCGGGCGACCGAGGCTGCCGAGCGGCGGGAGGTTGGCGAAGTGCGGGTTTCCTCAAATGCCGAGGACGGCGCAGCACCATCCGAAGATCGTTTGAGCGCACGGATATCCGCAGCAGTACGTGCGCGTAAAGGCAAAGATGCAGGTGGGCCGACGCTTGGAGGCGTTCAGCGCGGCGCGGAAGAACCGCCGATGATTGCACGACGTGCAACGGACAGGGATGATGACGAGGTTGTCGATACGCCCCCCATCAAGCCAGATCCGCGCGTGCAGCATAAGCCAGCCAAACGCGCGGCGAAATCTGTGCGGGCGCGTAAAGAAGAACAGCCAAGCCTTGCGCTGGAACCTAAAGAGGACGGTTATGAAACGCCGCCGATTTCGTTTCTGTCCAACCCGACAGAGATTGTGCGCCACACGCTAAGCGACGATGCGTTGAACGAGAATGCGCGGATGCTGGAAAACGTGCTTGAGGATTACGGCGTTAAAGGCGAAATCATCAAGGTTCGCCCCGGCCCTGTGGTCACGATGTACGAACTGGAACCCGAGGCTGGTATGAAGGCCAGCCGCGTCGTCGGCTTGGCGGATGATGTCGCGCGATCTATGTCTGCATTGTCAGCGCGTATTTCGACAATACCGGGGCGCACGGTTATCGGGATTGAATTGCCTAACGACCACCGCGAAATGGTGCTGTTCCGCGAGATCATTGCATCTAGTGCATTTGGTGACAGCAAGTTCCAGCTGCCGTTGGCGCTGGGCAAGGATATTGGCGGCGAACCTGTGGTAGCGAATCTGGCCAAGATGCCGCATTTGTTGATTGCGGGTACGACTGGCTCGGGTAAATCGGTGGGGATCAACACGATGATCCTGTCGCTTTTGTATACGCTTAGCCCGCAGGAATGCCGGATGATCATGATTGATCCCAAGATGCTTGAGCTGTCGGTTTATGACGGCATTCCGCATCTGTTGTCGCCCGTGGTCACAGATCCCAAGAAAGCCGTTGTGGCGCTGAAATGGGCCGTGTCCGAGATGGAAGAACGCTATCGCAAGATGTCCAAGATGGGCGTTCGCAACATCGACGGATACAATGGCCGCGTGAAAGCCGCGCTGGCCAAAGGCGAAGGTTTCAAGCGCACGATCCAGACGGGGTTTGACGATGCAACCGGTGAACCGGTGTTCGAGACGGAAGAATTCACACCCGAAACCATGCCGTTCATCGTTATTATTGTCGACGAGATGGCCGACTTGATGATGGTGGCCGGTAAGGAAATCGAAGCGTGCATTATGCGGCTGGCGCAGATGGCGCGGGCCTCGGGTATCCACTTGATTATGGCGACGCAGCGCCCCTCGGTTGATGTGATTACCGGTACGATCAAGGCGAATTTTCCGACCCGGATTTCGTTTCAGGTCACCTCGAAAATTGATAGCCGCACGATTCTGGGCGAGATGGGTGCGGAACAACTGCTGGGCATGGGCGACATGCTTTACATGGCCGCTGGCGGTAAAGTAACGCGTGTCCACGGGCCGTTTGTGTCAGACGAAGAGGTTGAGGAAATCGTGAAGTTCCTTAAAACGCAGGGCGAACCGACGTATGTATCGGGCGTGGTCGAGGGGCCGGTTGGCGAGGCCGAGGCCAACATCGATGAGTTGCTTGGGCTTGGTGGAAATACAAATGGCGAAAACGCGCTTTACGATCAAGCCGTGCAGATTGTGGCGCGGGACCGGAAGTGTTCGACCTCCTACATCCAGCGCAAACTGTCGATCGGGTATAACAAGGCCGCCAAGATCGTTGAAGAGATGGAAGAGAACGGCATTGTCAGCCAAGCCAACCATGTCGGGAAACGCGAAATTCTGGTGCCGGAAATCCAGTAGTCGCCAATATCCGCTTATGTTTGCATTGGCGGGTTTAATATTTCACGGACGGGATATATGGTTAGGTTATGAACAGACGATTTTTTCTTACGGCCATTGGTGCCGCCTCTGTGGTTTCGTTTGGCAGTGTTGCCAGCGCCCAGAGTGCCGTCGTGGACGAGCTGAACGCTTATCTGAATTCCCTAGTTTCTGCGACAGCGCGGTTTACGCAAGAGAATGCGGATGGCTCCACGGTTGCGGGGACGTTTTATCTGCAAAAGCCGGGAAAAATGCGGTTTGAATATGACGCGCCCTCGCCTGCATTGCTTGTCGCAGATGGGCAGGTTCTGGCTGTTTTTGACAGAAAGTCGAACCGTGGCCCACAGCGGTATCCACAATCCAGCACGCCTTTGTCATTGCTGACGCGATCCAATATTGACATCACCCGTTCGAAGTTTGTGCAAAAACTGGAAGCTGGCTCACAGCAAATCCATCTAACGATGTTTGATCCGGACAAGCCACGTAATGGCGTAATCAAAATGATTTTTGATCGCAATCCTATGGCGCTGGTCGAGTGGAGAATTACGGACGGCTCCGGTCTGGAAACGGTGGTTAAACTGGGGCCTCTGACCACGAATGTTTCGCTGGCTAGTGCGCTGTTCAGTATTCCTTTGACTATTAGGGCGTTGGAAAAGGGCCGTTAAGGCAGGGCTTGTTTTTATAAACGCCAGCGTCCAGAATCGAACCCGAATTGTTTCGATTGGGCGGTGCTTTGAATTACACGAAAACTTTGGAAACAGCCGAGGATGCTGCCGCGTTGGCAGTTGCGTTTTCCGCGCACCTTAAGGGCAGTGATTGCTTGTTATTGTCCGGTCCGGTGGGGGCGGGCAAGACGCATTTCGCGCGCTCGATTATTCAAGCGATGATGGCGCGGGATGGGGAGGTCGAGGATGTGCCCTCGCCGACCTTCACGTTGGTGCAGGTGTATGAAACCTCCGTTGGAGAGGTGTGGCACACGGACCTGTACCGCCTGACCCATGTTGACGAGTTGACCGAACTGGGGTTGGACGATGCGTTTGATACAGCGATCACGCTGGTGGAATGGCCGGATAGACTGGGGGCGACAAGGCCCGCGCGGCATCTGGATTTGACGTTTTCCATGCCGGATATTGAGTCCGATATGCGGGTGCTGGAAATACGTGCTGTCGGGACTGGCTGGGATTGGCTGGGCGATGTTTGAGACGCAGACATCCCCTCGCGTTTTCGCCCTGCCTTTAGGGGTCGATTTCTCGCAGGCGTTTGTCGAGGGGTTGTTGAAACGGCTGGAAGGTCAGCCGCCCGAGGCTTTGGCCAAGGTTGTGATTTACGTGAATACCCACCGTGCGGCGCGCGGGATAGAGGCGATTTTGGCAAGCAACGGCGCGCGCCTGCTGCCGGATATTCGTGTGGTGACGGATTTGGCGCAGGATCTGAGCGTTCCGCTTGCCGCCCCTATTCCGGCGTTGCGCCGCAAGTTGATCATTGCACGGCTGGTGGCGGCGTTCATCGAGCAACAACCGGATGTTGCCCCGCAGTCTGCCGTTTTCGATCTGGCTGATAGTCTGGGTGCGCTGCTCGACAGTTTTCAGGGCGAGGGGCTGGCGATGGATGCGCTGGCAGACATCGAGGTTGGCGGGCAATCCGAGCATTGGGAGCGCTCCAAAAAGTTTCTCGAAATCCTGAATGAATATTGGAACAATCATCGCCCCGACAACGCCCCTGACCTCGAGGAACGCCAACGTGCGGCGGCTGAGGGGTATGCGGCGTTGTGGGCTGTGGCCCCGCCAAAGCATCCGGTTATTGTCGCAGGTTCGACAGGGTCGCGCGGGGCTACGGCGGTGTTTATGCAGGCGGTCGCCAAGCTACCGCAGGGCGCGGTTGTGCTGCCCGGATTTGACTTTGACACACCGCCGGATGCATGGGCGGCGATGTCGGCAGACCATCCGCAATATGGCTTTGGGCATTTGGCCAAGACATTGGACTTCCCCCTAAAACCGCCACTTTGGGCGGAGGTTTCACCCGCACAAGCGACTCGAAACAAGCTGGTCTCGCTGGCTTTGCGGCCCGCGCCTGTGACGGATCAATGGTTGCAGGAAGGGCCGCGTTTGATCGCAGATTTGCCCGATGCATGCGAGGGCATGACCCTGATCGAAGCCCCAAGCCAACGGGCCGAGGCCGAGGCGATTGCTATCCGGTTGCGCTGTGCTGCCGAGGACGGGCAAAAAGCGGCCTTGGTTACACCGGATCGGGTGTTGGCGCGTCGGGTGGCGTCGGTTTTGGCGCGGTGGGATATTTCACCGGACGATTCCGCTGGGCGGCCGTTGCCGTTGACCCCGCCGGGGGTGTTTTTGCGCCGTCTGGTGTCGCTGGTCGGGTCACCTTTGACGCCGGAAGGGTTGCTGGCGATCCTGAAACATCCGCTTTGTGGCGGGGTTAAGGGGCGCTCGGAACACTTGCAAATGACGCGTAAGCTGGAGCTGGAAAAGCTGCGGGGCGGTGCGCCGTTTATTGATTGGTCCGAGTTGGCGGATTGGGCTGAAGAGGGGACTGCGACCAGCTGGATCGGGTCTATACACACGGCATTGCTACCACTTTTGAACGCGGCATCGGAGATGCCATTGTCTGATTGGATTGCTATACACCGCGACGTGGCAGAGCGATTGTCTGCTGGTTTGGATGCCGACGGACCGCTGTGGGAAAAAGAAGCAGGCGAAGCGGCGTTAAAAGCTTTCGCTGGAATAGAAAAGGAGGCCGCCTATGGTGGCGTCATCCCTGTGGTGCAATATCGTGCGCTATTTCAATCGGTGTTGAACGGAGTTGAGGTCCGTGACGAGGCGTATTTACCCCACCCCGGCATCGCTATTTTGGGCACGTTAGAGGCGCGGGTGCAGTCGGCTGATCTGGTTATTCTGGGCGGGTTGAACGAGGGGATTTGGCCCTCCTCGGCGAAACCGGACCCGTGGATGAGCAGGGATATGCGGCGCCAGATCGGGCTGCAATTACCCGAGCGCCAGATTGGATTATCTGCGCATGATTTTCAGCAGGCGATTGCTGCACGCCACGTGGTTCTGTCACGGTCCATTCGCGACGGAGACGCGCCGACGGTGGCCTCGCGCTGGGTGATACGGCTGTTGAATTTGCTGAGCGGTCTGGGGTCGGTTGGCGAAGGGGCACTGAACGATATGCGGGCGCGCGGAGCGGAGTTGTTGGCTTTGTCTGAAGCTATGAACTTGCCGGAACGGGATGTTACGCCTGCCGTTCGCCCGTCGCCCAGCCCGCCTATTGCTGCGCGGCCTGATCGGTTGTCGGTGACGCGGATCGAGACGTTGATACGTGATCCGTACACGATTTATGCCGAGAAAGTTTTGAAACTTCGTGCGCTTGATCCCCCTGGGAAAGAGGCCGATGCGCGGGAACGCGGAACGGCGTTGCACAAGGTGCTGGAGGTGTTTGTCGAGCGCACCAAAGACGGCTTGCCCGACGATGCCGAGGTGGTTTTCGTTGATGTTGCACGCGAGGTTCTGGAGGAACTGGTGCCATGGCCAAGTGTGCGGCGATTGTGGTTGGCGCGGCTTCGCAAAGTCGCAGGCTGGTTTGTTGCGGGTGAGCGGGTTCGGCGGGAGCGGGCGGGTTTGCTGGCGCAAGAGGTCTCGGGGAAGCGGGCGTTAGGCGGCTTCACTTTGAGTGCCAAGGCGGATCGAATTGATATGTTGGCGAACGGAAGTTTCGCGATTTATGACTATAAATCTGGTGGTCTGCCGTCCAAAAAACAGGCGAAAGAGTTTGCGGTGCAGTTGCCGCTAGAAGGGGCAATCGCGCAGGCTGGTGGGTTCGAGGGGATCGCCAAGGGTAAGGTTTCCCATCTGGAATTGATCGGTTTAGGCGGCGGTGGCAAGGCGTTGCCGCTGGAATTCTCGGACGAGGAAATTAACGAGATTTGGTTGCATCTGGGGGTCTTGATACAGGCATTCGGGTCCGAAAAGCTGGGATATACGGCGCATTTGCGGCCTGAGCGCATCCAGTATGTTAGCGATTTTGATCACCTGTCGAGGTTTGGTGAATGGCAGGACGGCGACGAGTTTGAAGCGGAGGCGATGGAATGAACGCGATTGAAAAAGCCTCGGCGGCGCAGGTTCAGGCGGCGATTCCGGTTAACTCGACATGGGTTTCGGCGAACGCGGGGTCTGGCAAGACGCGGGTGCTGACCAATCGGGTGGCGCGGTTGTTGCTGGCGGGCTGTGCGCCACAAAAAATTCTGTGTTTGACGTACACCAAGGCGGCGGCGTCGGAGATGCAGAACCGCCTTTTCGGCAGTCTTGGCGAATGGGCGATGAAGCCGGATGCGGCACTGCGGGCGGAGCTGGAGACGTTGGGCGAGACCGATCTGGATGTGGAGCAATTGCGGTTGGCGCGAACGTTATTTGCCCGTGCGCTTGAAACGCCGGGGGGGCTGAAAATCCAGACGATCCACTCGTTCTGCGCAGGGATATTGCGACGGTTTCCGCTGGAGGCAGGGGTCTCGCCGCAGTTTGTCGAGATGGAGGATCGGCAGGCGAAGCAGTTGCGGGCGGAAATTCTGGAGGAGATCGCGATTGATAATGGCGCGATCTTTGACGGCATCGCGTGGCACCTGACGGGGGATGATACGGAGGGCCTGTTGGACGGCATTCTGAAGCATCGTAGTTTGTTTGGGGCATTCGATAGTACCGCTGTGGCGCACGCGTTGGGGCACATAGTTGGGCTGACGGATGAGGGCATTCTGGCGGCGGTAATGCAGGGCCTGAACGACGGCGATATTGATCGGCTGGCAGGAGCGATGGCCAAGGGGGCGACGACGGACCAGAAGCATTCGGTCAAGATTTACCTTGGGATGAAACTGGACGCAGGCGGCGCGCTGGACCTTTATGAAGAGGTGTTTTTGAAGCTGGATGGGGAGCCGCGCATGGGGTCTTTTCCGACGAAAAAGGTGAAGGACGCTAACCCTTGGGTGCCCGATATGCTGGACGTTTTGAAGGCGAAGATGGTGATCGCGCGGGACCAACGGCTGGGTCGACTGGCGTTTGAACGGGCGCGGGCGTTGCATGATTTTGCAGGCGAATTTCTGCGACGGTATGAACGACGTAAAGCGTTGCTGGGCAAGCTGGACTTCGAGGATTTGATTGAAAAAACCCGTGAGTTGCTGGGGCGATCTAACATGGCCGCGTGGGTTTTGTACCGCCTCGACGGGGGTATTGACCATATTCTGGTGGACGAGGCGCAGGATACATCCCCCGCGCAATGGGACATCGTGCGGATACTGGCCGAAGAATTCCACGCGGGCGTCGAGGATCGCGAAACGCCGCGCACGATTTTTGTTGTGGGCGATGAAAAACAGTCGATCTACTCGTTTCAGGGGGCCGATCCGAAAGCTTTCGGAGAGATGCGGACGTTGTTTTTGGATCGGCTCGCACAGGTTGCGCAGGTGTTGCATCAGACGGAACTGTTGTACTCTTTCCGTTCTGCCGTGCCTGTTTTGGCGTTGGTGGACAAGGTCTTTACCGGTGATGCACGCGAAGGGCTTGAGGGCGAGATTTTGCACCGTGCGGTGAAGGCGGAACTGCCCGGGCGGGTGGAGCTTTGGCCGTTTGTCGAGAAACCCGAAAAGCCCGAGGAAAACCCGTGGTATGTGCCGGTGGATTCGCGCACACCGGATGATCCGCGCTTGGTTCTGGCGGATGCAGTCGCGGCGCGGGTCGCCGGGTTGATCAAAACGCGGCATGTTTTGCCGGGGGCCAAACGGGCGGTTTCGGCGGGGGATTTTTTGATATTGGTGCAAAGTCGCGGGCCGCTGTTTCATGCGATTATCAAAGGGCTGAAGGTGCACGGGGTTGATGTGGCTGGCGCTGACCGCCTGAAAATCATCGAGGAACTGGCGGTTAAGGACTTGCTGGCCTTGTTGCAATTTCTGGCGACACCCGAGGATGATTTATCCTTGGCGGCGGCGTTGCGCTCGCCTTTGTTCGGGTTGTCTGAACGGGATTTGTATAAGCTGGCGCAGGGGCGAAAAGGCACGTTGTGGCAGTCGCTTTGGGGGCATCGCGGCGATTGGCCGGAAGTGGTCGAGGCGTTGGAAAAACTGCAAGGGCAGGCGGATTTCTTGCGGCCCTATGATCTGTTGGAACAGGTGTTAACCAAGCACGACGGGCGGCGGCGTTTGGTGGCGCGCCTCGGGCATGAGGCCGAGGACGGGATTGACGAACTGCTGACACAATCGCTGCGCTACGAGAGCGTTGAAGCGCCGTTGTTGACGGGGTTTCTGGGCTGGATCAACTCGGATGATGTCGAGGTTAAGCGGCAGATGGATGCGGCGGGGGATCGTGTTCGGGTGATGACGGTGCACGGGGCCAAGGGGTTGGAGGCGCCGATTGTGATCTTGCCGGATACAACGAAGCGGGCAGAGGGACGCCATGCCCCGCAAGTGGTTTCGCTGGATGGCTTGCCGGTTTGGCGGGCGGGAAAATCGCCAAATGCGATTGTGGCGGTCGAGGAGGCGCGAAAACAGTTGGTGCGCGAGGAGGCGCGGCGACTGTTGTATGTAGCCCTGACGCGGGCGAAGCAGTGGTTGATTATTTGTGGCGCGGGCACCTTGGGCAAGGACGGTGAAAGCTGGTTCCAGCGGGTTGAAGTGGCGATGAAGGAGTGCGGCGCAGAGGGGGCCTCGCCGCCGGATGGGCTGAAGGGCGAGGCGCTGGTTCTGGAGCATAACTGGAGCAGTGCGGTCATGGAATCGTCGGCGGTGACGGTTCCCGATCAAGTAATTTTGCCGGAGTATATGAAGGCGGTCGCGCCATCACCGAAGCGGATGGCCAAGACACGTTCGCCCTCGCAACTTGGGGGTGCCCATGCGCTGGCGGGCGAGGGGGATGACGAGGAGGCCGCGATGCAACGTGGCAGCCGGATTCATCTTTTGTTGGAGGTTTTACCCGATATTGCGAGGGAAGATCGTGCTGATGTGGCCGCGCGGTTGTTGAATTCGGATGATTGGCGGGAGGTCTTTGACGAGGTGGAAGGGGTGCTCGACGCGCCGGATTTGGTGGAGGTGTTTGCCGAAGGGGTGCTGGTCGAGGTGCCGGTAACGGCAGAGCTTGATGAACTGAATGGGGCGCGGATATTGGGGCGGATTGACAGGCTGGTGGTCTCGCCGCGCGAGGTTACGGCTATTGATTTCAAATCAAACCGTCAGATTCCCGAAACGGCTGCGGATACGCCCGAAGCGATTTTGCGCCAAATGGGGGCGTACCGCGCCGCGTTGGCGCAGGTTTATCCGGATCGGGTGGTGAAAACCGCGATTATATGGACGTATCGCGCAAAATTGATGGAATTACCGGAAAAAATAACCTACGAAGCATTGATGCGAGCCACTACTTCTTGACGGCTCATGCAAGCGTACCTAGTTTATATTCAGAAACCCAAATGTTTGATCAGGAGAAGCCAGATGGCAACCGTTAAAGTTACAGACGCGACATTCGAAGCCGAAGTCACGAATTCCGACATTCCCGTAATCGTAGATTTCTGGGCGGAATGGTGCGGTCCTTGTAAGCAGATCGGGCCAGCACTGGAAGAATTGTCCGATGAATACGAGGGCAAAATCAAGATCGTCAAGATTAATGTAGACGATAACCCTTCCACGCCAAGCCAGTTGGGTGTTCGCGGCATTCCTGCATTGTTCATGTTTAGCGGTGGCAAGGTTGTATCGAACAAAGTTGGCGCGGCCCCGAAAGCTTCGCTGAAAAGCTGGATTGACGAAAGCATCTAATCTCGCCGAAAGATTATTAGTAAGGGTCGCGAAGTTTGGGGGGTATAGTGATATCCGCCAATAAATACATTGGACCGTGAAAAGAGGCCCGCATTTCATAATACGGGCCTTTATTATTCATAACGAGCAGTGGTTATCCTGCCGTCTGAAGCTCCAAATTCACTCCCTGCACAACCCTTCGTGCCAACTCCGGACTAAGACGACAAACCCCATTCTGTTGCAAGACAAAGTCCGCCCCTGAAAACGTCTCTTCCCTCACCAGTTTCAGAACTGCCCTATCCACAACCGGACGCAGTGGCTCCATCATATCAAAGACAAAAGACTGGCTGTCGGGATCAACACGGCTGTGTAGCATCCCTCGCGCTGGATCATATCCATCAGCGATCACGCAAATCCGAACATGTGCTTCAAGCAGGCTGTAGGCATAGTTCAGCATGGCATTTACGGGATGCGTTGCACCAAAATTATGCTTTCGAATTGCTTCATTCAGCGATGATCGGGAGAAGTATCTCTTCTATTCAGCGTGCACAGGATATCGGGTTTGAGACTTCCACTTGATTGGCAGAGCCCGCCATGAAAAGAAGTAGCCAGCCGCAACCCAACCCTCGATTGCCTGCAATTCACGGATTGTATCCGGTGGTGATGTTCCAAAATCATGAATGGCTGTCTTTGCTGTACTTATCGCTTTCTCTCGAGATG
>ENA-OSCG01000115-OSCG01000115.1-marine-sediment-metagenome-genome-assembly--contig:-NODE-115-length-13663-cov-7.261243_pt1 | contig 13663 bp, 12 predicted proteins | sample MGYA00237880_ERZ529332 | MGnify/ENA primary metagenome ERZ529332 (study PRJEB26373, sample SAMN05710708) | marine sediment metagenome | biome: marine; feature: ocean trench; material: sediment... | reverse complement strand
CAGACTTGCCCGAAGGCGCCGAGATTTCAAAGATTGATGTGGTTATACGGTTGCGACGGGCTTAGGCTTTCATAAAAATTCCAGTAATGCCTGCAATGTCTCGTCAGGCGCTTCTTCAGGCAGGAAGTGTCCGCCCGGAACGGCGTGGCCCGAGACGTCACTCGCAACGCCTCGCCAAGTTTCCAAAACGTCATACGCTTTGGCGACAAAGCCCTCTTGCCCCCATAACGCTAAAAGCGGATTGGAGATTTTTTCACCAGCGTTGGCTGCGTCATGCTCCAGATCAATGCCCGCCGCCGCGCGGTAATCCTCACACGTCGCATGGATGGTAGCAGGATCCGAGAAACACCGTAGATATTCGGCAAACGCCTCATCGGTAATCGCTCCGTTTGCCTTGCCCCACGCGGCCATCTTCCGCGACAAGTAGAACTCCGGATCGCACCCGATCATGTGTTCGGGCAATCCGTTGGGCTGGATCAGGAAAAACCAGTGGTAATAGGCTGTCGCGAACTTCTTGTCCGTCGCTCCGTACATCGTCGCGGTTGGCGCAATATCCAGAATCGCGATTTTTTGAATCCGGTCAGAATAATCCCTTACCATCCGGTGTGCCACACGCCCACCACGATCATGCCCGACGACCGAGAACCGCTCAAACCCCAGTGCCGACATAACCTCCACCTGATCCGCCGCCATTGCGCGTTTGGAATAGGGAGAGTGCTCAGCATCGCTGTCAGGCTTTCCGCTGTCACCGTAGCCGCGCAGGTCCGTCACGACGACCGTGAACTTCTCAGCCAATTTCGGCGCGATCTTGTGCCAGATCACATGCGTCTGCGGATAACCATGTAGCAAAAGAAGGGGCGGACCATTACCCGCCATCTTCAGATTTATTTCCGTGTCGCGCGTCTTGATCCGCTTGCTTTCGAACCCCTCAAACATCGCCATTACTCTCGATTCATCCGGTTCTCGATCAGGTCTTCAACCACTGACGGATCGGCTAAAGTCGAGGTGTCTCCCAAAGACCCAAAATCATTCTCGGCGATTTTGCGCAAGATTCGGCGCATGATTTTACCGGAACGGGTTTTCGGCAAGCCCGGAGCCCATTGCAACAAGTCCGGTTTGGCGATGGGGCCGATTTCTTTGCGGACCCAAAGGCCCAGTTCTTTGCGAAGCTCGTCGGACGGCTCCTCGCCGCCCATCAGCGTCACATATGCGTAAATGCCCTGCCCTTTGATGGCGTGCGGATAGCCAACCACGGCGGCCTCGGCGACTTTGGGGTGGGCGACCAGTGCCGATTCCACCTCGGCGGTGCCCATGCGGTGGCCCGATACGTTAATCACATCGTCCACACGGCCGGTGATCCAGTAATGCCCGTCCTCGTCACGCCGGCATCCATCGCCGGCGAAGTAGTAGCCTTTGTAATCCGCGAAATAGGTCGAGATGAACCGGTCATGATCGCCAAACACCGTTCGCATTTGCCCCGGCCAGCTGTCTTTTAGGCACAGCACGCCCTCCACATTATTGCCCTCCAGCTCCACTCCGGTTTTTGCATCGAGGATCACCGGCTGCACGCCAAAGAACGGGTTCATTGCAGACCCGGGCTTTAGCGTCGTCGCACCCGGCAGAGGTGTCAACATAATGCCGCCGGTTTCGGTCTGCCACCAAGTGTCAACGATCGGGCATTTGCCCTTGCCGACCACGTGGTAATACCATTCCCATGCTTCGGGATTAATCGGCTCGCCGACCGACCCCAAAATCCGCAGCGAGGACAAGTCGCATTTCTCAACATACGAATTTCCCTGCGCCATCAACGCGCGCAACGCCGTCGGAGCCGTGTAGAACTGCGTCACCTTGTGTTTGTCGCAAATCTGCCAGAAACGGCTGGCGTCTGGATAGGTCGGAACCCCCTCGAACATCAATGTCGTCGCGCCGTTCGCCAGCGGGCCATAAACGATATAGCTGTGGCCAGTGACCCAGCCGACATCCGCCGTACACCAGTAGATATCCCCGTCGTGGTAATCAAAGACATATTGGTGCGTCATTGATGCGAACAACAAGTATCCACCAGTCGTGTGTACAACACCCTTCGGTTTACCTGTAGAACCCGAAGTATAAAGCACAAACAACGGGTCTTCGGCGTTCATTGGCTCGGGCGGACAATCAGTTGAGGCGTCAGCCGTCATCGCACGGTAGGAATGATCGCGGCCAGCCTTCAGGCCAACATTCGCACCCGTGCGTTCAACAACCAAAGTGGTCACATCGCCGGAAATTTCCAACGCAGCATCAACGTTGGCCTTCAACGGCGTGTTACGACCACCACGCGGGGCCTCGTCAGCCGTAACAACCAGTTTCGCGCCGGAATCCTTGATCCGGCTGCCCAATGCCTCGGGCGAGAAACCGGCGAACACGATAGAATGCACCGCGCCGATCCGCGCCGAGGCCAGCATCGCATAAGCCGCCTCGGGGATCATTGGCATATAAAGAACGATCCGGTCGCCCTTTTTAACGCCTAGCTTTTTGTAAACATTGGCTAAACGGCAGACATGCTCGTGCAGTTCTTTGTAGGTTATATGCGCGTCGTCTTCCGGGTCGTCGCCTTCCCAAATGATTGCAACCTGATCACCACGGTCTTTCAGGTGGCGGTCAATGCAGTTGGCGGAAACATTCAGAACCCCGTCCTCGAACCACTTGATCGAGACGTCGGGGTACTCAAACGTCGTGTTTTTCACCTTCGTATACGGCTTGATCCAGTCGAGGCGATGCCCCTGCTCGCGCCAGAACGCCTCGGGGTCACTGATAGATTCAGCATACATCGCTTCGTATTGATCTTTCTTGATCAACGCCCGAATAACTGTTTCCTTCGAGGGGGGATACATATGCTTTTCCATGGTTTTCTCCATTGGCCGTAATTCGTTAGATAGCGAGATATTCCTCGCGTAACGTCGCATTGTCCAGCACCTCTTGTGCGGTTCCATCGAATACCACCTGACCAGTGTCCAGAATAACCGCACGATCCGCCAGCTTAAGCGCTGCAACTGCATTCTGCTCCACGATGATCGTCGTGATGCCGAGTTCCTTGATTTCTCGCAGGGTTCTTTCGATTTCCTGCACAATCACGGGGGCCAAACCTTCGTAAGGTTCGTCCAGCAACAGCAGTTTGATGTCGCGTGCCAACGCGCGGCCAATCGCCAGCATTTGCTGTTCACCACCCGAAAGCGTGGTGCCTTCCTGATTTTTGCGTTCGCCCAAACGGGGGAACAATTCGTAAATCCGTTCAATTGACCAACCAAGTGGCGGGGCGATCTGCGCCAGTTCAAGGTTTTCCTGAACCGTCAAACCCTGAATGATCCGCCGATCTTCGGGCACCAAAGCCACACCGGCACGGGCCGCCTCAAACGACTTCATTTCGTGCAGTGGTTGATGATCCAGCCAGCATTCGCCGTGCGTTACCTGCGGACTGCCGATCTGGGCAATGGAGCGAAGGGTCGAGGTTTTCCCCGCCCCGTTCCGCCCCAGCAGCGCTAAAATCTCGCCCTCGTGGATGTTGAAAGACACGCCTTGCACGATATAGCTTTCGCCGTAATACGAATGGATATCATGCAGCGAAAAATAGGCCGGTTTGTTCGTAGAATCGTTCATACTTCTGCCTCCCCGAGGTAAGCTTCACGGACTTTAGGGTGGCCCTTGATTTCGTCCGGCAGCCCCTCGGCAATGATTGCGCCCTGCGCCAGAACCGAGATCGTATCGGCAAGGCTAAACACCACGTGCATGTCATGCTCGATGATAACCATGGTTATGCCGCGCTTCTCGCTGATGTCTCTGAGCAGGTCAATCGTGGCGTTGGTATCCGCCCGCGCCATGCCCGCTGTGGGTTCGTCCAACAACATCAACTTCGGATCTTGTGACAAACACATCGCCAATTCCAATCGCCGCTTGTCCCCGCGTGACAATGAAGCCGCATTCATATGCAACTTGTCCTGCATATTAACGTCTAGCAAAATTCGGTCGGCTTGTTCGCGAATATCTGTTTCGCCTTTAATCGCTTTCCACGCGTTCAACATGAACGAGCCGTCACGGTGTGCAAAACACGGGATCATTACGTTTTCAAAAACCGTCAGATCGCTAAAAATCTCGGGTGTTTGGAAAACGCGGCTGATACCCATCTGGTTAATCTGATAGGGTTTTTTGCCAAGCACAGGCTCGCCCTGAAACATAACCGAGCCAGTATCCGGCGCCAGCTTTCCGATCAGACAGTTCAGAAACGTGGATTTACCCGCCCCGTTCGGTCCGATAATCGCATGGATCGCCCCCTCCTTAACGTCAAGGTTAACATTATTTAGCGCATGCAACCCGCCAAAGTGTTTGTTGACGTTCTGAACTTCAAGAATTCCCATAATTCCCGCTCCTTATTCGTCTGAAGACTTGGCAGAGGTTTTCGCGGAGGTTTTGGTAGAATCCGCCGAACCGCGATTTTTAAGTTTCATCACCCAGTTGCCGATGCGGGTCGCCCCCTCCATCAAGCCACCGGGCAGGAAGATCACCACCAGCATAAACACCAGCCCCAGCGTTAACTGCCAGCCTTTGCCTACAAACGGCAGGACAATCCAGACCATCGCGTTTTCCATAAAACCGGGGAGGATATCAAACCATGCGTGCAAGACGTTCTCGTTGATCCGCGAGAAAATCGCCTCGAAATACTTGATGACGCCTGCGCCCAAAACCGGCCCGAGCAAAGTGCCGGTACCGCCCAGAATAACCATCAGGATAATGGAGCCGGACTCGGTCCACTGCATCCGCTCCGCACCCGCTAGCGGGTCCATCGAGGCCAGCAGCCCACCTGCAAGACCTGCATACATGCCAGAGATAACAAAAGCCGCCAACGTGTAGGGTCTGGTGTTGATCCCCGTATAGATCAGGCGGTTCTGGTTGGATTTGATCGCCCGCAGCATCAAGCCGAAAGGCGAGCGGAAGATGCGGATCGACAGGTAGAACATGCCGATCAGGATAAACGCACTGACGTAGAAACCGACATTAAACTGGAAATCCATCCCGAGGATCGTCGTGCGCCACGTGTCGTTCATCTCCAGCCCGAAAAGATTGGTCGAGGGAATCGAACCGCTTGTGTTCACAGGGTCCAGAACGCGCGCATCGGCGAGGCTAAGTTGCAAACCCGTTTCGCCGTTGGTGATCGGCGTCAACACCGAATAGGCAAGGCTGTAAGACATCTGGGCAAATGCCAGCGTCAAAATCGAGAAATAAATCCCCGAGCGGCGCAGCGTGATAAACCCGATCAGCAAGGCAAACAGGCCCGACATGATGACGGCAAGGATGATCCCCGGAATGATGTTCATCGTCAGAAGTTTGAACATCCAGACCGTGGAATACGAACCCACACCCAGAAATGCTGCATGGCCGAAGGACAGGTATCCAGTCAGGCCGAACAGAATATTATAGCCCACCGCCAGAATGCCGAAGATCGCAAAGCGCTGCAAAAGGTCAGGATATCCTGCGCCAAACGGTGCCAGAATAATCGGGCCAGCCAGCACGAGGATCGCGAACACGATCATAAGCAGCTTGTCGTTGTTTTTTAGTTTACTTATCATGTCCCTACTCCTCCATCACGCCTTTGCGCCCCATCAGACCGCGCGGGCGGACCAACAGAACAATCATGGCGACGAGGTAAATAATAATCTGGTCGATACCGGGAAGAATGGCTTTGACCTCGTTCATCGCCGAGAAGCTTTCGAGTATTCCCAACATGAAGCCGGCAAGCACCGCTCCGGGCAGGCTGCCCATTCCGCCTACAACCACCACGACGAAACACAGAACAAGGAAGTCCATGCCCATGTGGTAATTCGGCGGCACGATAGGCGTGTACATCACGCCCGCAACGCCGGTAACGGCCGCCGCAAGGCCAAACATAATAGTGAACCGCCGATCGATGTTGATGCCAAGCATGCTAACCGTCTCGCGGTCCGCCATGCCAGCACGCACAACCATTCCGAAGGTGGTGTAACGCAAGAACGCGAACACTCCGCTGATGACCACGGCTGCGAAAATGAAGTACACTATTCGCCAGTATGGGTAGATCACCGCGTATTCGGCAAAACCGAACAGCACGCCGATATCCAACCCGCCGCTCATTGATGCAGGTGCAGGCTGCGGGATCGGGTTTGCACCGAAGAACGCTTTGATGATTTCTTGCAGCACAATCGCCAAGCCGAAAGTCACGAGAATCTGGTCGGCATGGGGGCGATTGTAGAAATGCTTGATCAGGCCACGCTCCATTATGATCCCGATCAGGGCCATAACGGGGATGGCAAAGAGAATCGCCAGAAGCACTGAATAATCAATCATCCAAGTGCCGAAATCCCCCCACCACAGCTCCACATAGGGGGTTCTGATCTCTAGCGGTTTGCCGAGGAAATTCGTTCTCACAGGGTCCAGCGTGATTTGTGACAGCGTCAGAATTTTCCGCGTAATCACGGCACAGAATGCGCCGAGCATAAACAGTGCGCCGTGGGCGAAATTCACCACTCCCAGCGTTCCAAAAATGAGGGTCAGACCCAGAGCAATCAACGCATAAGCGCTGCCCTTATCCAACCCGTTCAATACTTGCAGAAAGATCGCGTCCATCGCTTGCGTCCCGTAATTTCTATGAGGTTCCGCACGCTAGCGGAAAATCCGGCCGCACACAAAGGCGCGACCGGCAGTGTATTCCCGAAGGGGAAACTTATGCGCCCGAGTTACATTTACCCAAAGCACCACCCGCAAACATTGGGTGATCCACTGGATACTCAACCTGAGCACGCGGCGTAACCTGAACAACTTCCAGAAGGTCGAATTCGGAAGTCGGGTTCTCTTTACCCTTCACAACCAGCACGTCTTTGAAGCACTGGTGATCGCCCGCACGGTAGTGTGTTGGACCATTGCCCAGACCGTCGAAGTCAAAGCCTTCAAGAGCTTCAACAACGCCGCATGGGTCAAAGGTGCCCGCACGCTCACATGCATCTGCATAAAGCAGAGTCTGACAGTAAACTGTGTGCGCAGCCTGCGATGGCGGGAAGCCATACGCCTCGCCGAACGATTTAACGAAGGCTTGCGAGCCGGCGTCAGTCAAGGACCAATGCCAGTTTGTCGAACCGAAGATGCCTTTAACGTTCGCACCAGCACCCTTCGCCATCAGGCGGGAGTAAAGTGGCACGATGATCTCGAAGTTCTTGCCGTTAACCTGACGATCGCGCAGACCAAACTGAACAGCCGCAGTAAGCGAGTTGATCATGTTACCACCGTAGTGGTTCAGAACCAGAATATCGGCACCGGAGTTCAGAACCGGTGCGATATACGAGCTGAAGTCCTGTGTCGCCAGTGGCGTAAGCACGTTGTTAATCGTCTGCCAGCCCATGTCTTCGGTGGCCGCAGCAATCGATTCCTGCTGAGTCCAGCCCCAAGTGTAGTCGGCTGTCAGGTGGTAAGCTACACGGTCTGTGCCATACATTTCTTTCAACACAGGTGCCAGCGCTGCCGCAGACATGTAACCGTTGAAGAAGTGACGGAAGCCGTTGGCTTTCTTGTCTTTACCGGTTGTGTCGTTCGAGTGTGTCAAACCAGCCATGAAGATCACGCCAGCTTCCTGACATAGACCCTGCACCGCAATAGCCACGCCCGAAGAAGAACCACCAGTGATCATCACTGCGCCGTCTTTTTCGATCATGGATTTAGCAGACGCACGCGCCGCATCGGATTTGGTCTGTGTATCGCCGGTCACATATTTAACTTCGTTACCAAGGATACCATTACCGGTAAGGGCTTTGGAGCTGAACGTGTTCATCATCCCGCCATCGCCGCCACCGTTCAGGTGCTCAACAGCGAGCTTGTATGCGCGCAGCTCGTCCGCACCCTCGTCCGCGTATGGACCGGATTGTGGAACATTGAAGCCAAGAATTGCGCCGGAACCCGTCGGTGCGTTGGTATACGCAGCAACCGAGCTGGCCGTGAAGATCGTCGGCATTGCCAAGCCTGTGCCTATTAGCGCACCCGACTTCAACAAACCGCGACGATTTGGTGTAAATACAGACATGAATTTCCTCCCATTCGTGTCAATTTTTGTACCGCCAAAGCGGCAGAGGGTATTCTTACCCACGGGCATTCTCGAGCTAAACTGTCAAAAAATCAATAAGCGGTTGCGTTTGTTAGTTTTTATTGTAAATTATTGTCACAAATACCCTGTAATCTTGTAAAATTATTTACACACGTCGCGGCAATAGCATGAAAACACTAGGAATTGAGCAATGCCTCACTCGTTAGCCGGAACCCGAATTCGCCAGCAGCGCAAGCGCGTTGGCCTTTCTCAGACGGCACTCGCAGCAAAGGTGGGCATTTCCACCTCGTATCTTAACCTGATTGAACACAACAAACGAAGAATCGCGGGCAAAATACTGCTTTCCATCGCCCGCGAACTTGGCGTGCCCGCCTCTACGTTGACTGAAGGCGCTGACTCGGAGTTGACCAACACGCTACTGGAAGCGGCCGCCCACTCATCCGAAAAACCTGCCGAAATCGCCACCCTCGCCGAGTTCGCAGGAAGGTTTCCGGGCTGGTCACAACTGCTTGGATCAACCTACCGCCAAACGCGCGAACAAGAGGATGTGATCGCCGCCCTTTCCGACCGCCTGACCCACGACCCGTTTCTGGCCGAAAGCCTGCACCTGATGCTGTCCAACATTACCGCGATCCGCTCGACCGCAGAAATCTTGACGACGGTCAGTGATTTGACTGTCGAGCAAAGCACGCGCTTTCACGCCGCGATCTACGAGGAAAGCAAGCGTCTTTCCGACGCGACCCAAGCGCTGATCCAGTATTTCGACAAAACGGAGGAGCCGGAAACAACGGTGGAACCGTCCTTGGAAGGATTAATGCTCGACACGGCCACCATGCCGCTGGAACAATTCGCTGCGCGCGCGCGGGCTTCAGACTATAACCCGTCAATCCTCGCTGCCGAGTTTAGCACAACATTGCACGCCGTGTTCCAGCGTCTCGCCGGTTTGAAACACGAAGGAATCGATGCGCCGGAAATGGGGTTAATCATCACCAACGCAGCGGGTCAGACGTTGCACAGACACGCCCTGCCGGATTTCCCGCTGCCCCGCCACGGCAACGCTTGCCCGCTCTGGCCGGTATTTCAGGGATTTTCGCAACCGGAACGCCCGCTGCAAGACATGATCGAACTGCCGAGTGGTGCACAATTTGTTACCCTTACAATCGCCCTCCCAAGAACCGAACCGGTGTTTGGCACGCCCCCCGATTACCAATCGGCCATGCTATTTGTGCCGCGCGCCCAGTCCCCGTGGCCAGCCATGACACAAACCGCCCGCCCCGTGGGAACAAGTTGCAGAATTTGCCCTCGTGAAAACTGTTCTGCACGTTCCGAAAAAACGGTGTTATAGTGATGCGTCATCAGAAGGGATCAAATGGTTAAGCGTATATTAATTGTCGAGGACGAGCCGAATATCATTGAATCCCTATCTTTCCTTCTGGAACGTGCAGGTTTCGCTATATCCTCGGAACAAGACGGCGCGCGGGCGATGGACCAAATCCGCGCCCTGAGCCCCGATCTGGTTATCCTTGACGTGATGCTGCCGAACCGATCCGGCTTCGACATTTTGCGCGACATCGGGGCGCTGCCGGAGGGGCCGCATGTTCTGATGTTAACCGCCAAAGGCCAAGCCCGTGATCGCCAAACCGCTGAAGACATTGGCGTGACCCGTTTCATGACCAAGCCTTTCGCCAACGCCGAAATCGTCGCTACAGTTCAGGAAATGCTTGCATGACAGACAAACGCCCGCCCGATCTTGCCGAACGCGCCTTTCGCCGCCGTCGCCGTCAAGATGCGGCTCTTGTTCTACCAATCTTCGGCATCGTCATATTCATCACACCGATCTTCACGATTTTCACAAAAGACGTGCTGATCTTCGGCGCCCCCTTGCCGTTTCTGTTCATCTTCGGCTTCTGGTTCTTGCTAATCATTTTGGCGGCACGCATGTCCCGCCTTCTAACCAAAGGCGACGAGGGCAACTGACGTGTTAACGTTCAACTTTCTGGTCGCAGCCGCCGCCGCTTATGTTGCCCTGCTATTCGCCGTCGCCTTTTGGGCCGAACGCCGCGCCCGTGCTGGCCGCCTTGGGTGGTTGCGCTCTCCATTGGTCTACACGCTTTCGATCTCGGTTTATTGTACGGCATGGACATTCTACGGTGCAGTAGGGTCCGCAGCCCGCAACGGGTTGGAGTTCGTCACCATTTACCTTGGCCCAACGCTGGTATTCATCGGCTGGTGGTGGTTGCTGCGCAAGCTGCTGCGGATCGGGCGGACACAGCGCATCACCTCCATCGCTGACCTTATATCGTCGCGCTACGGCAAAAGCGCCACCCTCGGAGTGGTCGTCACGCTGCTGGCCGTGATCGGCTCCACCCCCTATATCGCGCTACAACTGCAATCGATCACCACCAGTTTTTCGGTTTTCTCCCCCTCTGACGGCACCGGATTCGCTGATGGAAAAGTGTCGGCTTTCTGGATCGCCGCCGTCCTCGCCCTGTTCACCATCCTGTTTGGCACCCGCAACGTAGACGCAAACGAGCGCCACCACGGTGTGGTCACCGCCATCGCGCTAGAAGCTGTCGTCAAACTCTTCGCCCTGCTCGCCGTCGGCATATTCGTCGTATGGGGTATCGCTGATGGCCCCGCCGATATTTTCTCGCGCATGTCGCCCGATATGTTGCAAGCTGATCGCATATTCAGCAAACGCTGGGTCGCGCTGACCTTCCTGTCCGCCACCGCCATCATAACCCTGCCCCGCATGTTTCAGGTAACCATCGTCGAGAACTTGGACGAGCGGCACTTGTCCGTCGCCAGCTGGGCCTTCCCGCTGTACCTATTTTTGATGAGCCTGTTTGTGTTACCAATCGCCATCGCCGGACAATCCCTTTTGCCGGCAGGCTCCAACCCCGATCTTTTCGTCCTAACCGTGCCCTTGGCAGAAGGACAAAACGCCTTGGCGCTCTTCGCCTTTCTCGGCGGATTTTCATCCGCGACATCCATGGTGATCGTCGCTGCCATCGCGCTTTCAACGATGGTATCCAACCACATCGTCATGCCTCTATGGATCAGTTCCAGCAAAGGGCGTATTGCCACCAGCGGGGACGTTCGCAACGTTTTGCTGCTAAGTCGTCGCGTCAGCATCGCAGGATTGCTGTTGCTTGGGTATTTCTACTTCCGCCTGACGGGTGGTTCAAACGCACTGGCCTCGATCGGCCTGATCGCCTTTGCAGGCGTCGCCCAAATCCTGCCTAGCCTGATTGGCGGCATATTCTGGCGCAGCGCCACACGAACGGGCGCGCTGGCAGGGTTAATTGTTGGCTTTATCATCTGGGCCTACACCTTGTTCCTGCCCAGTTTTGAGGGCTCCTTCCTGCTAAGTTCCAATGTCATCGAAAACGGCCCCTTTGGCCTTTTGTGGCTACGCCCGCAAGAATTGTTCGGGCTGGCGGGGTATGACCCATTGGTGCACTCGCTGTTCTGGTCCCTCGGGATCAACATCGCCCTATTTGTCGGCCTATCCCTGGTCGTAACGCCGCGCCAACTGGAACGCATCCAGGGCGCACAATTCGTAGATGTTTTCCGCCAAACCGCGGGGGGCAGTGCCGGTATTGTCATCAGACGATCCGCCACATCGGAAGACCTGTTCACCCTTGCGCAACGCATCCTTGGCACCACGCATGCCCACCGCCTGTTCACACAAGCCGCTGGTGAACAGGGCAAACCGGCAGGCCTGCCTGATCCGACAGACAAGTTCATCGAGCGGCTTGAGCGCGAGCTGGCCGGTAGCGTCGGCGCCGCCTCTGCCCATGCAATGGTATCGCAGATTGCGGGCGGCGGCACCGTGTCGGTCGAGGAACTCATGAAAATCGCCGACGAAACAGCGCAGGTGATGGAGTATTCCCAGCAGCTTGAAGTTCAATCGCGCGAGCTGGCCGAATCCTCCCACAAACTGCGCCAAGCTAACGCGAAGTTAACGGAACTAGGCGCACAGAAAGACGCGTTTCTGTCCCAGATCAGCCACGAGCTGCGAACCCCGATGACCTCCATAAGATCATTCGCGGAAATTCTTCGGGATACGGACGATATATCATCGGAACAATCCAAACGCTTCGTTGACATCATTAATACCGAGAGCCAACGCCTGACACGCCTGCTGGATGAAATCCTCGACCTCAGTTTTCTCGAGAGCGGTCGTGTGAACTGGCAGTTGGAGCCTATATCTTTGAATACTGTCATCGACAGCGCCCTTGCCAGTAGCGAAGGTTTACGTGCGTCGGCGGATGTTAAAATCACACGTAATATTTCTGAAGACATAATGGTCACCGCCGATTTCGACAGGCTTGCACAGGTTTTCATTAACCTTATTTCCAATGCGATCAAATACGGGCGCGCCGAGAACCCCGAAATCAGGATCACGGCACGCAAGGTCGGCAAAATCGCCATAATCGGTGTCGCGGACAACGGCCCCGGCATCCGCAATGAGGATCGCGAGAAAGTCTTCGAGAAATTCTCGCGCCTGTCAGAAATCACTTTGGCTGGCAGCGCGGGCCTCGGCCTGCCCATCAGCCTCGAGATTATGCGAAACCTTAACGGCGACTTAACGGTCGAGGAAAACGCCCCCGGTGCTGTTTTCCGCATCACGCTGCCACTCGCCTGATCCTCACGCATTGGTCGAGAACATGTGACCCCGTGAAACATAATTCGCCCCTATATAAGGGTTAAGAATATTCACACCAAAGGACACACAATGTTAAACCGCCGCACTTTCATCACGACATCAACCGCCACCATCGGCCTCGCCGCCTTCGGTGGGTTAAGCGCAAATGCCGCCACCGAAACCTTCGAAATCATGCGCACAACTGCGGAATGGAAGGCCTTGTTAACCCCCGCCCGTTTCGCAGTGCTTCGCAAGGCAAAAACCGAGCGCCCGTTTACGAACAGCCTAAAAGGCGAAAGCAGCGATTTGTTGACGGAAAACCGTGTTGGCACATTCCATTGCGCCGGCTGCGACCTGCCCGTTTACAGATCAGAAACCAAGTACGAAAGCGGCACCGGCTGGCCAAGCTTCTGGGATGTAATCGAGGGCAATGTTCGCTTCAAAGCGGACAACACGCTGTTCTCCAAACGCACCGAGGAACATTGCCGCCGCTGTGGTGGCCACCTAGGCCATGTATTCGACGACGGCCCCGCACCCACCGGCAAACGCCACTGCATTAACGGTTTGGCCATGACCTTTAAGGCGGCTTAAACTTGGGTCCTGAAGTTTAACATCATAAACTCCCGCCGAGCGAAGCGAGGCTTGGCCCAACCGAAGGGCGGGAGTGCTGCTCTTGATAGACGACAAAAGGATTTCTCCCGCCGGTTCGTCACGATCAAAGATCGTTTCCTTCCCGTTGGGCCAGGCCTCGCTTCGCTCGGCGGTTAGCTATAAAGTCTAGTTCAGGTAGCGATTGTCCGCCACGCTTTCAGAATCATTTGGCCGGTCATCAAATCCAGATGCGCGCCGCCTCCGTTTTTGAACAGTGTAATGTCTTTGGGACTGACGCGCCCTGCTTGCCCCGTCGCCAAATC